>JAEEGH010017936.1_pt1 | contig 15021 bp, 13 predicted proteins | sample 9134181 | NCBI WGS metagenome assembly JAEEGH01 (sample SAMN16246544, study PRJNA631951) | gut metagenome | biome: gut microbiome; feature: rumen; material: DP-attached | host: Bos | place: Iran: Karaj | collected 2018-10 | reverse complement strand
TGTCGTCCGAATGTCTGATATTGGACAATCCTGCGCAAATAATACCGATCAATGATACTACAAACCCCAACAGCCCTAACAAACCTACTTCTGACGCAAACCACAAAAAATCATTGTGCGGACGCTGGAAGGTTAGTGTTCCCTCCCTGAGTTTTGCATCAAATTCGTCAACTCCATATTTGGGGACTTCAATCTGCCATTGTCCGGGACCCGCACCCAACAATGGATGGTCCTTAATCATCTCCACGCTCTTCCCCCAAATCAACTTGCGCATAGCCACCGATGACTCACCATGTTCATTGTCCCTATAACCATATTTTTCCGGGTTAAAGGTTATCACTACACGCTCAACAATTGTCCGTTCGATTTGAGTGTCAGATACAACGAACACCACCGCCATCGACACTACAAGCAGTAATGGTACACCTATATATATAAGTTTCGCTTTTATAGCCGCCTTTACACCTAACCTTCGCGGAACAATATGTAATTTCCAAACACATATAAGGACATAAGACGCGGCAACAGACATAAACACTGCCAGCCAAACTGTTCTAGTAAGCAAAACCAAAATGAACGCTAAATCGACGACCGTCACCAATGCAGCAAAAATGCGCCACAAAATCGTTGCTATCTTGTTTTTACCATTGGGGACCATTACAAAATAGACAGATATTGGCAGCGTAATAAACAGCAGCGAAGAGAACAAATTCTTATTTGAGCATGTCGAATATATCTGTTCCATAACCAAATTCAGGTAATACGACCTATTTTTGGTTGCTGCCATATATTTAGAGAAATCAGCGCCAAGTAATTGAATGATTCCCAATGAAATAAAAAACGCTCCAACCCAAAGCATCAATTTCAACAACAGTTCTCGCCCCCGGCAATCATAAATCAGCAACTGGTAGATGAAAAAGAAAAACAAGCAAAAACCAAATTCCTTTACCGTACGGAACAGCGCTTCATATCCATTGTCCACACCAAATAAAGAGGAAATAACATGCATAAGCATAAACAGTGACAAACCGCACAACACCACCTTTTCCCATTTTCCACCAAAACGGAAACGCAGACCTTTGAAAAACATAAAAACAAAGGTGGCCAGCATTGCCACTAAAAAGAATGACAAGAACAACTGTCTCGACAACAGTGACGCGTCTAACAAATTAGTATTCCACACAAACGGAAGAACGAGAAAAAACACAATGACAGGCATATACAATGTCCACGCCTTTATAGTGCTGAATAAACGCTTCATACTATCTCTTTTTGGGACAAATGTAATTCATTTTCAGAAACTCTCCCATATCGATTATCACGAGTTAACAGCATTTCATACATGAAAAGGCATTATTAGTCTGACGATTATGCACTTTTATGAAAAAAAACATGCTGACAATTATGACGATAACATTTTTTTATACCTTTAGACCAGTTTCTAATAGGTGTTTTTTACAATAAAATTGGGGATATGAAACGTTTTTTAATACTAATTATTGCAATCGTTAGCATAAACATCTGCAAAGCGCAAGATGCTCGTTTTAAGGCACTTTTCATTTACAATTTCACAAAAGAAATTGAATGGCCAGCGGGCGATAAAAGCGGAGATTTTGTAATATGCATTGTAAATCAAAATGATGTCCTGAATCAAATCAAGACAGTAACTAACGGCAAAATGGTCGGTTCCAGCCCAATTACAGTGGTTGGAGTCAAATCCATTGAAGAAATTTCAAAATGCCAAATTCTTTATTTGCCTTTTTCTGACAGCAAGGCTGACAAACTCGGCTCGGCCCTTGCAAAAGTTGGAGAATCACCGACATTGGTTCTTAGCGACAGGCCGGGATCTCTGAAAAATGGTTCATGCATCAATTTTTTGCTGGTTGACGACAAAATCAAATTCGAAATCAGCAAAAAAGCCATTGCCGACCGCAAATTACAAGTAAGCGCAAATCTCTTAAAACTTGCAATTTCAGTCGAATAACGATTCGAAAGACAGCATTCAGGAAGCCTCCGCACAATGTGGAGGCTTCCTTTTTTAACAAGGTTTTCAATTCATGTGAATTTAGTCCGAGAAAAATATCAGTAGATTAAAATAAAATTCTATTTTTGGTGAGAAACAAAAATGATATGGGATGAATGCTCGTTTAACTATTTCAAATAAACTGCTTATTGGTTTCGGTTCACTTCTTTTGGTGGTAATCATCAATGGATTAGTAACATATTCCACTTCAAACACCAACAGGAAACTGAATGAAGACATTCTTAACATCTACAATCCTTCATTGTCAGGTCTTCAAGAATGCAACGCAATGGTGACAAGTTCGCAGATGCTCATCAAAAACTGGGTATTTATTGAGCGCACACAAGACACTCCTGACAAAAAAAGGTTGCAGAACATGCACGATGTTCAGTTCCCAAAATTGCAGAATGAACTACTTGAAATCTCAAAAAACTGGGAACCAGAAGAACGCGAGAAACTGGAAATCATATTAACCGGAATAAACGACACGTTGTTCGCCGACCATAAAGAAATTATGCGGAGACTTCATAGCCTAGCGGACTACGATGACATTATGAACACATGGGAAATCAACCCGATGGTTGAAGATGGCGGTCAGGTGATTGACGAGACAAATAAACTTTTGTCAGAAATTGAAGATTTAACGGCAATCATCTCTAAAAAAACCGAAGAAGCGAACCGCGAAATGGCTTCATCATTCGCGTGGTTCCAAAACTTCGTTGTCATATCCGTATTGATCATTATTATTATAGTGCTGTTTGTCAGCATAATCACCACACGCAGCATTGTTGTTCCGGTCTACAAACTGAAGGAATTCCTGATCACAATGACCAAGGGTATCCTGCCTAAAGAAAAACTCATCACAAAGAACGATGAGATTGGTGACATGGGCGATGCTCTGAACGGATTCATTGAATCACTTCGCAAAACTTCAGAATTTGCCGTGGAAATCGGAAATGGCAACTACGACTCTGACTATGAGGCATTAGGCGAAAGCGACACGTTAGGAAACGCACTGCTTGAGATGCGCAAGAATCTGCGCGCATCGGACGAAGCCAACAAAAAGCGCCAGCACGAAGACGAAATCCGCAACTGGACTACAAAAGGCTTGGCCGACTTTGGCGACATTCTTCGTCACAACTCCGAGAATATGGACATTCTGTCGAGCAACGTAATGCGCCATTTGGTTGATTATTTGAAAGTTAATCAAGGTGCCATCTACATTTTGAATGAGCAGGACAAAGACAATCCACACTTCGAGATGAAGAGTGCAGTGGCCTACAACCGCGAGAAATACTTGAGAACCAATTTTGGCGTTACAGAAGGCCTTGTCGGACGTTGCGCATTTGAGAAATTGCCTGTATATCTAAAAGAAATACCAGAAGAATACATCAAACTTACATCTGGTCTTGGTGGTGCAGAGCCAAACTATCTGCTCCTTGTTCCTCTCGTTATAAACGACAACGTGCTTGGTGTTGTAGAGTTGGCATCATTCAACGAAATACCTCAGTATCAGATAGATTTCTTACAAACATTGGGCGAAAACATTGCATCGACAATATCCAACGTGAGAATTACCGAGCAAACCAACAAACTGCTTTCAGAATCGAAAATGCGCGGCGAGGAACTCTCATCGCAAGAAGAAGAGTTGCGACAGAATATGGAAGAGTTGCAAGCCACACAAGAAGAGGCTGTACGTCGCGAAGGCGAGATGAGACTTGCTGTTGACGCAATAAACAACACTCTCGGCACTATAGACATCGACCTGTCAGGAACAATTATTGATGTTAACGACATGATGTTGCAGTTATCGCGTGTGGAAAAGGTTGAATTTGTTGGCAAACGTTTCATCGATTTGTATGTTCCGAACGATGAAGCCAAGGCTAGATTTGACGAAGCATGGTCACGACTGATGACTGGTGAAAGTGCCACATATGAGTACACATCAAATTTCAAGGAATTGGAAATGTCTTTCACCCACTCTTTTACCCCATACATTAACCAATTGGGCGAGGTGGAACGCGTTTTCGACCTTGTAGTCAACACGACAGGACAGAAAGAAGTAAGGGAGAAAATTGCTGCCTTGAGTGTTTCGTATAAGAAAAAGTAAATTAGCACAATAGTATTTTCTCAGACCAATGTCGGTTCGGCATTGGTCTTTTTTTAAATAAAGGTCAACTGCCAATAGAAGATTTATCAGCGTAACGGACTAACAACCAAAAGAATGCAGCGCAAAAAACTGATAATACTGACGGGCCCTACGGGCATTGGCAAGACCGACTTGAGCATTGAACTGGCTCTGGCGTTGGGCACCGAAATCGTGTCGTGCGACTCGCGGCAGATGTATCGCGAACTGCAGATTGGCGCTGCGCCACCGTCGGCAGAGCAGTTGGCCAAGGTGAAGCACTATTTCATTGGAAATCTCTCGATAACAGACTATTACAGCGCTGGACGGTTCGAGTTGCAGGCGCTCGATTTGCTCGATACGCTGTTCGCCACGCACGACAAGGTGCTGATGGTTGGTGGTTCGGGAATGTATATCGATGCTGTTGTGCAGGGCATTGACGATTTGCCGACAGCGTCGCCCGAAATTCGTGCACAGATGATGCAACGCCTTAAAAATGAAGGTATTGACGCCTTGCGTGCCGAACTGGCACAACTCGACCCCGACTATTACAACACAGCCGACATTGTGAACCCTAAACGTGTGCTGAAGGCCCTTGAAGTGATTGCGCAGACGGGCAAGACATACTCGTCGCTGCGGACGGGACAAGGCAAGCAGCGGCCGTTCGACATTGTGATGGTTGGCCTGACAATGGACCGCCAGAAACTCTACGACCGTATCGACAGCCGCGTTGACGCGATGCTTGCCGCAGGATTGGAAGCCGAAGCGCGTAATCTGCACCAATACAAGCAGTTGAACTCGCTCAACACGGTCGGCTACAAAGAGTTTTTCGGCTACTTCGACGGCGAGTATGATTTTGACGAAGCCGTGCGCCTAATCAAAAGAAACTCACGGCGTTACGCAAAAAAACAAATGACGTGGTTCAACCGCTATCCGCAAATGCACTGGTTCGACCGCGCAGATGAGAAAGCAATATTTGATTTCGTTCTAAACCAATGAACAGCAGGGCTTTATACATATCGTACGACGGAATGACCGACGCTCTGGGGCAGTCGCAGGTGCTGCCGTACCTGTGCGGATTGGCGCAACGCGGACACCAAATCACGCTCATAAGCGCCGAAAAGCCCGAAGTTTTTGCTGCTGGCCGCGCCACTGTCGAAAAGATTGTGGCAGAAGCGGGAATCGATTGGCAACCAACGGTTTACACCAAACGTCCGCCAATCGTGTCAACGCTGAAGGATATTCTGAAAATCAAGCGTTTGGCACTATTGCTTCAGCGGCGTAGTGGCTTCGACATTGTGCATTGCCGCAGTTATATTGCTGCTTTTGTGGGACTTACGCTGAGAAAGAAGTTCGGTTGCCGCTTTGTGTTCGATATGCGCGGCTTCTATGCCGATGAGCGCGTTGATGGCAATATCTGGAATACCAAAAAACTGATTTACAGGCTTGTATATAACTTTTTCAAGCGTAAGGAAAAGGTGTTTATGACCGAATCGGACGCCATTGTGAGTCTGACCAACGCCGCCAAAAGCGAGATTCTGCAATGGAATCTGCCCAATGTGGCGGCCGACAAAATAACGGTTATTCCCTGCTGTGCCGATGTCAATCACTTTGATTATAATACTGTTAATCAGACGGATATTGATGATTGGCACAAGAGATTGAATATCAGTCCCGACACATTCGTGCTGTCGTATCTGGGTTCTGTGGGCACTTGGTATATGCTGCCCGAGATGATGGATTTCTTCAGCGAACTGCTTAAGTATAAGCCAGATGCACAGTTCTTGTTTATCACCCGCGACAGCAAAAAAATGATACTCGACGAAGCCGAGCGGCACGGAGTCAGCACCGACCGCATTGTTGTGCAACCCGCCAAGCGCAGCGAAGTACCGTCGCTGGCAATGCTGTCCGACGCGTCGCTGTTCTTTATAAAGCCTGTTTGGTCGAAAAAGGCGTCGTCGCCAACCAAACTTGCCGAGTTGATGGCGCTTGGCATTCCGTGCCTGACCAATCGTGGCGTGGGCGATGTCGATGAGATTATGAGCCGCAACCCGCAGGGCGTGCTGATTGGCGGCTGGAATAGCGCCGACTATGCCGCAGCAATCGAAAAAATGCTAAAATTGCCGCCCAATGGCCGCAGCCAGTCGCGACAGATGGCTTGCGAGATGTTCTCGCTCGAAAACGGCATAGCCGCCTATGAATCAATTTATGAAAAGATAACGCATTGAAAAACCGACTTCTATATATAGCCCCGCACCGCCCAGGACGTTCGCCTGGACAGAGATTCCGATTCGAGCAGTACACCGATTTTCTTGAGTCAGAAGGATTTACGATTACCTACTCGTTTCTGCTCAACGCCTGGGACGACCGCCATTTCTACCAACGCGGCAACTATCTGCTGAAATGCTGGATTGCGCTCAAATGCGTGATTATAAGGCTGTTCGATGTTTTGCGCGCGTGGCGTTACGATTACATTATTGTCTATCGCGAAGCGCATTTCTGGGGGTGGGCAATCTTTGAGAAACTGCTCTCGATGAGCCGTGCCGCACTTATTTTCGATTTTGACGATGCTATCTGGCTGAACGACACGTCGGAATCGAACAAGAACTTGAGTTGGCTCAAGAGTTCGGCGAAGACCGCCAAAATTGCCCGCCTGGCCAATGTGGTAACCGTAGGTAATTCATTTTTAGCAGATTACGCACGGCAGTCGAATCCAAATGTGGTGATTGTGCCGACTGCCATTGACACCGATGCGTACAAATATCGCGGGGCGGTTGATTCTGAACCAGTTACGATTGGTTGGATTGGCAGCACCACCACGCTAAAGCACTTTCAGAACGCCATTCCCGCCCTGACGGCTATAAAACTGAAATATGGCAACCGCGTGAATTTCAAGGTGATAGTGGATGTTGAATATGAAGTGCCCGAACTCGGACTGAAAAGCACCAAATGGAATAAAGACACTGAATTAGAAGAACTTAACAAGGTGGGTATCGGCATTATGCCACTGCCCGACGACAAATGGTCGTGCGGAAAATGCGGTTTCAAGGGAATTCAGTATATGGCGCTCGGCATTGCCACGGTGATGTCGCCCGTGGGTGTGAACACCGATATTATTGAGCACGGCGCAAATGGTTTTCTTGCTTCAACCGACAGCGAATGGATTGATTGCCTGTCGCAACTGATTGAATCCGTGGAACTTCGGCAACGCTTGGGCAAAGCAGCCCGCAAAACTATCGACGAGCGCTATTCGGTTCGTTCGCAGGAAGGTAATTTGCTGAATGCCATATTGTTGGCGGGAAAGATTAAAGGCACTAGGAATTAGGCACTAGGCACTAGTTAATTATGAATTATGAATTATGAATTACGATTCACCGATTCACCAATTCACCAATTCACCGATTCACCGATTAAACATTAAACAATGGAATACACCGAAATAGAACGTAAGTTTCTGGTTAAAAGCGAGTTTCGTCACCTTGCAACGGCTGAATACAAAATCTGTCAAGGCTACTTGGCTTCCGACCCGCAACGCACTGTGCGTGTGCGGATTAAGGGCGACAAAGGCTACCTAACCATTAAGGGCGCCAGCACCGACGACGGCTTGAGCCGTTTTGAGTGGGAAAAGGAAATTGCCGTGAATGAAGCCGAAATGCTGATGAAACTCTGTCTGCCTGGCGCTATCGAAAAGACTCGCTACATTGTTCCGTTCGGTGGCCTGACGTTTGAAGTTGACGTGTTCGGCGGTGAAAACGAAGGACTTACAATGGCCGAAGTGGAAATCGACCGCCCCGACCGTCCCGTGCAACTTCCCGATTGGATTGGTCAGGAAGTAACAGGCGACAAGCGGTATTACAATTCATATCTGTCGCAACGGCCGTTTTCGAAGTGGGGAAAGTAACCATTACAACTTAATAAAGAAAACTGTATATTTACAAAGATACAATTTGCAAGGTGTTTGATTTTTAATGCTATAAGTAATGAAAACAGACAAAGAATACCCAGCAACTCATTCAATGTCAACTGCGTGGTATATGGTTGACGAAGATGGTAATGTTGGAATTATGGATTTCAACGAAAATGGACCTGTGCCTCGATTGGCGGACCCACAAATATGTATTGAAGATTTAGTATATGGTTACGAAGCAGACTACAAAAACAAAATATTTTGGCCAATTGCTTTAACTGACGACCAAATAGATGACATAATGGAAAAGCCTCATAGTCCTGAGGATGAGGATGATTGGGGATTCAATACCATTATTCAGATTGACATAAAAAAAGAAGATGATTTTCTAAAATTGGCTGAAGACAAAAATTTTGAGATAGAATTTTGTATTTCAAAAAGAAGAGGATTGTATTCAATCGATGCCTTCGAATGCACGAAAAATAATGGTAAGCCGAAAGTGCACTCTGTTCTTAAACGTATGATTGACAATAAAATAATTATTAATATTTATAAGAAAAAGGATTTCGACCTGGATGATGATTGGAATAATGGTGTTATTATTCACACTAAAAAATTCACGTCTGCGCCATTTTTCATATTTCACCAACCTTATTGGGCAGAGGCTCTTCCTAAATGTATGAATGTTCCTAAAAATCCAGTTAAAATCAACCAATTATCACCCGACTTGCAAAGAACCGCTTTGAAAGTCCCAGTCAAATTCAGTGAAAATGGCTCTTTTCAAATTGCGGAATGGTATCCGAGTTACGCAAGCGAGAATACTAAAATTGTTGAAGGTTGTGAATATTCACTTCTTCCCTTGTCTGATGGCACAAATGCTTACATAAACACCAAGATTATTAAAGAACAATGCTTTATCAATTATTGTTCTCAAAGAGCCATATATGATTGTGATGATTGTACGAGGCATTGCTATTCAAGTCAGATTCATTATTATACCAACGAACCTACAGTTCTGTTTATAAAAAATGTACTAGATAAGCACATATATCCTATGTCATTTACAGACAAAATTGCTCGTTACGGAATTTGGGTGCCAATAATGCCTCGAATTCCGATAAAAATACCTATCGGACCTCACGTTTTGTCAAATAGTAAATATGAAGGCTATGTATCTGAAAGTGATATTAAAAAACATATTAATAGAGACATCCTAAAAGATTTGTTTCAAAAGAATTACAAATGGCTTGAAGACGTTGTTAAGCGGTTCAATCCATACGTTATAATCTTGGATAACAAAGAGAAAAACATACTTAAATCAGTTTTCCAAATTGAGAAAAATCAGATAATAATTGGCGGACAGGCATTTCCATTGTTTATGATGTCGAAGTTGGAAGAAAACCGTGCAGAAATAGAACGTTTGGCACAACAACCATATCGAGGAAAGGTGATTCCTTATATCATTTCTGTTAAAGAAATGAAACAATTAAAAAAGGCGGGAAAATGTTGCGAGTGCGAGTCATAATATTAGTATGATTGAACTTCTGTCTATCGACCTATCGAATTATTGCAGTAAGCAATGCTCTTTTTGCTATAATCATAGTACACGCAACGGCAACACAATTTGGAAACCGCAAGAAGTTATCGATTTTGCAACTGACAGCATAAAGAGCGGTGGTGTAAAGGCAATTTCGCTTGGCGGTGGCGAACCTTTTGAATATGAGGGCGTTTTTGATGTGATTGATGCGCTTTATCCGCAGTGTTATCTTTCGGTTACTTCAAACGGGTTGCCCTTGGAATATGATAATGTCTGGCATAATCTTGTCGAGCATAAGCCCGATAAGATTCACATAACTATACATAAGCCTGAAAATCGTTTGGAAGTTGAACGTGTCGAAGAACTAACCAAAAGGATTGAGAAAATAGGAATTAAGTCAGGCGTGAATCTTTTGGTCGGGAAGAACAATATTACCAATGCAGAAATCACATATCAACGATTACTCAAATATCTTGCGTCAGAGCAAATTATTCTTGTTCCACAACGTTTTTCAAACACACCAACGGCAAAAGAATTGTCGGCTGTGGCAGGTGGAAAACCATTTCAAAGTCCGTCGTGTTTGTTAAAATGTAATCGTCCGCTGAAATTCTGCTCTGTATCTTGGGATAAAAAAGTTAATTCTTGCAGTTTCGCGCCAGGAAAAATACCATTGGAAACATTGGATTTCAATGGTTTGCAAATGGCCTTAAACAAGGTTCGATGGCAAGAAAACTCGTGCTTGAATAATCTCTAAAAGCAATTTCATTCACGTTTTCTGCTTTATTCCCCCTTTTCCCAAGGATTGTTTTCCTGCCAATGGCGGAAATTGATATAGCCATTTTCGGGTTGGTCCCAGTTGCTGTTGCCGTCGTAGGATTTGAAAGTTTGATTTGTAAATCACTTAAATTCATTACATTATCTATTGCTTGGACAAAACATATAGTTGACTATATGATTTGTCCAATATCAAAAGTAAAACGTCAGGTGGCGGGCCATTGAGCGGCTGCGGCAACAAAAAATCCGCCCCTTGCGCAGGGACGGATTATAAGCAGAGCCGACGTTCAGTGCTGCCTATTTCAGTTTTTGGCCGTCGGCGAAGGCGTTGCCGACACTCTTTCCGAGTTCGATATATGTGTGGTGCACAGGGTCGAAGGTGATAATGCCCATTTTCTCGACGTCGGGTTTGCCGTCTGCGGCCAGGTACTTCTCGTCGCACAGAATGTTGACAATTTCGGCCACAAGGTTGCAGCCGCTTGCGTCTTTGCCAATCGTCTGCTTCACGCGGCACTCAAGCGTCATTGGGAACTCGCCGAACACAGGCGCGTTCACGTTGGGCGCTTTCGCGATAGTCCAGCCCGTTCGGGCCATTTTGTCGGGCGTGTTGCGGCCGCTCACAATGCCCACATAGTCGGCGGCAACCATTGTGGCCGCGGTGGCGAAAGTAACTGTAAACTCAGGATTAACGTCCAGATTGTCAGTGGTTTGGTGCGAGCCGAGCGAAATGGCGATTTCGTGCGCGTCCCATTGTCCGCCCCAAGCGGCGTTCATTGCGTTTGGCTTGCCGTTTTTGTCATAAGTGCCGATAATCAGCACAGGTTGTGGCAGCAGCCACGCGTTCGATTTAAAACTTTTCATTTCCGTAAAATTTGTTTGTCAATATAAAATATTCATTTTGTTATAGATACATATCCTTGAAAGTGTCAACCAGTTGCTACGCGTCGCGCTTTAGGTTCTTTTTGAGTTGCGCAATCATATCGTCGAGCGTTTGGAACAGTGCGGGCACGGTTTCGGGCGTCAGGCTTTTGCAGGCCACGGCGCCACCAACGGCAAAGGGCACGTCGGTCAATGCGGTTTGCAGTTGCTGCCCCTTATCTGTCAGACTGACAATTATTTGCCGTGCGTCGTTCGTCCCTTTCGCGCGGGTGACAATGCCTTGCTTCTCCATTCGCTGCACGAGCGGCGTCACGGTGTTGGTCTCAAGGCAGAGCCGTTTGGCAATGTCGTTGACAGGCTGCGCGTCGTTCTCCCACAAAACCAGCAGAACCAGATACTGCGGATAGGTGAGCCCGTGTGCCGACAGCAGCGGATTGTAGGCCTGCGTGAGTAGCCGCGACGCGGTATAGAGCCTGAAACACAGTTGGTTATCGAGCCGAAACTCTTCTTTCATCACAGCAGGGTTTTAAGGTCGGCTTCAATCTCCTCGGGCGTCGTGGTGGGCGCGTAACGCTTCACGGTCTTGCCGTCGCGGCTGATAACGAACTTGGTGAAGTTCCACAGAATATCGCCCTCGTTGACAGCCGAGTTGCTGATTTTCTTCAGCATTGTGTGCGTCGCCTTGGCTTTCAGGCCTTTGTACTCTTCGGTAGGGGCTTGGCTTTTCAGATACTCGAAGACGGGGCTCGCATTGCTGCCGTTGACGTCAATCTTTTTCATCAGCGGGAAGGTGACGCCGTGGTTCAGGCGGCAGAACTCGGCAATCTCCTCGTCGGTGCCAGGCTCTTGGTGTGCGAATTGGTCGCAGGGGAAGCCCAGAATGACCAGCCCTTGGTCTTTATATTTCTGATAGAGAGCCTCTAAGCCGTCGTATTGCGGCGTGAAACCGCATTTTGAAGCGGTGTTGACAATCATCAGCACTTGGTTCTTGTACTGCGCAAGGTCCACCTCGGCGCCCTTGTTGTTCAGGGCTTTGAAATCGTAAATTGTAGCCATTTTGTTGTTGTTTTGCGTGCAGGCCGTCAGTGCCAACGCAAGGCAGACCACCGCACTTGTTATACTTTTATTTATTGCGTTCAGTGTTGATTTGTTCTTTTTCATCGTTTTGAATCTTTAAATTGCTATTTATATCGTTCACGATACAAAAGTAGTATAATTAATTTATATCGCAAGCGATATATTTAAAAAATTATCAAATGGGGTTAAAAATTGGCTTGCAACTCAAGTTTGTAGCAGACGCATTCCGCATCGCGGTAAAACTCGGTCGCGCCCCAGCGCTGCCAGTATTGGTGGGTTTTCAGGCGGTGAAGCACGGGAATGAAAAGGAAGTCGTAGCGGGCTTTCAGTTCGGGCATTATCGACATTAACATATTGTAGTTCAGTTGCGTGCCGCGATATGGCTCGGCGACAATGAACGAGAAAACCGCCGTGTAGCGACGGGCGTTGAGCCGCGCAAGCAAATCGGGGGCGTCGGTGGCAATCTGCGGCACTTCGTCCTGAATGCGGTAGTCGCTCATATTCAGCAGGCCGATAACTTCGCCGTCGGCATCTATCGCCTTGACACTCAGCGGCCAGTTGAAGTGCAGCGTGCGCACCCATTGCTCCACATCGGCGCGGTCGAAGCCGTATTGGCGCACCATCCAGTCGGTGGTCAGCGGCGCGTCGGCGGCGGTCATCCGCTCCAAAGTGTAGGGCTTGCAGATTCTCAACGTATTGTAAGTCAGCAATATTTCGGGGTGATACGACAGTTTTGCCTTTCGAAGTCCAGGCAGGCCCATATCTTCTTCGCGGTTCAGATAGGTGAATTGTTCGGGTAGGTGCGCGGCAAATTGCTGATTGATAATGGCAAATGCTCCTTCAATGCGGCGGTCGGCCTTCTCAACGCAAACGTCGAAGGTATCGGTGGTGACGGCGGCGCCGTAGGTGAAGGCCACCATCTGCCCGTCGATAAAAATGCTTCCGCCAGTCATTTGCAGGGCGTCCCAATTGGCGAAAACGGTCTCCATCACGCGCTGCTCGGCCAGAATGGTGCGGTTGGCGTCTTTCTCTTCGAGCCACGTTGCCGTGAGCCGTCGGCACTCGTCGAAGAGTTCGGGCGCAAGCGGGCGGTACTCAAAATCGGGGTGCTCGGCGCGAAATCGGTTCGCGTGGTTGCGCTTGGCCTGATAGGCGCCGCCCTGAAGCGTGGCAAGGCCGCTGCGGCGGTAGATATAGTCGTATCGGTTGCGGACGGCTACGGCCTTGATTATTAGGTCGGAATGCTGACTTTCGACGGCCTGCACCTGCGAATCTTCAAGTCCGAGCAGCGATAGGCAGCCGCCGCTGTCGGCAAGAAGGTCGTGCACAAGTTCGGGCTGAAGGTTGCCCGCCGTGCAGACCATATAGGCCCGTCGGCCATCGAAGGTGAAGCGCAGCACCACGGCATCGGCCAGCACGCAGACTTCGGTTTGAAACCAAAACTGCCAGCCCACAAGGTTGGCGAAGTCGTAGTTGCAGTTGCGCCGTCCAGCCTTGAGCGACACGGCCTGCACAGCCGCGCGGTCCGTAACTGAAAGGGTGTGGAACGTCAGCATAAAACAATTTCCATTGTGGTTTTCTGCACCTGCATTCCCATATTTTGGTAGAACGACAGGGCGGCGTCGTTGCCTGCCCAAACATTCAGCGTAATGTTGTGGCAACCAATTGTTTGTGCATAGTCGCGGACGTGCTCGAACAGCGATTTGCCAACGTGACGGCCGCGGGCGCTCTCGTCAACGCAAATGTCGTCGATATACAGAGTTTTTGTGTCTTGCAGCAGTTTATTGTTTTGAACTTCAGTGATTTGGCAAAATGCGTAGCCGAGCACGCCGCCGTCGTCGAAAACGAAAATCGGCTTGTTGTCGTCGGTCAGCATTTGGTTGAGTTCCTGCTCGTTATACTTGGTTGTGTGCGGTTTGAACAAATCGGGGCGGATATGGTAATGAACCATATTCACTTGGTGCAATAGATTGATAATCTGCCCAATATCGGCAGTGGTTGCGCGTCGAATCATCCCTTTTCCTTTTAAACGCAAAAGACTTGTTTTTATTCGCAAATATAAGGTTTTGGGAATATCCTTTTCAAGTTTCGGTCACAGCCGATTATTATAGAAAATCATAGAAATCGTTTCGGTTAAAATGGTAAAATTTGCAATAAACCGCCCAATGTGCATAAATCGACGTTTTTTTTAGGCATTATCTGACATTCGCACCTATATTTGGAAAAAATCTGAACATTATGGCAAGTTACTCTATAGGCGACATTGCCGCTGTGGTTGGCGGCAAGTTGACACGCGGCTCGGGCGGCAACATTTCGCACATTCTGATTGATAGCCGCAAGGTGGTTTTTGCCCGCGAGAGCCTGTTTTTCGCGCTCAAAGGCACCCGCAACGACGGGCACCGCTTCATCACCGAACTTTACAAGTCGGGCGTGCGCAATTTTGTGGTGGACCATCTGCCGCAAAATGTTGAAAGTTACCAATATGCGAACTTCATTGTCGTTGAGAACACGCTGAAGGCGCTGCACCAACTTGTCAGTTGGCACCGTCAGAAGATGACAATGCCTGTGGTGGGCATCACTGGCAGCAACGGCAAGACGATTGTGAAGGAATGGGCTTGCAAATGCCTTGCGCCCGAGAAGTTAATTGCCCGAAACCCAAAGAGTTATAATAGTCAGATTGGTGTTCCGCTGTCGGTTTG
>JAEEGH010017933.1_pt1 | contig 15022 bp, 17 predicted proteins | sample 9134181 | NCBI WGS metagenome assembly JAEEGH01 (sample SAMN16246544, study PRJNA631951) | gut metagenome | biome: gut microbiome; feature: rumen; material: DP-attached | host: Bos | place: Iran: Karaj | collected 2018-10 | reverse complement strand
GCCGTCTCGTGTTTGCACTGCTCCTGTCTCCTACCACAAGCATGGCATCGCATATGGCGGATAGCCCGGTCGCCTCCTTTTGGCGACTAAACGTGGCATCGCATATTGTATCAAACTTTTCCTGATTCGTAAACACTTTTTTTAGGGATTCGGCGCATTTTTTCACATGTTCCCGTATTTCCGTAGTTTGGAACACGACAGTTATGGGCGTTTCGGGATCGGGCGCCTCTTCCCGGAGCCATTTTTCCGTCTCCGCCTCGTCCCGCAGGACCACCACTCCCGGCGCGCTGCCGGCAATGCCCCGCACTTCCGGGTGGTCCCGGTCCCCGATGACGATGGGCAGCCTCCCCTTCCGGGCGGCTTCCCGGACGATGCGGTGGATGCGGCTCACATTGGGGCAGGTGGCGTCCACCACCCGGCAGCCCCGGGCTTCCAGGGCCCGATACGTCGCCTCCGGCTCCCCATGGGAGCGGATGAGCACCGTCGATCCTTCCGGGATCTCCTCCACGCTGCCTGCGCTGCGAAGGCCCAGGCTGCGCAGCCGGTCCATCTCCATGCGGTTGTGGATCAGCTCCCCCAGGACCCAGCAGCCCCCGGGCGCCTCCTGCTCCGCGATGGAGATCGCCCGCCGGACCCCGTAGCAGAAGCCCGCTGTCCGCGCGATCCTCAGATACACGGCGCCGCCTCTTTCTCCAGCAGGCCGATGCGCCGCATCAGCTCCTCCGCATAGGACTTGTATTCCCCGCTGCCCCGCAGCACCGGCAGGGTGTAGGCTTCGCCCACCACCACGTCCACCTTATGGAACAGGCGCTTTTTCCGGGGCATCCACACCGGCAGCAGCGGGACCCCCGTGCGGGAAGCCAGCATGACCGCCCCGGTCTTGGCCTCGGAAGCCTGCTCCTCCCGCACCCGGGTCCCCTCCGGGAAGATGCCGATGATGCCCTTTTCCTTGAGCACCTTCAGGGCCGCCTTGATGGAGGAAATGTCCGCGTTGCCCCTGTCCACGGGGATCATGCCGATCCAGCGGAGGAAGGCCCCCACCACGGGGATGGAAAACAGCTCCTTCTTCGCCAGGTAGCGGGGATAGCGGCGGATGGTCAGCACCGCCATGATGAGGATGGGGTCCACCAGGGCGGAATGGGGCGCGCAGACCACCATGGGCCCGTCGGGCAGCCGCTCGGCATGGTGGATGCGCAGGGGGAACAGCATCCGGACGATGGGGATGATGAAGCAGTAGGCGATGCGGAAATGACGATAAAGGCTGTTCATCCTTCCCGCCTTTCCCGCACAAGCTGCCGCAGCTTCGCCAGCACTTCCTCCGGCGTCAGCTCCGTGGTATCCAGCAGCACCGCGTCCTCCGCCGCCCGCAGCGGCGCGGCGGCGCGTCTGGTGTCCCGCTCGTCCCGCTCGTTCATCTCCCGAAGCACCTGCTCATAGGGCTGGGGGGTGCCCCGCTCCTGCAGCTCCAGGAAGCGGCGGCGGGCCCTCTCCTCCGCCGTGGCGGTGAGGAATACCTTGAGGTCCGCCTCGGGCAGCACCACGGTGCCGATGTCCCGCCCGTCCATCACCACGCTGCACGCCTCCGCCAGGTCCTGCTGGGTCTTCAGCAGAAAGGCCCGGACGGGGGGCTGGGCGCTGACGGCGGAGGCGGCGGCGCTGACCTCCGGGGTGCGGATGAAGGGCGTCACGTCCTCCTCCCCCAGGTACATATGCTGTTCCCCCTCCAGGTAGCGGATGCCCAGGCGGAGGGAGGGCAGCAGCTTCGGCACGCCCTCGCTGTCGGCGGGGTCCAGCCCCGCGCGGAGGACCGCCAGGCCGACCGTGCGGTACATGGCGCCGGTATCCACATAATTCAGGCCGCATTCCTTTGCCAGGGCCTTCGCCATGGTGCTCTTGCCCGCACCGCCGGGACCGTCGATGGCGACCTGTATGTTCTTCATAGCTTCCTTGCTCCTTTCGGCATAGGCGGCAGCGGCCTTCCCCGCCGCCCGGCCCGTGGACCAGGCGATCTGCAGGTTGAAGCCGCCGGTATAAGCATCCAGATCCAGGATCTCCCCGGCAAAAAACAGGCCCGGGACCAGCTTGGAGCCCATGGTCCTGGGGTCCACCTCCCGGACGGATACCCCGCCCCGGGTGATCACCGCTTCCTCCACGGGGCGCATGCCGTCGATCTCCACCCGGAAATGCTTCAAAAGCGCCAGCAGCCCCAGCCGCTGGGCGCGGGTGATGTCATGTACCTTCGTCTCCGGCGGGATACCGCTGCGGCGGATCACCACCGGGATCAGGCTGCGGGGCAGCAGGTCGTCCAGGCTGTTGCGGAAATCCCGGTTGCGGTTCTCCGAGAACAGGCGCAGCAGCCTTGCGTCCAGCTTTTCCTCCGTCAGGCCGGGCTTCAGGTCCAGCTCCGCCACATACTTTTTCCCCGCTTCCATATGGGCGGAGGCGGAGAGGACCAGCGGCCCCGTGAGGCCGAAGTGGGCAAACTGCATCTCCCCCAGCTCGCTCCACAGCTTCTTTTTCCCCTCCCCCGCTTCCCGCAGGGTCAGGGTCACGTTGCGCAGGCTGAGGCCCTGCATTTCCTGACAGTCCCCGTCCGGGGAAACCAGGGGGACCAGGGAGGGGGACAGGGGTTCGATCCGGTGGCCCAGGGCGCGGGCCATCTCATACCCGTCGCCGGTGGAGCCGGTCTTGGGATAGCTGAGGCCCCCGGTGCAGAGGATGAGGCTGCGGCATTCCACCAGGGTATCGCCCCCGCGGACGCCGGCGACGGCGCCATTTTCCGTGACGATCTCCCGGGCCCGGAGGCGCAGGAAACTCGCAGAGCGCTCCACCGCGCCCGCCAGGGCGTCCGCCACGTCCCCCGCCTTGTCGGAGACGGGAAACACCCGATTCCCCCGCTCCGTTTTCAGGGGGACGCCCAGGCCCTCGAAAAAGGCCATGACCTCCTCCGGCGGGAAAGCGCGGACGGCGCTGTTGAGAAAGCGGGCGTTGCGGTTGACGTTTTTCAGCACGTCCTCCGGCGGGCAGTTGTTCGTGAGGTTGCAGCGGCCCTTGCCGGTGATGCGCAGCTTCCGCGCCGGGCGCTCCTGCCCTTCCAGCACCAGGGTCTCCGCCCCCGCCTCCGCGGCGGCCAGGGCCGCCATGAGCCCCGCCGCGCCGCCGCCCACGACGCAGACCTCAGTCCGGATTCTTCTCATAGACGTCGTATTCGTTCCAGACCTCTTCCAGCTCCATGAAGGTGGCGGCCACGCCGGGCTTCCGGTCGCTGACGGCCACGATCAGGGCGTTGATGAGGCTGAGAGGCGCAACCAGGCTGTCCACGAAGGAGACCATGTCGCTCCTTGCCAGGAGGCAGATGTCCGCGCCGGAAGCGATGGGCGAAGTTTCCGCGTCCGTCATGGCCAGCACCGTGGCCCCCCGCTCCTTGGCAAAGCGCACGGCCTTCACCGTCCGCTTGGAATAGCGGGGATAGCTGATGCCCACGAACACGTCCCCGGGTCCGATGCGCATGATCTGCTCAAAGACCTCCCCGGCGGTGTTCTCATAGAGCACCTTCACATTCTCGAAGAGCATATTGAAGTAGAAGCCCATGAACATGCTCAGGGCCGCGCTGGTCCGCGTGCCCAGGATGTAGATGTGCCTGGCTTTCAGCAGGGCCTCCACCGCCGCGTCGAAGCATTTGCGGTCCAGGGCAGTCTGGGTGCGCAGGATGTTCTCCATGTCGCTGTTGAGGATGGCCGAAAGGGTGTCCCTGCTGCCGATGACCGTCTTGGCCACCTCGATGCGCTGGACGCTGGTGAGCCGGTTGCGGATCATCTCCTGGAGGGCCTTGCGCATCTCGGGATAGCCCTCGAAGCCCAGCTCCAGGGCAAAGCGCACCACGGTGGATTCGCTGACGCCCACCTTCTGCCCCAGCTTGGCCGCGGTCATGAAGGCGGCCTTGTCCGCATTGTCCGTGATATAGCGGGCGATCCGGTTCTGCCCCTTGGAAAAGCCCCGCTGTTTCTCCTGGATGATGGAAATGATGTCTTTTTCCATGTGCATCCTTCCTCCGGGACGCAAGTCCCTCAGTATGTGGATATATTAGTATCTTTGACGCAGTAATTCAATAAACAAACTGTTAACGATTCGTATACCTATTTGAGACCCGCAGCGCGGCGAAGCGCTCGGACCTCCCCTTCCTCCAGATACCGCCAGCAGCCCGTGCGCAGGTCCCCCAGCTCCAGCCCGCCCTCGGACATGCGGATGAGGCGCTTGACCTCCAGACCGGCTTCGGCGCAGAGATTGCGCACCAGATGCTTCCGCCCCTCCGTCACCGTGATCTCCAGGATGGCCCGGTCCCCGTCGTCCTTGCTCACGCGCACCCGCTTTGCCTGGGCGGGACCGTCCTCCAGCTCCAGGGGGCCCTTCAGCAGCCGGACGGCGCCGGGGATGTCCGCCCCCGCCACCCGGACGGTGTAGACCTTCTCCACCTCATGGGAGGGATGGGTCAGGGCGTTGGTCAGCTCCCCGTCGTCGGTGAGCAGGAGCAGGCCTTCGCTGTTCAGGTCCAGCCGTCCCACGGGCCAGACCCGGGCCCGGCAGCCGGAGAGATAGTCCAGCACGGTCTTCCGGCCCTTTTCGTCCCGGCGGGTGCAGAGGCAGCCCCGGGGCTTGTTCAGCATTATGTAAACCCGCTGCTGCGTCTGGGCAAGCGGGTTTCCGTCCACCAGGATCTCGTCCCTGTCCTCGTCGGCCTTCATGCCCAGCTGGGAAACCCGTCCGTTGACGGTGACGCGGCCGGCCTGGATCAGCTCCTCCGCCTCCCGCCGGGAGGCGACGCCGTGCCGGGACAAGATCTTCTGCAAACGTTCTTCCATTTCTTCCTCGTCAATAAAACACATATTGGGGATAACTGGCGCTGTGGCGGCAGGCAAAGAGCCAGGCCCAGCGGAGCTTCTCCCAAAAATCCAGCTTTTGCGTCGGGTCCAGGTCCGCGTCCTCCCCATAGACCAGGGGCGCTTCCCAGAGGAGGACCCCCTCCCCGTCCAGGCAGCGGAGGACGCCCGCCCGCTCCCCGGCGCGCACCGGCGCATAGACGAAGGGGGGCAGCTCCGCTTCCCACCGGGCTTCCCGCGGCAGGAGCAGCCGCCCGCCCCGGGCGGGGCGCACGGGGACTTCCGGCTCTAGGCCGCTCACCACGCTCAGGCGCCATTCCATTTCCCCCGGGTCTGCCGGAGTATAGAGCCCGAAGGCCCAGTCCAGCAGCGCCTCATGGTCGGCCCAGTCCTCCGGGTCGTCCAGGGTCACGCAGACAAGGGCGAGACCGTCCCGTTCCGCGCAGGAAACCAGGGTCCGCCCGGCGGCCTTGGTATAGCCGGTCTTGACGCCCACGGCCCCTTCGCAGCGCCAGAGGAGCTTGTTGTGGTTTTGCAGGGTCTTACCCGCCACCTCCGCGCTTTTGGTGGAAACGATGGCGCGGAAAAGAGCATTTTTCATGGCTGCGCAGCCCAGGGCGGCCATATCCCGGGCCGTCACATGATGGCCCTCGGCCCGGAGCCCGCTGGCGTCCACGAATACGCTCCCCGTCATGCCCAGCGCTTCGGCCCGCTCGTTCATCAGCTCCACGAAGGCCTCCTCGCTGCCGGAGACGGCGCAGGCCAGGGTCATGGCGGCGTCGTTGCCGGAGACCAGGAGCAGCCCGTAGAGCAGCTCCGACACCGTGTATTCCCCGCCGGGGCGAAGGTACATGGAGCTTCCCTCCAGGCCCGTCCACTCCGGACGGACGGTGATCTTCTCCCCCATGTCCAGCTCTTCCAGGGCCAGCAGGCCCGTGAGGATCTTCACGGTGCTGGCCGCCTTCATGGGCAGATCGGGATTCTTTTCAAACAGGATGCGCCCCGTCTCCAGCTCCGCGACCACCGCCGCCCTGGCGGAGACCTCGGGCGCTTCCTCCGCCGCCCCCGCGCTCAGGGGCAGCAGGCGCAGGATCAGAAGAAGGGCTATGCTATACCTCGGTATCCGTTTCCTCATCCTTCTTTTTCGGTAGGACCTCCTTGACCTTGTCGATGATCTCAGGCATAGCATCCACAAATTTTTCCACGGAGGTCTGCTGCTGGGCGTTGGCGCTGATCATGCGCACGCTGCCGTCCCGGATGACCAGGAAGGAGACGGGCTCGATCTTCACGCCGGCGCCGCTGCCGCCGCCGAAGGGGTCGGGCTGGCCCTCCTTGCCGTTCTTCGTCTGGAATTCCGAGCCGCCCGCAGCGAAGCCGAAGCTCACCTTGCTGACGGGGATCAGGGTGATCCCGTCGGCCGTGGTGATGGGCGAGCCGACGATGGTATTCACATCCACCATTTCCCGGATGCGGGCCATGGTCTTATCCATCAATTCTCCGATCGAGTTCTTTTCCATGATGATTCCTCCCTATGATTCGGGCCGGGTCTTCCCTGCCCGCCTGAACTTTCCATAGGCCCGGAGGCCGATCCAGAGCAGCACGCCAAAGGAGACGGACATTTTGAGGCGCGCATAGACCTTCGGTTTCGTTTCCGTAAAGCTGACCGCCGTGCGGATATCCAGATCCCGGATGCGGAACATCTCCTGCATCGGCCGGACCAGCGCCCCCGCCGCCGCGCTTGCGCCGCCGAAAGCAAGGGCCGCTGCCGCCGGGTCCTCCGAAGCGCTTTGATACCAGAGAGTCATCTCATCGATGCTGAGCCTGCGCTTTAGTTTGCCCAGAGCGTCGGAGATTATCGGCATCAGCTGCTTAAAGCCGGGCACGGAGCCGCCTTTCGGTTTTTCCTCCGCTTCCTCTTTTTTCTTGTTTTTCTTTTTCGGTTTCGGCTTTTTTTCTTTTCCTGCCTTGTCCGGGCCGGACGGTCTGGGCAGCCGGAAGACCGGCAGGGCGCCAATGGCCGCCGTGAGGCTTGCCCCCTCCTCCCCGTAGACGGCGGTGAGGCGGAGCCGCAGGAGGAAAAGCAGGAGGATCAGCAGCACGAGAACGGCCGCGATCCAGATGAGCACTCTCACTCCCGGACCTCCGGCAGGCTCTCCGCCAGCTCCCTCGCGTCCGGGTCCTCCGCCGGGGAAGCATCCCCGTAGGCGGGCAGCTCCTCCAGGCTCTCCAGGCCGAAGACCCGCAGGAAGGCCGCCGTGGTCTGGAACTGCATGGGCCTGCCCGGGGCGTCCAGCCGCCCGCAGGGCTCCAGGAAGCCCTTGTCCACCAGAAGGCCCACGGTATAGCTGCTGTCCACGCCCCGGATCTGCTCGATATAGGTCCTCGTCACCGGCTGGAAATAGGCGGCGATGGCCAGCACCTCCAGAGCTGCGGGGCTGAGGCGGGCGGGCTTCCGGGTATCCAGGGCGCGGCGCACCCAATCGGCATTTTCCGGGGCGGAGCCCAGCTGCAGGCTGTCCTCCAGGATCAGCAGGCGGATGCCCCGGTTTTCAAAGCGATAGGCGTCCCCGATGCGCCTGGCGGCGGCCAGAACGTCCTCCCGGCTCAGGTCCAGGAGGGCCATGAGCCGCTCGATGGGAAAGGGGTCGCCGGAGGCGAAAAGGATGCTCTCGATGATGCTGTCGTATTCCATAATCAATCCTCAAACTTGGTGAGTTCCACGCCGTCTTCCGTGTCCCGCAGGCCGATCTGCTCGGCCCGGTAAAGCTCCAGCACCGCCAGGAAGGCGGCGGTGAGCTCGCTGCGGCTGCGGCTCTCGGAAAACAGGGTCTGCAGGGAGATCTTCCCCGTGTCCCGCAGGCGCAGAAGGATCTCGTCGGATTTGTCCCGGATGGAATAAGTGAGAGGGGCGGGCATGGGCACCGTCCGCGGCGCGCCGGCGCTGTCCCGCTCCCGGCCCATGATCTCCGTCAGGGCCCGGAGAAGCTCCTGCCCCTTGTGGGCATAGCGGTATTCCGGCGGGCCGGTGATGGGTTCCGGGGTGCGGATGAAGATGCCCGCCCCCAGCTCGCTGCGGCCCCCCAGCCAGTCGGCTGCCAGCTTCATGCGCTCCAGGGTCTCCTTGCGCTGCTGCTCCTCCAGGGAGGAGATCAGCTGGCCCAGTTCCTCCACGTCCCGGGTGCCCTCCAGGAGGGTCTTTGCCTTGATATACAGCAGGTAGGAGGCCATGGTGATGAATTCCCCGGTGACTTCCAGGTCCATGCGCTCCATGGTGTCCAGCCAGGCCAGGTACTGGTCCAGGATGTCCCCGATGCGGATATCCTTGATCTCCACCTTGTTGCGGCTCAGAAGCTGCAAAATGAGGCTCAGGGGCCCGGTGAAATCCGTCTGCTCCCCCTTATTATTGACCAGATTCGGAAGATGAAAGGTCAGATCATCCATGCTTATCCTCGAAGCGAATCGGCAAATACTGCGATTCGGAAGAATACGTTGTAAACCGCCTCGGCAGCCCGGGCGACGGGGCTCACGTCGAAGGCCCGGTTCAGGATCAGCACCAGGGCCATGAGAAGGAACATGCCGTATCTTTCCAGCACCATCAGCCGGACATAGGCCCGGTCAGGCAGAAAGCTGAACAGCACCTTGCTCCCGTCCAGGGGCGGGATGGGGATGAGGTTGAACAGCCCCAGGGAAATGCTGAGGATGGCCATATATTGCAGCAGGCGGATTACAAACCGCCCCGCGCCGCCGGCATAAAGGTCCCGCCACAGGAGGCCGTAGAGGAACAGGGCCAGGGCCGCCAGGAGGAAATTGGATGCGGGGCCCGCCAGGGCCGTGATGGCCATGTCCCGCTTGGGATGCTTGAAATTGCGCATGTCCACGCTCACGGGCTTTGCCCAGCCGAAGTGGAACACCGCCAGCATCAGAAGGCCGAACCAGTCCACATGATGGAGGGGGTTCAGGCTGAGCCGCCCCTGGGTGGCCGCCGTCCGGTCCCCCAGGGCGTAGGCCGCTGCGCCGTGGCAGATCTCGTGGACCATGATGCAGAGAAGGGCCGGGATGAGCTGGATCAGCAGGTCCGTGAGGTAGCTCCAGTCCAGAGAGCGAAGCACGCTGCCGAAGGAGGTCATACCAGGGCCTCCAGGGCCGCCAGCAGGGCGTCCCGCCCGGTGCCGTCCTCCGCGGAGAAGGGGATCAGGGTATCCGTCTCCGTGAGCGCCAGGGTCCGGCGCACGGTTTCCACACATTCCTCCCGCTGGCTCTTTTTCACCTTGTCCAGCTTGTTGGCCACTACCACCAGGGGGCAGCCGGTGGAGCGGAACCATTCCAGCATGGTCACGTCGTCCCCCGTGGGGGCGTGGCGCACGTCCACGATCAGCACCCCGGCGGTGATGAGGCCGGAGCGGAAGTAGCTCTCCATGAGCTTTGCCCAGCGGTCCTTCTCGCTCTGGGCCACCTTGGCGTAGCCGTAGCCCGGCAGGTCCACCAGCCATACGTTGTCCACCAGGAAATAGTTGACGTGGACGGTCTTACCGGGGGTGTTCCCCACCCGGGCGAAGTTCTTCCGGTTCAGCAGCCGGTTGATGACCGAGCTTTTGCCCACGTTGGACCGGCCCGCAAAGGCCAGCTGGGGCCGCCCGTCCCGCAGGAAATCCTTTGCTCCGGCGGCGGATTTGACAAATTCTGCTTTGTGGATATTCATACTCTCGTTAAAGCCTCGTGATCCTGGCCCGTTCTTCCAGCAGCACCACCGCATGGGCGGCGATGCCCTCCCGCGCGCCGGTGAAGCCAAGGCCCTCCTCCGTGGTGGCCTTGACGCTGACCCGGCCGATCTCCGTTCCCATGACTTCCGCCAGGCGCTTCCGCATGGCGAGGATATGGGGCTTCAGCTTGGGCTCCTGGGCCAGGATGGTGATGTCGCAGTTGCCGAAGCGGTAGCCCGCCCGGGCTGCCCGGGCGCAGACGGCGCGCAGCAGGTCCATGCTGTCCGCCCCCTCGTAACGGGGGTCGTTGTCGGGGAACATTTGGCCGATGTCCCCCAGAGCGGCGGCGCCCAGGATGGCGTCCATCAGGGCATGGGCCGCCACGTCCGCGTCGGAGTGGCCCAGCAGGCCCCGCCCGTCCCAGGGGATCTCCACCCCGCAGAGCACCAGACGCCGCTCCGGGACGATGCGGTGCACGTCGTATCCGTGTCCTATCCTCATGGGTGCATCTCCTTATATAAGACTTCCGCCAGGGCCAGGTCCGCGGGGAGGGTGATCTTGCGGTTGCGCACGTCCCCTTCCACCAGCTTCACATGCATCCCCAGCCGTTCCACGGCGGCGCAGTCGTCGGTGAGGCTGAGCTTTTTATCCACCGCGTCCTGAAGCGCCGCCTTGATGAGCTCGGCGCGGAAGGCCTGGGGCGTCTGGGCGGCAAAAAGGGTGGAGCGGTCCGGCGTGGAATCGGCAAAGCCGTCCTTCCCCACCTTCACGGTGTCCGTCACCGGCGTCACCGGCACGGCGGCCCCGAATTTCCGCGCCCCTTCCACGGCGCTGCGGATGACTTCCTTCGTCACCAGCGGCCGGGCCCCGTCGTGGATCAGGATGATCTCCGCCCCTTCGTCGCAGGCCATGACCCCCGCGTAGGCGGACTGGGTCCGGGTGTCGCCCCCGTGGACGATGCGGCTGAGCTTATCGCAGCCGGAAGCTCCCTCCAGGGCGCTTCTTTCCGCCCCTTGGCGCAGCACCAGGACGATCTCCCCCACCTCTGCGCTCTCCTGGAAGGCCCGGATGGTATGGGCGATCACCGTGCTCCCCGCCAGAGGCGCGGCCAGCTTGTCCGTGCCGCCCATCCGCCGGCTGCTCCCGGCGGCCACGATCACGGCGCTGACCAGGCCGGGGTTTTTGCGCCGGTTTTTATTCTCTCTCTTTATTCCGATCTTCATCGCACTTCATCCATGAAATAAGAGCCGAGCAAAACCCGGCCCTCACCATCTGCCTGTATTCTCTGGGGAATCAGACCATCGCCCGGTTGATCTGCTGCTCCACTTCCTCATAAGCGCAGCTTTTCGCCAGAACGATCTCCGAGATCAGGATCTGCTTGGCGCTGCGCAGCATCTTCCGTTCCCCGGTGCTGAGGCCCTTCTCCGCATCCCTGGCCATGAGGCCCTTGATGACCCGGGCCACCTCCACCAGGTTGCCGCTTTTGATGCGGATCATATTCTCCCGATACCGGCGGTTCCAATTCTGGGTCATGTCGATCTCGATGTCCCCCAGCTCCTGGAGCAGCTCGTCCGCTTCCTCGGCGCTGATGATGGGCCGGATGCCGATCTCCTCGCAGTGGTCCACGGGGATCATGACCTCCATCCCGCCGGAGGGCAGGCGGAACTGGTAATACTGCCGGGTGACGCCGTTGATCCGCCGCTCTTCGATTCCATCGATCACGCCTGCGCCGTGGAGGGGGTGGGCGATCTGATCTCCGATGCTGAACATGACATAGCTCCTCTCAATGAAAACGCCGTTTCTATGCATAATACGGATCTTCCATAAAACGATTGAAAATCGTTTTATGGCTGCGGTGAAGTCTCACCGCAGTTTTCCAGCCCTTCGGCTGGAAAAAGATCGTATTGCACTGCAAATCACCTCGCATACCATGCGAGGCGCCGGATGCGAACGCATCCGGCCAATAAAAACATTGAAATGTTTTTATTGAATTTGAGTATAAAATCCCATATGTATAATATACACCGCCTTATGAAAATTAGCAAGTGTTATTCTCAAATTTTGGTAAAAAATATGAAAAAGGCGGGGTTTCCGCCTCAAAAGCATCGTTTTCCCTATGGCATAACGGTTTTTGATACAAAAAAAGGGCGTGTTGCAAAATGCCCCTCTCTCGTCATTGCGAAGTAGCGCGCGCCCACCGCTGCGCGGCGGGTCCCCTCGCGCGGAATGAACCCGCGAAGCAGGTGTGGCAATCCGTTTCCCCTCGAATAGAGGACGGATTCTCACGCCGGCGTGCGCGCTGGCTCGGAATGACGGGCGGTAATGGCATTTTGCAACACGCCCATGGCACAAAACAGATTTCTCAGCCCTTCCCCTGCGAGAGCTCCCGCGCCTCCTCGAACTTGCGGGAGACCACCTCATAGAGCAGCATCAGATGGAACATGACATTGTCCTCCAGGTCCGCCGGATCGGTATCCGGGTCGAAGAGGATGGTGTATTTGTGGTAAAGCTGCTTCATTTCCGGCGTCTCAAAGACGCTGAATGCGCCCAAAGGGCAATCCAGATTCCACTTGGGCAGGGCGCGGAGCAGGTCCTCATAGCCCGCACCGATCTTCCCGATCAACGTGGTATAGAAGATCACCATGTCCGCTTCTTCCACGAAGTTGGAGACCATGATCTCCAGCAGGCAGGGGTCGCCTTCGTCGGTCACGGGCATCAGGACCCGCAAGGTCTCGCTCAGATCGTCGTGGGGCGGGATCAGGTTCGTCTGCATCTCCGTCTCCTTGATATCCTCCTGGAGCAGCTTGAAAAACTTCGCCCGATCGGCAGCGTTCATTTTATGATACCTCCTGTTTTATCGGTGTAATATGTCCGCTTCCGGGCGGTCACGGGTTAGCGGGCGGGTTGGCGGCGGGCGGGTTTTTCTTCCTGGTGATCTTCTTCCACAGCTCGCTCCTTGCCTTTTTCCTCGCCGTATGACCGGCCGCACGGGCGGCGAAGGGATTCTCGTCTTCCATCTCTTCCAGTCCCAGCTTTTCGGCCACGGCGTCCGTGTCGTATTCGCCCGAAGACGATTTGGACAGGTACATATCCTGGATGATCCCTGCTTCTTCGCTCTGATCGTCGGCGTTGGCACGATCCGTCAGCGCTTTGGCGCGGTTCTTGGTGATCCGGTTGAAGGCTTCTTTCCGCTTGCCGCTCTTGAAGCCCATGGATTTGAGGATCAGGTGCTTGGCGTCCCGATCAGACATCTGTTTGGCCTGGTCCGGCGTGATGCCCAAAGCCTCCATGTATGCGGAATCGCCGTTCTTCAGGGCGGAGATCTTGGCGTCCAGGTCGAGCTCCTCGTTGACGGTATCCTTGCGCAGCTTCCGCTTTGCATGCTTCGTAAACCGGTTGCCGATGAACTGCGCCAGGGCGCCAGCGCCGGTGCCTACGGCGCTGGCAACAGCCGCCGCCGGGTTGCCGCTGATAGCCAGGCCCATGGAGGTCCAGGCGCCCACCGCCCGGGCGGTATTGGCCGATCCGCTGACGATATTCTCATCCCGCCGGACCCCTGCGGCGCGCCCGGCCTGTCTGATCGTTTTGGCGTTGGATTTCCGCCGTGCCAGTTCCTTCTCGGCTTTCTCTCTATCCGTGTCGCTCAGATTGCCCATATGCTGTTCCAGAGATTCGATGCTCTGCTGGTTTGCCTCGCCTCTCTTCCGCATCTTGCGCTGGCTCCTTCCTTCCTGGATGGCAGAGCCGAAATCGGTGGCCGCGCGCACCGTGTTGGCCGCGCCGCTTATGCCTGCGGTGAGAGGATCCATATCCGGTATGAATCCGGCGATATCTCCGACGACGGAGAGCGCGTCCGCACCGGCCCGGAAACCGTTGGCTATGGCGCCTCTCTTATCGCCCTTTTTCCAGGCCTCGCGGGCATCCGATATGTTTCCGTACAGGCCGGCGGCGTCGCCCAGGGTGCCGAATATGCCTCCCAGCGCGCCGGTGGCCGTCATTCCTCCTTCGCTCAGGCCGGTATTTCCCCTCATCTTTTTTCCTGCGTCCGCCAATCCAACGGCATCAAGGGGCATCCCGGGGACGGACAGGCCCAGATCGGCGCCGAGATCGCCGGTGGCTTTTCCCGTCTGATCTATGATATGTTCGATATTTCCCTGCGTTTCGTCCTCCTGGGGAGGGGAGTTGGGGGGCGGAGCCTGGACAGGGACAGGGGCCGCGTCATGCAGGACTCCTTCGTCCCACTCGCCGTCCTCCTTGCGCCCCTTTTTCCAGAGCTTGGACAGCTTTTTTGCCTGCTCGTCCTCTTCCTCTCTCTTCGCTTTGCGTGCCGCGGTCTCTGCCTGGGTGTTGCCCCATTTGCCGCGGGCATGGGCGATGGGGTTCTGCAGCGCCCATTTGGCGCGATCCAGACGGCTCATCTGCCGATACTCCGTCTGGTGTTCGTTATAAGAGTCCAGCGCCTTCTCATGGGAACGCTGGATCTTTTCCCACCCTGCGGCGAAGGGGTTGCGCAGATACTGCACGGCGCCGGCAGGTGCGCTGGTCACGGGGGCAGCGGCCTGCACCGCGCCCTGCTGGACGGTGTGGACCATTTCGTGGGCGGCCACAGCGGCGTCGAACCCGCCGCCGCCAAGATAAATATCCCGGCCGGAGGTAAAAGCCAAGGCTCCGGCGGAGGCAGCCATGGATGCGGCTTCCGCGCCGGTGTGGAACCGGACAGAGGAGAAGTCCGCCCCCAAAGCGTCGCCCATGCGGCTTTTCAGTTCTTCCACGCCGGAGGCGCCGGAAAAGCGATTCCCGATCCTGCTTGCCTCCGCTTCTGCCCGTGGTTCCTCATAATCGGCGCCGAAGCTGCCGGGCCGAATGATGGACATGGCCTTCGCTTCCATGGCGGATCTCAGACCCGGCGCGTCGCCTCCCATATCCCGATAGCCCATGGCGGAGGCCATTGCGCTGTTGGAAACAGACTGCGAAAGTCCCTTAGGGGAGGAGATCCCATTGGATCGCTCAGAAGCGTCCTTCGCAGAGGGCAGCCGGCGTTTGTCGTAGGAAATACTCATTTTGCTTTCTCCCCCTTTGCATATATTTCCGTTCTCAGACTATCAAATTCCGATACCCATTACAACCGTCGTTCGTGCCAAAATCGCTATAATTATGCCGCCCCGGGCATGCTTCGCAGGGAAGCGCCCGGGGCGGCGGGATTCACTTGTGTCCGGGATTACTCCTCGACGGCGATGACGACGCCGGAGCCAACGGTACGGCCGCCTTCACGGATGGCGAAGCGCAGCTCCTTCTCGATGGCGATGGGGGTGATCAGCTCGACCTTCATATCCACGTTGTCGCCGGGCATGCACATCTCAACGCCGTCAGGCAGAGTGATGACGCCGGTCACGTCGGTGGTACGGAAGTAGAACTGGGGGCGATAGTTGTTGAAGAAGGGGGTAT
>JAEEGH010017923.1_pt1 | contig 15026 bp, 16 predicted proteins | sample 9134181 | NCBI WGS metagenome assembly JAEEGH01 (sample SAMN16246544, study PRJNA631951) | gut metagenome | biome: gut microbiome; feature: rumen; material: DP-attached | host: Bos | place: Iran: Karaj | collected 2018-10 | reverse complement strand
TATTGTATTATATTATATATGTGATTACTTTATATTTTTATATATTGTATTACAATAATACATAATCAAAATCCTACAAAATATTTTGTAATACATAATATTTAATATTACAAATCATTTTGTATTACTGTGATTCAAAAGGAGAATATCATGGCAGTTAAAATAGCAGTAGCAAACCAAAAGGGTGGAGTAGGAAAAACAACAACAGCAATTTGCCTTGCACAGGAGCTTAGAAGAAGAGAGTATAGGGTCCTTATTATCGATAGTGACGCACAGTGTAATTCAACATCATTTTACGAGGCCAAGATCGAGGACCAAGAGACACTCCTTGATATCTTTTGTGGCGATGAACCTGGAAAGAACTGTGTACAACATACAGCCAAAGGTGACATTATCGCTTCTGATCCACAGCTAAAGGATGCCGAAACAATGGTTAAAGTAGATGAAAGAAGATTCAGCCACCTTAAAAGATCCTGCAAAGAGCTTGAAGATCAGTATGATTACATAATAATCGACACTCCACCAGCGATTGGAGTTGCACTCAAGAATGTCCTTGCATATGTTGACTATATAGTAATACCTGTAGAAGAGTCCGGATGGTCCATGGCTGGTCTAATGGATTTTGCTAAAGCAATAGACATGGCGAGAGACAATAATGAAAAACTGAAAGTGGCAGGAATTCTAATTGTAAAAACTAAGCCAAACACAAAAAAATCAGGGAGGATGCAGGAGCTTGCAGAAACACTTGGAGCTGCACTTGGAACAAAGACCTTCAGCACAAAGATAAGAGAAAGCTCCGCATGTGCAGAAGCATTGACAGAATATTGTGTTCCACTTCATGAATACGCACCACACGCCACAACAACAAGAGACTATGATTCATTCATTGACGAGTTATTGGAGGTGATCTGAAATGGCCAAAAGACAATATGAGAGCAAGATAGCAATCCAGACAAGAAATTTCATTGATGTTAAAGATCAGGCTTTAGATGAACCGGCTACAACTCCAGCAGTTGATCCTGAGGAAAAGCATTCGGAAAAGAAAGCAACTTCAAAAGATCCGAAACCTTCCCAGGTAAAAAAACAGGAACCGATAGTTAAGGATGATGATAAAAAAACTCCTGAAAATAAAACAGCAGCAGTAGCAGATGACCTTGTAACTGAAAAAGTCAATGATATCATCAAATCCCTCATAGACTCAGGTCAGCTTCAGGTAAAACAGGCCGGAAAGTCTGGAAGACCAAGAAAATATGACGATGAGACTATTCTATGTTCATTCAGATTGACCAAAACGAATTATAATTATGCGTATAAAATGGGAAGATCAGAATATGCTAGTATGACTGAATATTTAAACCATTTGATTGATGCAGATATTCATAAATAATATAACCGCTGGGCCAGTATTTATGCTGGTCCAGCTTTACTTCACTAAAAAAACGGAATGCATTATCTACTTGGTCAAACCAATATGGTCAATAGTTTAAAGCGCTATTTATCCCTCTTCTAAACATCATCAGATCATTTGTTGTTGTTTATTTATTATTTTAAAACAACATAATTCTTTTATTAATTAGAGCCCTAGAAAGCCGCATAAATAGGGCATTTTCTTATCAAGCTTCACTTAAAAATCGGATTAAAATCCCTAAAAAATCGGAACAACATAACTAAAAAGCAGGATAAATTTCACTACAAAAACGGGCTGAAATGCAGGTGGAATCTGGGGTTGAGTTCACTTATATTTCGGAATAACTACCCTGAGATTTGGGATAAGACGACTAAAAAAACGGATAAATAAGTCGAACATACCTATGAAAACGGGATGAATACTGGGATTATCACTATATTTGGTGGTTGGATTTTTTGTAATACAAAATATAAGGGCAATTTAAATAGCGAATCATCCCGAAAAAGTAGTGAAGTTAGATTTGAGCTCCAATTTTCAGTTAAGTATCTATAAATATGACCCGAAATTATAGTGAACTTAAAGAGAACAGATCAATATCGCGGAATTAGCTGGAAAAGATGTTCCAAATTTAAGTGAACTATAAATTTTCGTTCCGAAATTGTAGTTAACTTAAATACAAAGACCCTAAAAACGAGTGATGTATATAAAGATACCTTGTAAAAAGGGATGTGTTTACTATAAAATAGGGATAAGAAAACATGAAAAAAGGTTGACACCGTTTAATCGTAAACGATATAATCAATATCGTAAAGGGGTATTGTATGGGTAAAAAGAAATCAGATACTGGATATGACTTAAGTGTCCTTTCAGGAAAGCATTATTCAAAGTCTAATGCTCTTGTAAATTCCAAAGGAAAAGCAAATTTATTAGCGCAGAAACTCTTTGCTATAGGCATTCAGCAGGCAGAAGAGGATGAGAAGACAGGTATTCTGACAACTACTTTGCGCGGAACGGATTTAAAGAAGATCTTCGGTACTAACAGAGGATCCTTTTATGATGACATAAAAGCACTTGTAGAACCAATAAAAGGAAAACCATCTTTGCTTGATTGGAGAGTAGTGTTTACTGATGATCAGAGCAAGACAGTTGAAGCAATCAATGTGATCATGGATTGCAAATTTGAGGATGGGATATTCCAGATCAGATATAACGACAAGGTTAATAAACAGATCCGAGAATTAAAGGCTAACTATACAGTGTTTTCATTGGCAGAGACTATACCGCTTAAGAGTTTGTATTCGTTTAAGCTATATGAGATTCTTAAAGCAGAGTATGATAGACAGGACTATCTTGCTAAAAAAAATGGCGAATGGCATCCAAATGCTGTTTATGTAATGGATATTGAACTTACGGACCTGAAGCTAAGGTTTGGTATCATAGATGCGTCCATAAGCCCTGATATAACACAAGCACTCAAGAAGAGTAATCCAGATTACCGAGAAATTGAAAGACTTACTGAAGAGCTTCCTCCGGAATTAAAAAAAGAGCATGTGAAGTATAAGAGATTTGATAACTTCCGCAAAAGCACTATTGAAGTAGCAAAAAAGGAGCTCTCAGAGAAGACCTCGATATTTTTTGACTATGATCAGCTTAAGAGTGGAAGAGGTGGAAAGACCACAGGAATCAGATTCTTTATACACAAAAAGGTTGAAAACCCGGAACCTGATGTGGCTGAGGTTAGTGAGAAAGAGCTATCAGAAGACGAGAAATATGAGGTCATCTTCGAAATGAAGGATATTCTCGGTAAGGATTTCAGCGCAAAAGATGTGATCGCAATTGCACAGACTGCAAAGTATGATGTTGATAAGGTGGCATTTGCATATGATCTTATGCAGAACAGTCCTGGACAAATTGCGAACCCAACAGGTTGGCTGATAGATGCCATACAAAAAGGTTATGAAAAGCCAAAACAAAGAAATGCGAAATCAAGAACTAATAGTTTTGCTAACTATGAGCAAACCAAAATAGATTTCACAGAACTAGAGAACAAGCTATTAGAGAACTGATTGATTTTAATATAATGTAATACAAAATAAAATGTATTAATGTAATACAAAAAGAAGCCATTTTTGGCTTCTTTTTGTTTACAGAGAAAAACATGTACGTTATAATCAAATAAATTAGTATGAGTAATATTTCAAAATCAAGTCAACGAGAGGTTACAGAAAGAGGATTTTTGAAGTGTAGGTGTGATGGTTCATGCAGCGCAGGAGGACAACATGGGGATAGCACTAAAAATGATTTTTAAAATATTAACCACACTTATTATGTATCCACTTTATCTGATAGTGACACTGCTGGTGATGATTATGGGGGCAGTGGGGAGTGTGATTTTAGTTGTTGGGGGATTTCTTAGCTTTATCGTGATCCTTGTGACGCTAATTGACATGGTATCGACAGGAAATATAAAAGGGGATCTTCCTCAGTTGATTATGGGAGCGCTTCTGGTTGTGATACCAGCAATACTTATGCAAGTGCTAGAATCAGTACATGATGCATTTGGAGATTTATTAAAATTTGTGGCTGAAATATAAAAATACATCGCAACAATTATTGTTGCGATGTATTTTTTTCATTAATGTCATACTTTAAAAACAACTGACCGCCATTCTCTTTTTCTTCTTTGGCGTTTTGTCGTGCAAACATCAACTGGCGATACATGTAATCCTGCCAATGTTTTGGTAGACTTTCTAATTCGGCGAAAGCAGAATCTTTATCTACATATCCTAATAAAACTGGAACCGGTACATCAAGAGCCTCTGCAAATTGAATGATCTTCGTGTATTGCAGATCAATGATGCCGTTTTCAATCTGTGCAATCATTGAATTACTGGCATAGCCGGTCATTTTAGCAAGATCTCCCTGGCTAAGCTTCTTTTCTTTTCTGAATTTTCTGATGTTGTCATATAGTGCCTTTTTATCGACCATAAAAACCTCTATCTTTCTGGGCACGAATAATTTATTCCAAATAATCAGTTTCCCTAATAAAACTTCATACATCATTATAACATACAAGAGGATTTTGGAAGCTAAAAAATTCATAAAGTAGGGTGCAAATGCGCATAAATCCTAGCTTGCACAATGAAGTTGTTGTTATTTTAAGTCAAACAAGTACAAGTTTGCATATTAAGAAAAACTTAAAACATTTAGTTAAATTGATAAAAAGTGTTGACATGTGAGTACAAGACGAATATATTAAAAACAGAAAATATTAGGGAGATTGATATTTTATGAGTAAAGAACTTAGTAACACAAATAATATAAAAGTTGTGTTTGATTACGATAAACTCCATGAAACATTAAGAAAAATTGACACTCCAATATCTGAATTGGCGAAGCGGTGCGGATTAAGTAGAAGTGGGCTGTATAAGAAACTGAATGGCGAACGAGAATTCAGGGTTTCTGAATGCATAATTTTATGCAAGACACTAAAAATCTCAATCGATGACTTAGTGAAAATAATTTAATACTTGAAAGAAGATTAGTTGTACTAATATTTTAAGAAAATCGTAATCGGGGGTAATATGCTGAATATTTCTAAGGATCCATTTAGAAGATTTAAAGAAAAACTTAAATGTGTCAAGGAGCAGGAATCGGGAGGGAACAAAGATCTTTTTGAAATAAAGAACGAGGTGTTCATTGCTTATTGCGAAGAAATACCACTAAAAGAGATCGTCGAAGCTATTGATAATCAGATAAATTCTGAAAAGGTAAGAAATGACCTGAAGAAGTATCTTAAAAAGATAGTGGAGAAAGGAGCTGACTACTATGACAGAAGAAGATGCAAAAAAAACCACGCAAATGGCAGCTAAGAGTTTAATACATGTTTCGGTAAAGTTTGGCAAAAAGGCGGCAGATAAATCTGCAGATGTAAAAAAAACAATGGCGAAAATGATTGGGCATGGGTTAGACATGTACAGTAATCGTACAAGAGTTTTTCAAGGGAAACACGCACTCAAGGAATTTATAAAATTTGATAAGAACAGTAGAGCTCCTATTGGACAGATCGATGTCAATGCAACTGACTTCAAAGAATTTGCCCACACTTGCAAAGAGAACGGTGTTGATTTTGCAATCGTCAAAGATTCAGTGGATGAAAACGTAATGCATTTCTTCTTCGCCGGTAAGAATGCAGAAGTCATGTCGCACTTATTTGAAGAGTATGCAAAGAACAAATATCAGCAGGACCTCAAGAACGAAATGCTTCCGGATCAGGAGGAACGTGAGCGCGAGCAAGAAGAATTAGAGCTGGATCCTAAGGACCAGGGGGAAAAGGAAGTAAATCCTAAATCCAAAAGAGCACAGGATCAAAAAAACATAGCAGACATGGAGAGAACTGCTGAAGATCTGAATGAATCGGTTGAAAAAGAAACACAGGCAATGACCGAAAAGGCAGAAAGCCTTCTTGAGGAGGCCATGGAAGATATGGAATTACCGGAGATGGAAAGATGATAGACACTAGCATGCTTTTTAAGGGAATCCCATATGTTGCAGTCTTTTACCTGGCTGATAAGGTTTCATATCTGTACAGGACCGCAGAAGGAGCAAATGCTTCTGACAAGATCACAAAGATGAATATAGGTAATCTATTCGGACTGCCTATCATTTCCTTCAACCTGATGGATCTGCTCTGGGGGCTGATCGGATGCGGATGTTTGTTTCTGTATATCTGGTATAAGGATTCAACAAGAAAGAAGCTGCGTCCCGGAGAAGAGTATGGTGATGCACGTTTGGGTAACAAGAAGGATATACAACCATTTATAAACCCCAAATTCCGTCAGAACTGTATCTTATCAAAGACAGAGTTCCTGACCATGGAAGAAAGGGTAAAACCCTGGTACATGGGAAGAAACAAGAATGCAGTATTCTATGGAGGCTCCGGAGCCGGTAAGACTTTCAGTATGCTGATGCCAAATCTCATGCAGTTCCATTCGAGTTACGTTGTCGTAGATCCAAAAGGAACGCTCCTTGATACCTGTGGAAGCCTCATAGTCCGGATGGGATACAAGATAAAGGTCTTTAATACTATTGATTTTGGTAAATCCATGGGATTCAATCCCTTTGCTTATATCAAGAAAGAGACTGATATACAGAAGTTTGTTAATACTCTGATGGAAAATACGAAAGAGCCGGATGAAAGAGGACAGGATCCTTTCTGGCCAAAGGCAGAGAAACTTCTATACAACGCACTGATCGGCTATATATGTGAACATGAGGTTAAAGATCATCAGAACATGTTAACACTGCTGGACCTTATCTCAAAGATAAAGGTATCTGAACCGTCACAGGTCAAAACAAAGCAGAAAGATGAAAATGGAAATGAATCGGTCGTTACCCAGAGTCAGGACGAAAAGAATGAAGTTGATCTGAAGTTTGAAGAGCATGAAAAAGCCTGCGGATGTGAGACATATGCCATAAGGCAGTACAAAAAGTTCCTTATTGCTGCAGGAAAGACCAAAAGGAGCATCCTGGCATCGGTTGGATCAAGGCTTTCACCATTTGATATAGATGATGTGAGAAAGGTCATGGAATTTGATGAGCTTGGCCTTGATATGATCGGGGATGAAAAGACAGTACTGTTCTTTATCATTGATGATTCGGATACAACCTTTAACTTCCTTGTATCGATAGCATTATCGCAGCTGTTCAATACGTTAAAGACAAAGGCAGATCTTCAGGGAGGACATCTTAAGTACCATGTAAGGGTTCTCTGGGATGAGACATACAATACCGGGCAGGTACCAAAGCTTGAACATCTTATCTCACAGCTAAGGTCCAGAGGAATATCCATGTGGATGTTCTTCCAGGCAAAGAACCAGCTGATTGACCTTTACGGAGACAAGAAAGCTGAAAATATCGAAGCGTCCTGCGATGTTAAGGGATTCCTAGGAGGAAATGAGTTCACGTCATGGAAGGATTGGTCTGAGCTCCTGGGGCAGGAGACCATAGATGTCCTTGATCAGTCAGATACATACGGGCAGTCAAGGAGCAGCGGCATGAGCTACAAAAAAGCCGGAAGAAAGCTAAAGACCATAGAGGAAATAGGCAATATGCCCGGTAATAAGCTGCTCATAAAGCTGCGTGGAGTACCACCATTTTATTCGGATAAGTATGATACCGCATCTCATCCACTGTATAAGTACACTTCTGAAGCGGATGATAAGAATAAGTTTGATCTTGATAAATACATGCGCATGTACAGGAATGGATTCCTTGTACAGGATAAGCAGTACGACTCTTATGTGATCGATCTGACAGATGAAGAGGCGGTGAAGGCAGGATAACAGGCAACATACTTAAATATCCAAGCATATAAAGGAGGGATAGAGATGCAGAAGAGGATACGTTCACCCAATGATCCAAGAACTTGTATCTTAAATTTCAATAAGAAAAGAGAAATAAGGGCAAAGTGACACCCAGCGCAGATGGTCGGCAAACTATGAGCACTGGATGCACTTTAGGAATACTCTGCGGTATTCGTATGCATATTTTAACATGCAGATTGCCTGAAAGCTCTCTTTTTTGTTACTAAAAATCATAATTTTTAATAAGGGAAAGGAGACGGATCCTGCCTGATGTGCATATCTTTAGGGGAAAAGCATATAAAAGGCTGGGGATCCAACAGACAAAATGGAATTCTTTACAACAGGAGTAACTCTTTTACAGACCGTCGTAACATTACTTGGAGCAGCAACGATCATTGGAGGACTTATAGAAGTAGGTAAGTCCCAGGCTGAGAACAACCCTGCGATCAGAGCTACAGGTATTGCAATGTTCATCGGCGGTGCGATCATCATCGCAGTAGGACAGGTACTGGTTCCAAAGCTTTCAAGTATGATCACACTTACTTGATGCGATGGGAGAAGAGGGCAGGAGCCTTCTTCTCCATGATGAAAAGAGGCAAACATGGATTGGCTTAGTGGATATTTTCAGTCGCTGGTCCTCGAATTTTTAAGGGGAGCAGCGCAAGGATTTTTTGAAGCACTAAATGGTCTTACGAGTGATGTTTCAAGCCTCGCCAATGTTAATCCCGGAACCTACAGTCCTACTATATTCGCAATGATCCAGGGCATATCGGAAGTGGCGATAGTTCCGGTGGCGTGTCTTATTCTCTGTTATCTCATGACCATAAATTTCATAAAGATTATCGAAGACAGGAATACCTATAAAGATCTTACCTTTATGCCGGTATTCAAATGGATCCTTTACACAACCATAGGGATAGTCCTTATAACCAAGACTTACACAATAGTCCTTGCGATATTCGATGTCGTTGGATGGATCCTTGATAAGGCAGGAGTTGTGATAGCTCATGTTCCTGCAGACCTGGACCTTCAGGCAAAGCTTAATGGGCTTGTGGATGCTGTGGACCCTACTGATATAGGAACGGTTCTTTCACTGGCGATGCAGCTTACGCTGAGTAAGTTTCTTCTTGGTATTGTGGCACTTTTATGCAAGGTGTGCATGTACTTCAGGATCATAAGCATACTCATCTATTCATCAGCTGCAGCAATCCCAATGGCAACGCTCATGGATTCAGGTCAGAACTCTACAGGACAGAATTACCTTAAAAATCTGGCTGCGCTTGGACTTCAGGGGTTCTTCACACTGATGATCGTTGCGATATTCGAAGTGCTGGTTGCAGAGCTTGCCTCATATGACGGAGGAAGCATAGCAGAGCTTACCACCAACACACTCATGTACTGCGTTGCGCTTTGTTTGGGACTGTTTTCGACAAAGAAGGTTGCAGATGTCACGCTTGGAGCGCATTAAGAAAGGAGATGAGCTAAATGGCTTATACAGATAACCATTGCGATCTTAACAAGATAAAAGACAAGCCCATAGCAGGGTTTTCTATAAGGCAGGTCCTTAGCTTTGTGGCAGTTGCAATAGTGGACATACCGGTATATGCGATGTGTATCTCTGCTAAATTGGACAATACTCTGGCATGTCTTCTCATATGTCTTATCAGTGTGCCTATCTTCTTTGCTGGCACGTATGAGGACGTACATGGGAGATATCTGGAGAAGATCCTGATGGACAAACTACGGCTTTTATTTCTTACACAGGCAAACAGGCCTTTTGCAACTGACAACAGATACGAAGCTATAAAAAAGCAGAGGATGCTTGAAGAAAAGTATGAAGGCTTTGTCATGAAGGAGAAAAGAAGGCGGGCCAGGAAGGCAAAAAAGAAAGACCACAAAGGAAAAGTTTTTACATTCAGGAAACGTGTAGATAAGAAGCGCGTAACTGCTTGAGGGTAACAAGATGGCAAAAAAGGAAAAGACAAAAAGAATAATCATAAAAAGCCCTGATGAAAAGCTCTCCAAAGCAGATGCCAAAAAGATGGAAAGAGCCATAAGGAAAGCGCAGAAGAGCGGAAAATTTCCTACAACTGCGCAAGATACTATTCCTTACAGGGCAATGTACAAAAATGGGATGTGTCAGCTTGAAGGCTACAGTTTTTCAAAGACCATAGCCTTTGAAGACATCAATTATCAGCTTAAAGACAATGATGATAAGGAAAAAGCTTTTTCAAAGCTTTCGGATCTATATAACTACTTTACAGAAGATATGCACGTCCAGATGACGTTCATGAACACCAGGATCAGTCCTGAAGAAGTAGCAAAGAGCCTTACCATAAACGAACAGGGGGATGGACATGATGACCTTAGGGAAGAACTGACGGAGATCCTCATCGACAAGGAAAGAAAGGGAAACAAAGGAATAATCAAGGAAAAATTCCTGACATACACCATTGAGGAAAAGGACCCTATCTTTGCAGCCAAGAAGATGAAAGACATCGATGAGGCTGTACAGAAGAATTTCAAGAAAGCCGGACTTAAATCAGCAAGCTCCCCGCTTAATGGAACAGAGAGGCTCAAGGTCCTTCATTCAGCAATGCATCCTGAAGGTGATTCAAAGTTTAAGTTCAACTGGAGCATCCTTTCAAAAGAAGGACTCAATACCAAGGACTTCATTGTACCGATGTCCTTCAGGTTCCCTGTAAACGGTAAGTATTTCAGGATGGGGGATGTGTTCGGAAGCGTATCGCTTTTATCACTGGACTGTCCTCAGGTAGATGACAGGATAATAACCGATCTTCTATCGATCGAGACACCTATCATCGTGAACATCCATATAGATCCGATAGACAGGGTCAAGGCTAAAAAATACATCCAGAAGAGGAACATGCAGCTCAACTCTTCAAAGATAAAGGAACAGACTCATGCTTCCAGGGAAGGCTATGATATCGACATCCTTCCTCCGGAGCTTACTGCAAACGGTGATGATACCGCGAAGATGCTCAAGGAGATCAATTCAAGTAACGAATCTCTCTTTAACATGACGATCCTGATCACATGCTTTGCAAAAAGCCCCAAGGAGCTCCATGCGACATGGGAAAGTGTAGAAAAGATAGCAAATAAGCAGTCATGTCAGCTCATTCTTCTGCGTGATCAGCAGGAGCAGGGCCTTGTGTCTTCACTTCCTCTTGGTATCAACAGGGTAGAGATACAAAGGACCATCATGACAAGCCAGCTTGCAATGCTCAATCCTTTCACGGCTGTCAAAGTGTTCATGCCAAAATCTCCTTACTATGGGGTAAATCCTCTTACAGGGGAGCTTATCATGGCAGACAGGACTGTACTTAAGAATCCTAACGGTCTGTATCTTGGAGTTCCGGGCGGTGGCAAATCATTTGCCGGTAAAAGAGAAAAGCTCATGTATTTCCTTATGAACGATACCGGAGATATCGTCATCATAGATCCGGAAGGAGAATATACGGCGACGGTAAATAAGATCGGCGGGCAGATCGTAGATGTTTCTGCTTCCTCACTTCAGCATATTAATCCGATGGATATAAATTTTGATGTCGGTTATGCAGATGAGGATCCGGTAAAGAATAAGGTCGCATTCATGCTTTCGATTGCTGAACAGGTCGCATCTCCCAAGGTGAACGGGATGAGGGTAGGACTCGAAGGTGATGAGATCTCTATTGTTGATGATGTGGCAAAGAAGATATATGAGGACCTCAGACAGAAGTATTGGATAGGAATGGGTAGGAATCCAAACATTGATGAAATGCCTACGTTTTCTGACTTCTATGATGCACTTAGGAACTATCCGAACGAAAAGGCACAGAGGATCGCTGACTGTTTCAAGATCTACACGACCGGTACACTCAATGTTTTCAACCATATAACAGATGTGGACCTGGATAACAGGGTCGTATGTTTCAACATAAAGAATCTTTCATCGAACCTTAGAGAAGTGGCGCTTGTTATCCTAACGGATTTCATATGGAACAAGGTTTCATTCAACAGGAATATGGCACACAGGACACTTCTTGATATTGATGAGTTCCACTTGATGTTAAGGGATCCGCAGACTGCCAATTACTTTATTGAATTCTGGAAGAGATTCAGAAAGTGGGGAGGTGTACCGACAGGACTCACTCAGAATGTTACTGACCTTTTGAATTCTCCACAGATAGAGCAGATATTTTCAAATTCAGATTTCATCTATATGTTGCCACAGTCAAAGAGAGACAGGGACATCCTGGCTGAAAGACTTGGTATTTCTGATGAAGAGATCAATTATGTAACACATTCGGATTCAGGTGAAGGGCTGATGTTTTTTGGAAACAAGATCGTGCCTTTCAAGGATGATTTTCCAAAGGGCAAGATCTACGACCTCCTTACCACGAAGCTTGAGGAAGTAGGAGCAGCAAATGGCAGAATTTCATAGCGATTATATGGGTCTTGATAAGAAGACCTATTTTAAGCAGAATGCCAAGGGCCTTGCTTATGGCTCCGAGTATTTCACACCTACGATGCGAACTGAGGAAGCCAAGCGGGCTTTCAAGATAGTACAAAAAGGCACAAAGATGCAGCATGCAGGTGACATGGCAAAGAGCGCCGGAAAGTTTATGGTAGATAAGGCTACCGGAAGCACGAAAGCAGCGATCAAAAGCACCCAAAGGGCTACAGAAGCAGGAACAAAGTTCACGATTAAAAAGGCTGCGGAGGATAGCTTTGGCGATGACAATGCATCAAAAGTTATAAATGCTGCTTCCACTGTAGAGAAAGGCGTAAGAAAGCAAAAAGCGCACATTAAAAAGATGCAGCAGGCAACTGATGCAAAAGCTCAGAAGTTTGCTCAGAAGACGCTGGATAAGGAATATACCAAGGCGCTCGCAAATGGAGACTTCAGGAAGTTTGAAGACAGATTTAAGAGCGTGGACAAGAACTTTAACGTGTCCAAGGTGCTCAGAAAATCAGGCCCGGCAGATTCCCATGAAGCATATAAGCAGTTCCAGAAGAGAGTCACCCAGAAAAGATTTTCGCGCAAGTTATATAAGCAACGGCATAGTAAGGCAGAAAAGGCGGCTAAGAGTACAGTAAAGACTGCAAGATCTGCCATAAGCACAGCAGCGCAGGCAGTAAAGAAACTGGTCACTTTCCTGATAAAGAACCCCGCGGTTTTATTGTTTGCCGGTGCACTTTTTGGAATCGTCATCGTAATGGACATGGTCCTGTCGTTCTTTTCAATGATGGTGGGCTCTTCAGAAACATCGGGGCTTGCTACGACATATCTTTCTAATGATGCAGAGATCATTGCCTGTGAGGAATATTACAAGAACAGGGAAGATGAGCTGAAGGAATGGGTGGAAAAGATAGAGATAAACTACCCGGGGTATGACGAATATGATTACTCCGATGTCGCCACTATAGAGCATAACCCATATGCGATCGCGACATACTTAAATGCACTCCTTCATGAGCCGTTTGAGGCAGGAGCTGTTACAGGATATGAGGACCATTTCTTTGAGACTCAGTATCACTGGTACACAACTGAGTCGTGGGAAGAGAGAGAAGAGCCTGAATATGACGAATATGATGGGCATTTCATTGGTATGAGGACCATCATGGTCCATGTCCTGCATGTCCATGTAAAGAACAAGGGCGAGATAAAGACAGCCTACGAGCTATTGGATTCCCAGGGTGATGAGAGATTTTCGACACAGATCTGGGTAAAGGGGCACAAGGAACATCTCTGGGAAGGCTATAACGTGGATGATTCAGAGGGCATGAGCAGAGGTTCAAGGCAGCATTATAAGGTCCCAAGGAATGTCCTAAGTGATGATCCGAGATTTGCATCTATGTATGCACTGGCAGATTCCCTTATAGGAACGCCTTACGTATGGGGCGGAACAGATCTTGATGGTTTTGACTGTTCCGGATTTGTCTATTACGTCTATAACAATTCCGGATATGCCACAATGCCAAGACTCTGTGCGCAGGATATCTTTCATCACAGTGAAGTCGTTTCTGCTGATGAAGTCATACCCGGAGACCTGGTATTTCTTACAGGGACAGGATCATCGGGAAATACCGTTACACATGTCTGCATATATGTGGGCAACGACATGGTCATCAACTGTGGGGACCCTGTTAAGTATTGCAAGATCACAACTGGATGGTGGAGGCGTCATTTCTACGCATATGGGCGCTACACAGGCTAAGGAGGATAAATGGATAAGGCAACAGAAAAGATAATGCTTGAGATAGAAAAAGAGCAGAAAAAGAAAAAGGACCTTGAGGAAAAGCTTAAGGTGAGCAATGAAAGGATAAGGCTTCTTGAGGCAAAAAAACTTGAGGCTGAAAATGCCCAGATAGTTGCAAGCATCAGACAGCTCAATGTAAGTCCTGAGGAGCTTCAGAGTTTCCTTACAAGCATTAAAGCAAAAAGAGGAGCTGCAGTGGTAAATGTTTCAGACACTAAGGGTGTCATGGAGGAAAAGGCAGTATGAAAAAGTTAAGTCTAATGTTAGGAGCAGCGATGCTCATGATCTCTCTGTCAGGCATCCCGGTATATGCGTATGGAGATCCGGGTTATGAAGAGGAACCCAAAGAAGAGGTCCTTTTAGAGAATCCGGAACCGGAAAAAGAAGATGACCACACACCTATCTCATATGACGGAACAGGTACTGTCATTGATGATATCGAGAACGGATCAAAGCATTTCTACACCATTGCTACTGATGCCGGAAACGTGTTCTACCTCATCGTGGACCTAGATAAAGAGAGCAATAACGTGTATTTCCTCGATACTACAAAGGAAAGGGATCTTCTTGCGCTTGCAGAGAAGGCAGAAGAGGAAGAAGGAGTGAGTGTGATAAAAGAAGAGCCTGCCCCGCAGGTTGAAGCACCGGCGCCTGAACCTGAGCCAGAGCCAGCGCCTGAACCCGAGCTTAAAAAGAGCAATACTTCGTTATGGCTGATCCTTGCGCTCACAGCGGTAGCCGGCATAGGAGTATTTATATATTACGGTTTCATCAAGCCAAAGAAGGATGCTGATGAAGCAGAGGAGTTCGAAGAAAACAGTGATTTCATGGAAGTAACACAAAGGGAGCCTTCTTTCGTCGATGACGATGAAGACAACTAAGAAATAGCCAGAGGAACACTGCAATAGCAATATATGAGCCAAAAGAGAGGAGTTAACACATGAATAAAGTAGAACTTATCGGCAGGCTAACCAAGGATCCGGATATTAA
>JAEEGH010017922.1_pt1 | contig 15026 bp, 17 predicted proteins | sample 9134181 | NCBI WGS metagenome assembly JAEEGH01 (sample SAMN16246544, study PRJNA631951) | gut metagenome | biome: gut microbiome; feature: rumen; material: DP-attached | host: Bos | place: Iran: Karaj | collected 2018-10 | reverse complement strand
AAAGGCTTGAAATCTACAAATGCGAAGAATGCGGGTTGGTCGTGGAAGTCACAACAGGCTGCGACTGCACACCGACCTGTTGCGGCAAGGAGATGAAACGGATGCAGCCGCAGACCGCTGAATACAAATTCGAGAAGCATGTGCCATATCCGGAGGCGTTCGACGGCGGAACGCGTGTCTTGGTCGGCAAAGAGACGGCCCATCCAATGACCGAAGAGCATTACATCGAATGGATTGAAATCATCAATGGCCCATATGTCAACCGTCGCTATCTGAAACCAGGCGAGAAGCCAATGGCGGAGTTTCATGTGGTGTTGCAGAAGGGAATGATCGTCCGCGAATACTGCAACATCCATGGCCTGTGGGAATACGTGGTGGAATAAGGCAAAGGGTGTGGCGTCGGCGTCCCCGCCGTCGCATCCGTCGGTGGGATGCCGACGGCACACCGCATCCGACGGCGGGACGCCGACGTTACCACGCAACGGCGAGACGCCGTCGTTACTTTTTATGCGAACAACAGCCGCAGTCACAACCACATCCGCAGCCACAACCGTTGCGTTTTTTACGTGACAAATGAATCACAATCCCCGTTATGATCGCCACAAGTATGGCGATCACGACGATATTGCCCCAATTTGCGCTTAACCATTCCATTGCAACGACCTCCGCTTAATCCACCGTGGTCAGTTTCGTCGCCTCTTTGTAGGGACGGAACAGCATATAAAGCGCCACGATATCGACGATGATTGCCGCCACTAGTCCCACGATATGCAACTGACCATGGATGGCCGAGCCGATCTGATAGATGGTCAATGAAACGACGTATGCCAGAAGACATTGGTAACCAATGGCGAACGCAGTCCAACGAGCGCTGTTCATCTCGCGTCGGATGGCGGCCATGGCCGCAGCGCATGGCGCGCAAAGCAGATTGAACGCAAGGAAGGAATATCCCGCCCAGCCATTAAGCGCAAGAGCAAGATTGGCGCGAGCGCTCGATGCCGCGCCATTTTTGTAAAGAATGCCCAATGTGCCGACGATGTTCTCCTTCGCGACAAGCCCCGTGATGGACGCCACGGCCGTCTGCCAATGCCCCCATCCGAGCGGCGTGAAGATCCATGCGATGCACTTTCCGAGTTTCGCAAGCAACGAGCGGTCGATTTCATCGTCGCCCAGCATACGGAAACCGCTTTCCGTGAAGCCGAAATACGTCATGAGCCAGACGAGAACCGTGCAAAGCAGAATGATCGTTCCAGCCTTCTTGATGAAGCTCCAGCCGCGATCCCACATGGAGCGCAAAACATTGGACATCAACGGCATGTGATAGGGAGGAAGCTCCATAACGAACGGCGACGGCTCGCCGGCGAACATCTTCGTCTTCTTCAAAATGATACCCGAGCAGACAATGCATGCAAGTCCGAGGAAGTAGGCGCTCGTCGCAATCCACGGCGATCCGCCGAAAATCGCTCCCGCGATCAACGCAATGAACGGTGTTTTCGCGCCGCAGGGGATGAACGTCGTCGTGATGATCGTCATGCGACGGTCCCGTTCGCTTTCAATCGTGCGGGAGGCCATGATGCCAGGCACGCCGCAGCCCGTTCCAACGAGAATTGGAATGAAGCTCTTGCCGGAAAGACCGAACTTGCGGAACAGACGGTCGAGCACAAATGCGATTCGCGACATGTAGCCACAGGCCTCCAAAAACGCCAGCAGCAGGAACAGCACGAATATCTGCGGCACGAAGCCGAGAACCGCGCCCACGCCTGCCACGATGCCGCCGATGACCAATCCACGCAACCATTTGGCGCAGTTCATCTTATCCAGCATGTCACCGATGACGACGGGAACGCCTGGAATCCACCATCCATCGGTCGCTGGATCGGGCTCCGTGAAACCGTATTTCGCCATGACGGGAACGGCGTTCTTCAGATTTTCACCAGTGAATTCGACCACTTCTTCAGACAGATCCTCTTCATTTACAATCTTCAACGTCGCTTTCGCATCCTTTGGAACGGTCGCGGCATAGGCGGTTAATGACGCCTTCGCGGCCTCCGCGTCAAAATCCTCCGCAGCTGAATCCAGTTTCGACGCAATCTCAGGCGTTTTTTCCTCCGTTACGAAGGCGTTGACGACTTGGCTCGCATCTGTAAACTCCTCCAGTTTCGCTTCATACTTCGAAGTGCCGACGCCGAACAGATGGAAACCGTCGCCGAACAAGCCGTCATTGGCCCATTCGCTCGCCTTTTGTCCGACCGTCACCATCGCGATGTAATACACCAAAAACATGATGACCGCCAAAATCGGCAGGCCTAAAACACGGCTGGTGACGATCTTGTCAATTTTGTCAGACGTCGTCAGACCGCCTTGGTTCGCCTTGCGATAACTGCCTTTCAGCAATTCCGCGATATAATTGTACCGTTCGCTGATGATCAGCGATTCTGCATCGTCATCGAGTTCCTTTTCCGCCGCAAGAATATCCTGTTCAATGTGTTGCAACGTGGCAGCGGGAATGCCGAGCTTCGCAAGGACTTTTTCGTCCCGTTCGAAGATCTTAATGGCGTACCACCGTTGCCGTTCGGACGGCATATCATGCAACACGGCCTCTTCGATGTGGGCGATGGCGTGCTCCACTGGGCCGGAAAATGTGTGCATCGGCAACGGACGCAATCGCTTGGCCGCTTTGATGGCCTCCTCCGCAGCCGCCATCACACCGTCGTTGTTCAACGCGGAAATCTCCATGACCTTGCAGCCGAGTTCGCGCGTAAGTTCTTCAAAATCAATCTTGTCGCCGTTTTTGCGGACGATGTCCATCATGTTCACGGCTATGACCATCGGAATGCCGAGTTCCGCCAGCTGCGTCGTCAGATAGAGGTTGCGCTCCAAATTCGTACCATCGATGATGTTCAGAATCGCCTCGGGCTCTTCATCCAGCAGATATTTTCGTGCGACGACTTCTTCCAGCGTGTAGGGCGACAGCGAATAGATGCCCGGCAGATCCGTGACAATGACATCGTCGCGCTTCTTGAGTTTTCCTTCCTTCTTCTCGACCGTCACGCCAGGCCAATTGCCAACGAATTGGTTGGATCCCGTCAACGCATTGAACAGCGTCGTTTTGCCGCTGTTCGGATTGCCCGCCAACGCGATGCGTATCGGCTTGTTGCTTTTCAAGAGCGACGCCTTGTCGTCTTTCAATTCCGGTATTTCGCGGCGTGCGGCGGCATCGGATTGCTTTTCCACCTGAATCCTTTCGACATCCGCCTTGCGCAGGCTCAATTCATACCCACGGACCATCACTTCGATCGGATCGCCCAATGGCGCGACCTTGCGGACATAGATGTCCGTCCCCTTCGTGATGCCCATATCCATGATACGGCGTTTGACAGGACCTTCGCCCGTGACTTTCACGACGGTGACCGTCTCGCCTATATTCACCTCTTTCAGAGTTCTCATGACGCTATAAATCAGTATGTGTAACGACGGCGTCCCGCCGTCGCCAAATGAGTAACGACGGCGTCCCGCCGTCGCCAACACAACCTTCCGCCACCCGCATCGCCTCCACAGCCCTCAATGGTTGAACGTATATTCAACTAATATAATAACAAGCAAAGACATTTCAAACATTACAGGGCAAAAAGTAGCCATCGCATGCGTGCCACAAGCCGCACGCATGCTAGATGATTTTACCGAATTACTTTGATTTCTTAAGCTTCAGTACGCTTAGACAAAGACTGTTCCAGCAGTTTTAGAGCTTCGTCGATACCGATGCCTTTTTCCCGCGCGATGCGCGCCAAATCATCATATTCGACCTTTTCTCTGCTCACATCATACCCTTCCGAATATTTGACTCTCACGTCACCAAACGGCGTGTCGAGCGTCTTGATGTTTCGCTGCAATGTATAACGGCGGCTGCGGTTTTCGCGAATCCCCAACGTCGTCGTATGGCGGAACACAAGCTTCACCATGCGATCTTTGTCCGCCTCCTTGCAGATAACACACAGCATGACGCCCGGGCGAGATTTTTTCATTCCAACGGGAATCGTATAAACTTCCAACGCTCCGGCGGTAAATAGGCTGTCCATCGCGAAACCGATGCGTTCTGGCGACATGTCGTCCAAATTGCAGCTCAGTTCCACGATCATATCGCCGTCGCCAACCGTTTCCGACAGCAACGCGCGAACGCAGTTCGCCACTTCGAAGTCCTTCATTCCCATGCCGTAACCAATTTTTTCAACCTTCAACGGCGGCATTTCTCCAAAAGACGAGACGAACTTTTTCAGCAAGGCCGCTCCTGTGGGCGTGCAAAGTTCCCCTTCAATCCGACCGCCATAAATCGGAACATCTTTCAAGATAAACGCCGTCGCTGGCGCGGGAACGGGAAGCACACCGTGTGCGCAACGGACTTTGCCGTAGCCGACATGGACAGGAGACGCCAATACCCGTTGAACATCCAGTATTTCCATCAATTGGCAGACGGCCGTGACATCCGCGATGGCGTCCATCGTACCGACTTCATGGAAATGGATTTCCGACACAGGCCTGCCATGGGCTTGCGCCTCTGCATCCGCAATCAAACGATACACATCCAACGCGTTGTGCCGCACCGTTTCCGACAGCGGCAACGCATTGATGATATGCGCGATATCATCCATGGAACGATGCACATGCGAATGCGTATGTGCATGGGAATGAACATGTTCGTGTTCGTGTTCGTGGTCATGGTCGTGATGATGCTCATGCTCGTGGTCATGATCGTGGTCATGATCGTGGTCGTGGTCATGGTCGTGGTCATGATCGTGTTCGTGGTCATGATCGTGGTCGTGATCGTGGTCGTGGTCATGGTCGTGGTCGTGATGATGCTCATGACCTTCCTCCTGCCCTTCAACGAGAACGCGGAAATGGGTGCCGACGATGCCACATTTCACAGAAGGCTCAGCGACAAAACTGACGCCCGGCAGCCCAAGCGAGTTCATTTTCTGGATAAAAGCATCTTTATCGTCCAGAAGCTCATACAATGCGGCGGCGAGCATATCGCCGGCGGCCCCCATTCCACAATCCAAATAAAGCGTTCTCATTTTCTATCCCATTAACCTGCTATTAATTATGAATTATGAATTATGAATTACGCATATGGTTGATCATATTCGCCATATAGCCTGCCCCGAAACCATTGTCGATATTCACCACAGACACGCCGCTTGCGCATGAATTCAACATTGAAAGAAGAGCCGACACACCATGGAACGACGCACCATAACCCACGCTCGTCGGAACGGCGATGACGGGACAGTCCGCCATGCCGCCGATGACGCTTGCCAGTGCGCCTTCCATGCCCGCAATGGCGATAATCACGCTCGCCCCCATGATGTCGTCTAGATGGGCCAAAAGCCTATGAAGGCCCGCGACTCCCACATCGTAAAGCCTTGTCACTTGGTTACCTAACGCCTCCGCCGTCAACGCCGCTTCCTCTGCGACTGGCATGTCGCTTGTGCCACCGGTCGCGACGACGATCGTCCCGATTCCATCCGGTTTCGGCATATTTCCGACAACGGCGATTCTCGCGTTTTCATAATAGGTGAACGGCAATTTTCCATCCAAAGCCGCGGCTTTCTCCGCCGCCAGACGCGTCACGAGAATCGTCTTTTGTCCATTTTTAAGCATGCTTTCCGCGATGGCAAGAATCTGCTCTGGCGTTTTGCCTGAACCGAAAATGACCTCCGCAGCGCCTTGCCGGAACTTGCGATGTAAATCGACTTTTGCGAAGCCCAAGTCGTCAAACGGCTGCCGTTTAATCTTCAAAACGGCATCGTCGATTGAAATCTCCCCCGATTTCACGCCTTCCAGCAGTTGTCTCAATTCATTGTTCATCTCGGGTCTCCAAATCCAAAAGCACCGCCTTGTAGTCCTTCTTCAATTCATCGATAATCTGTTGCCGAAATTTCATCAGAAGAGGAAGTTGTGATGAACAGACCTGCAACTTCGCAAGCTCTCCCAATGTGCGAATGCGGAAATCACGAAATCCCAAAGAGGCCAGAAAACTTTCTGCTTTCTCCGTCCGTTGGAGCAATCGTTCGTCTATCGCCTGGCCCGACGGAATGCGCGTCGCCAGGCATGCATACGACGGCTTGTCCCATGTAAACAGCCCCGCCTCTTTCGACAACTTGCGAATATCCGTCTTTGTCAGCCCACAAAGACGCAACGGCGACATCACGGCAAGCTCCTGCAACGCCACCATGCCTGGCCGATCACCCGCATCGTCCGAAGCGTTCGTTCCGTCCAGAAGCACTTGGAATCCATCCTGTTGCGCATGTTCGCGAATCGCGGAAAAAATCCGTTTCTTGCAAAAATAGCATCGGTTCGGAGGATTCATCCGGACCTGTTCATCGGCCAATACATCCAGTCGGATAATGGTCATATCCGCCTGAAGCTCTTTGGCAAGCCGTTCAGCGTCATCCAGTTCAAATTGCGGTTGGAAGGCGGATTTCACATAATATGCCTTTGTTTTCTGCGCATATTTGCATGCCATATAGAGCAGATAGGCTGAATCGACGCCTCCTGAAAACGCCACCGCCACGATGGGATGCTTTGAAAAAAACTCTTCCAAATTCACGATATCGCCTCACAACCGCCCGAAAAATGGATCAATCCAAAAAGGTTCAAGGAAGCATAGCCATAAGGAACCGTCAAGTTTCAGAAGCAATCCTTGAACCATGCACTACAATACCATCTTTTCCGAACTTTTCCAATTCATGCCCCAACATCGTTTTCAAAAAAAATCAACAGCATCGGCTCAGGGCATCAACTTTTCACGACATACCGCCATTACTGAACGATTAGTCAGAGGATAGGATGGTACCGTCCATCATACGTTCAAAAAGTTAAAAACAGTTGTTTGACAAAAAACAAGCCGTGTATACAGTATATGGAATTTGTTTTGGCATGAAGCCAAAGCGGAAGCGCAGGAAGCGTTGTTTTTGAGTAAACAATCTTGAAAATTAGGCGATTTCAGGAGATATGAATGTCAAGAAGTCATTCGTCAACTTGAATACGCCTGTCCCCAAAAGGAAACGATTATGGCTTGTTTTTCTGTTCCTGCTGCTGAAGCCGTTATCACGACATTGGCTGCCAAAATGATTGCATCCCGTGAACCAAAAGAAGACGACGGGAAGATCAAACTCTCTACCAAGCTTGGTTGGTTGAACAAACTGTTGTGGGGCGGTTCCGCCTTGCTCGCTTTCGAACATGTCTGGCATGGCGAAATTATTCCGACTTTCCCCTTCCTGACAGCGGTCAAGGATGGCGAAACATCAGAGATGCTTCATGAAATGGCCACCAATGGTGTTGGAATGGCGGTTTTAGTGACTGCAATCTGGGGTTGCATGCTAATTGTCGCGCATATGAAAGAGAAGAGCGTCTTCGAGACACCGCAACTGGCTACCAAAGAGAATTGAAGTCGGTTCCCTTGCGAGATCTCGCAGATTTATCCCATCACGTCAATGGCAGCTTAAATGCGCGATTGCATTTGAGCTTGTCATTGGATTAATGTGCCCAAATCATGGGTGCTAAATGGGATATCGTTTGGAGACACTTCACGAGACATTGGATATTTTGTCATTTATTTTTCCATGGAGTTGTAATATGACGCTTTTACTAACTGTCTTTGCAGCAATTATTTCCACCATTGTGTGGTATCTGAACGGGAACAAGAGAAAACTGATGGTTGGCACACTGTGCTGGATGTTCTGGGGCGCCGCTCTGATGTGGCTGGTCGATGCCATTGCGGAATATGCCGAAGTTGGTGCGGAATATTTCACACCGTCACCTGCTGATATGCTAAATGATTCTTATCTAGGACTTTCTGTCATTGCGCTCGCAATGGTCATTTGGCTGGTTGTACTACTTGTGAAAGATCCCGAGGGAATTGTCAAAGCCGCGTTGTTCAAGAAAAAATAATCTAGTTTTTAGTATAATAAATTAAAAAAGGAAAAGACAATGAAACTGAATAAATTACTTGTTTTCGTTTTGAGTTGTGTTCTGCTAGGCAGCGCCGTGATGGCGCAAGAAGCGGCTCCAGAAAAGGACCGCCCCATCTGGTTGCCGACCTTGGAACTGAGCCTTGACCGCAGCTCCCGCTACATGTCCGAAGGGAACGTCGGCAACCCCGACGCCATCGACACGCTCAGCCTGACGCTGGGATGGGACCTCACAGACAATCTGAACTTCCACGTCGGCGGCGTCGGCATCTACGACGAGACGGACGCATGCGGCAACAGACGCAACATCGAGGAGTGGAACTGGCTGGCCGGCCTCACCTACACCACCCCCGAATTCGACGTCGTCGGCAAGATCAAGATTAACTTCGACTACATCTACTACAACTACCCCCGCAACAAGGCCGACGAGGTGACGGGCAAGACCCTCCACAACCACACGATCGACACGAAGGAATACGAGATCGACGTCACGGCGGTGGACCTGTTCCTCAGCCCCGGGATCGTCTTCGTCCACGACTTCGAGAACGACGTCATCAAGGCGAACGTGAACGTCACGTTCGAGCAGGAGCTGACCGCCATCAGCGAGAAACTCACGTTCGAATGCCCCGTCGAGCTCTGGTTCGGCAACCACCAGTACAGCGGCGCCGAGCACACCACCGTCTATAGCCTCTGCGTCCAGCCGACGCTGAACTATGAGATCACCGAGAACGTGTCCGTCGGCGCATATGTCCTGATGGGCTGGGCCCTGGACAGCGACATCCGCCGCGATTGGAAGGAGGACGAGAACAACAACGCCTTCAACGTCTGCTGGGGATTGAACCTTACCCTCAGCTTCTAATCGACTAACCTACTGAAATCTTTTTTCCAAACGACGTCCCGCAGTTTTTTTTGCCTGCGGGACGGGTGTGCCGGCGGCGTCCCCGCCGTCGGATAAAGTGTGTCGGCGGCGTCCCCGCCGTCGGATAAAGACTGGACGCAGGGGGGACGCACCGCGCCACATCCTCAAATATACCTTCCCGTAATGCTCTGCGGGTTGGATTTGATTTCGTCCGGCGTGCCGACGGTGACGATGCGGCCGCCGTTCCCGTCTAAGGCTTCAAGCTGGCCTAACAGACTCAGTCGCAAGATGATGCGCAGATTTCCGCATCCGGTCTGGAATGGAAAATCCTCCTTACTATCATAGCGATTATTGTCATCATCGCCATCGGCGCCATCCGCACCAAATAGGGAGGGGCTAAATTTCAATCAGTCCTGCTTGGGAAGGAGTTTTACTGCGTCTTCAAATGTTTTCGCAAGAATAGTCATCGTGCCATCGTCATGAGGTGTGGATATAATACCATAATCTTCCAACAACTCAAGAAGATTACATACTTGATTGTAACCAATTTTGAGTTTACGTTGGATATTTGTGATCTCCTGACATAACCATCATCAAAAATTGTTTGAACAGTCTTTAGAAGCATTTCTCTATTCTTATAGGACGATGAATTATCGGATTCTGAAATATTTTCAAAATCCATACTTTCTTATAATTCATCATTAGCTTTTGGTATGTTTTTGAAGACATTCTGCAACTTAAATTCTTCCACATAATCAACAATGGAATCAGCTATCTCATCCGCAACTGAATCAAGATCATCATCATCATAATCAATGGTTCTACAAAGAATTTCATAAACGATATCATTGAGCTTATCACGAAAGATCATATTATATTTGTCAGAAGTCATATCTGGTGGAACTGACAAAGTATCAGATTTTATATCCTTGTACAATTTTTTTAGATGTTGAATAATTCGAGCGGCCTCTTCCTCATTGATATAGCCACCTTGTATTCTCGTCAAGTCCTTTCTTGACAAACGACAAAGCATATCACCGCACCTAAGCAAATTTGTTGCTTCATCAGAGTCTATAACCAACTTTGATTCCTCATGCCCTACCATATAAAAGGCAATTCGAATAGGAAAATTCGTCATGATACATTTTGTCAACACCAGTGAATCAGGTCGTACCGTGCTAATGACAAAATGAATCCCTATAGCGCGTCCTCTTGTACATAATGGGGTAAGTAGTGATTCCATTTGACTTCTTGCTTCTCTCATGGAATCTGCCAGCTCATTGATGAAGATGACAATGTATGGCATGGAAGCTGTTTTTCTTCTATTCATTTCCTGTATATTTCGACAGTCTGCTTCATGCAACAATTCATATCTATGTTCCATTTCTTTATTCAACCAAAGCAAAACCTTATACGTATCTTCTGTATTATTGATGACTGGGAATTTCAAATATGGTAAATCCTTATATCTATCATATTCTACATATTTGGGATCAATGAGTATCAGTTTTAGGTCATTAGGAGTATGACGAAACATTAAAGAAAACAGGCATAAATCCATCAAGACACTTTTGCCTGTTCCTATACAACCTGCTATCAGCAAATTCGGGGCACGTGCAAGATCTAAAATTGATATTTCCCCATTTACACTCTTACCAAGCATCAATAAAAGCGAACCTTTTTCATTAATCCATTCCTGTGAACGAAACAACTCACCAGCGGAAACTACTTTTCTATTTTCTGAAGGAACTTCTATATGGTTTTCCTTTTCATCAGCTATTGTCTGAAACATATTGTCATTATTCACAAGCTGTTCTTTATCAAGTAATTCAATACACTCATTTTCGTGTGTCATCAGTGTTCATCCTTGTTTTTGTATGTTATCATTTATCTTTTAGTGTTTTGGTGTATTACTACGCTTCATTTCTGTGCATTTCCTTTGTTGTCCTTTCATATTTGTACCATTGAGTTCTGAAATCTTCTCAAACTTAGGGCATACATGGTTGCAGGCATGCGGATCATTTTGGAGATTTTTCAGAGAGTGTCCTTCCACACAAGTTCTCTCTCCAAGATTGCAATGTCCATTCGAAAAGACAACTAGAAATCTTTTCTTCTGCCGAAGGTCACGGGATGCCGTCCAATGTCTGCATAGAAGACAACAACATCCACGATTGCGTGTTGAATGATAGAAAAGACATTCATCAGGCCCTTCTGTATAGGTGTTTTCGGTGATTTTTCCAGGTTCATCGCGTTCAATAGCCTGTTCCAAAACTTGTACTTGTGTCAAAATTTCCATTATGCAACATCCATTTGGATTTGTCCAATATTACAAACAATAAGCCTCGAACTTATATCCGCTGGCAATCAACTTGTCTTTTTCAGCCTTCAGTTCAGGCACGATTTTCAACAGTTCATCCCAATCACAGGACGACATGATCTTCAATGGCATTTTCAACGCAATTTCCTTCTTCGGAATGCCAATTGCATTGCAGAACTCATCATCCTGCAATGACATCCAGATCATGTCACCACGAAAGGCATGCCATGGGCAACGGTCTGCGAATTCCGGACGCTTCGTCAATAGGACTCGCCAGAATTTGGCCAGTTGACCATAGAAATGGCTTCGGGCATATCCACACTCACGACGATAGCGCTTATCTGCTCTCCTGTGAATATTTTCCTCTGTATAATATTGAGTACAATATCGCCAATAGTATTCCGGATCTTCCTTTTTGAGTTCTTCTCCCTCTTTCCGATAATGATCCGTCAGTCTCGGAATCCGTTCATTCCAGTAGTCCCGTGTCTCGAACATCCATTGATAGATGTCCTCCTCAATGGAATAAAGTTCAGGACTATCGATGAGCGCATCATGCGTGTGATCCTTCAAAAGCAAATCCAATATTGTCTGTCTATCCATGGTGGTTACCTCCTGTTTTCATTGGTAAAGCAAACACCATGCCAAGTGGAGATAAGGAAAGAATGGTACATGTTTGTTCGGCAGGCTTCCTCTATGTGGTAAAATTTTAACCGTCTCAGTTAAAATAATTGCCAGCAGATTATTATTCTACAGGACATGACAGGCTGAAAAGAGTATTGTCTGAAAATTGGCACGTTGCTTGCTTTATGACCAGTTGTTGAAACTTTTTCAACCAGTTTAGGCGAGTGCCTTGCTTGGTATTATTTGAAAGAGAGAACGACGGCTTCAATTAACAAGGAATAAACAACTATGGACACCATCATTCACCCCATCCATCCAATGATCCAATTCGAGGCAAAGCATGCATTACGTTTTCTCGACAATCTGTTACACTCTTCTACATCTGTGGTATATAGCAGTTCCGATCTCTTTGGTGCTATACCAATCTTTGCAACTGGGCATGACCTTAAGGATGATTTTGCCACTCTTACTGGAAACATCGGCACATATGAGTTCAAGTGGAGACGAAACTCTCTTGAATGTTTGAATGATTCAACTTTCAACATCTGCCGAGGAAACATATTTTCGGTTGATTTTGATGACAATCCATGCATCTTTTTCAACACTCTTTGGGATTCTCTGATACCAGAAGTCCATGCATGTGTCTGTACCGCCATCTCGCATCTGGCGAAAGCCGTCTCCAGCTTTGCGCCTTCGAAGGATGGTGGAGTAGCCGACCGGTTCAAGTTACTGGCCCGACACTATCGCTTAACAGCACGGGAATGTGATTTGCTTCTTGTTGGACTTTGTGTTGAACATAATATTCTAGAATACGAACTGGGAGACTATAAACGTAGAAACTTCTACATTCGTCTTGAAGAGGCTTCCTCCTATATTGGTTGTCGTATCGATGATATCCTGCCGCTTGTCCGCAATGATGCAAAACTTGTTGCATGCGGCATTCTCTGTGACGACCTTACACCTACTCGTGAAACTCTGGAATATATCGAAGGCCATGTATCCATTCCAGCCCTAAAGGCCGATCGTATTGCAACAGATGTTACAGCTGAAGAAATTGTCAACATCATGAAGGGGGATTCCTGGGAATAATAACCATTGAACAGAGCAACTGCTTTTCCCGCTATTCACATCAAGTAGCTGGAAAACAGAGGAATATATGACAAAATCTCCAAGACTTTTTGATGTTGTATCCATATGATTAAAAACTTTATCATCTACAGTAAGAGGAAAATCGGATTTTGCTAACAAGTCAACCAAATGAGAAAGGAAATATGGAAAACAAAATATGGTATGAAAGAAAACAGCCATTGAAGTTGCGGGTATGGGATGGCTGTACCTTCACAAATGAATGCAGCTTCATCATGGGAAAGGAAGGGATTGAAGTAATTGGGGCAGATGGGAATCCTAAAGAGGATGCCAAAATACAAGTATGGACAGGTTGCCTGGACAGGGAAGGCCATGAGATTTTCGAAGGGGATTATCTGATGTTGACGGATGAAGGCCACTGGATTGGAGCGGTCGTGTTCAATGGTGGTTCTTTCTGTTGTCTGGATGAAAACGGTTTCTTCAGCAGTGATTTTGAATGGGAAAATGAACTGGTTGTAGGGAATGTATTCACTGGGATTGACGAAGCTCTAATTGCTTTGGAACGAGAAAGATGTAAACAGAAGAGTAAATAGTTAGATGAATCAAATAGCCAATACATGAAAATAAAGATTGAGATTCAAAAAGGAGTCAACAACATGAACAAGAAGAAAAACAACACAACAACAAAAAACTCATCCATTCCATTTGAATTCTACTGCATTGCCATTGGCATAATTGGAGAACATGATGAATTTTCAGAAAGAATCTGCATCAAACCAATGCTTCCCGATATGTTAACCTTCAGAAGAATCGAATGGGATTTGAAAGCAGCAAATTTAATTGATGAAGATGGGCTTCCATGCTTTGAGGATATCAATCAGGCTTTGAATGACTTGCGTGAATATCTTGCAAATGCACCTGTTGACAGATTTGCTGATTCAGATAAATGCGAATTTGAAGAAGATGAAGAAATGGATTTCGATGAAGATGGTTTTGATGAAGACGATTTTTGATGAAAGGAACCATCCATGATATATAGTGCATATTTTGAGAAGGCTTCAGAAGGATTCTAATGATATGATATGATATGAAAACACTAAGTTGGAAACCGATTTTATCAAATTTATCTGAAGCTTATGGAGAACTAACAGGTCTCTATTGTCGTCTGCATTTTATGGCATTTGGTGAAATGCCAGACAATTGCCAAGATGATGGCTCCTATAAAGCATGGCTTGAGAAAAGAGAAAAAGAACATCCTTTCACTGAAATGACATTGTTTGTCAGCCTTGACCATGCTTATCATCATCTTAACTGGGCGTGGAATATCCGACGGACTCCGGAGGAGCGTATTTGGCATTTTACCCAAGAATCTGCCAGAAAATGGGGCAAGTTTCCCAAGACTAGGGATTTCTCAGATCTTTGGTCACCAATAACTACCAGAAAGATAATCGAGGAAATGCTAAGCTTCAGAAAAATTAGTCTTACTCCTGTGCGTGTCAGAATACAGATGGCTCAATGGAAGCTTGGCATTCTCTGTCGTCGCGTTGAAAAGGAAGTCGAGATTTATTCATCCATAGGAAACACCCGTCCCAAAATATCAAATTTAGATATTGATTCACAACCACTTAGTGAAAAGGAATTTGCGAAAAGGATGCATCGGATTTATGCAGAATTGAATATGGCCTGGAACAGTCGAAAAGACAAGACATTTGTTATAAAATCGTATGCCATTCAAAGGCGAAGATATTTTCCCAAAATATTTCAAAGATGACTAAATGTTTACTTTTAGGGATATTAGAAAAAAGAATACCAGCTAAAATCGTTATTCATCATCATCAAATAATTAAATTTAGTTTCATAATAATATATAGCAGATGAAACCTTCAATTTTTTGCACACCAGTGGCACATTCTTGACCAGTTAAAATGTCATCCAACGGCTTTTCATGCTGGTTTTGTTTTGGCATAAAGATTGCTATGTAAGATGATGAAGACCCTTTCTTTTTTTCACAATACGGTTTAAAGGAAGAACAATGTACGAGAACATTGAGACAATGCTTGAACAAGACGACTGGGATGCCATACAAGACTATCTATATACGCATCATCAGGAAATGAATCTACGAAGCGGTAACATCCTTCAACGAGCTGCCGAACGCGCTCCTGACATCCGATGC
>JAEEGH010017921.1_pt1 | contig 15027 bp, 6 predicted proteins | sample 9134181 | NCBI WGS metagenome assembly JAEEGH01 (sample SAMN16246544, study PRJNA631951) | gut metagenome | biome: gut microbiome; feature: rumen; material: DP-attached | host: Bos | place: Iran: Karaj | collected 2018-10 | reverse complement strand
TGGGGAATGTGCTGCTGGCTGCATAGTATGTCTCACCATTTTCAGTAAGATTACTCTCTCCCCAGCTAGGTCCGCCATTGGAACTGATGTCATACTGATAGCGCCACATGTCATCACCAATGTCATTGTTACCTGCAAGACCGAAAGCGGCTCTAATCTTAAACTGGTTAATAAGACTCTTATTCCACCAAGGCTCTTCTGAAACAACCCAGGCTCCAGATACAGCGGGGAAGTAACCCCATTGATGTCCAGGTGCGAACTTTGTACTACCATCAGCACGCATTGTGACAGAAAGGAGATACTTGTGCATGTAGTTGTAGTTGGCTTGTCCGAAGAATGAAAGCATACGGTCAGGTGTCTTCACTGTTGATGATGCATAATAAGCTGAACCGAGACCCATGTTGTCGAAAGCCTTCTCTGGTGAAATTAGCTGTGGGAAGTAACGTGACCTTTGAACATTTGTTCTTCTTTGATCGTCGAACATCTCATGGCCTATCAGGAATGAGAAGTTATGGTCTTCCTTTACGGTGAATGCGTAGTTCAGAGTGTTTGTCCATGTGTATTTGTTTCTCTTAACATCGGTTATATAGGCCAATGGCATATCATTATTGTTGTGGGCATTGTCTGTCAGATAACCATAGAATTGGTTATTGTCAGAGAATCCCCAGAACTGTGCAATGTCAGACTTGAAAGTCAGACCGTCTATGATTTCCCATGTTAATGATGCCTGGTTAGTGAAACTGTATGAATGTTTCTTCTGCCAGTTCTGATCCATGTCATCCTTTGGACTGGCTAGCTTCCAGTAGCGCTCCGTATTATATATAAGAGCTTCTTCCTTGTTGAAAGTGAATTCACGAACACCATTTGTAGGACGATAGCGCAAAACTCCAACAAGACCTCCAGTACCAATACCGTCAGCACCAGAACCCATGTCACGGCGATAGGTGAAACGGGGATTCAAGGTAAGACGTACTCTTGGTGAGATTTGTATGAATATTTTGGTGTTCATGTTTGTACGGCGTACACCAGAGCCTTCAATGATACCTCTCTCATCATGATGGGTCAACGAAGTACTGAACCTGAGTTTGTCATTACCACCGTTGATTGTAGCATTGTACATCTGAGTGATAGGTGTTCCACCCATTATTTCGTCCTGCCAGTCATGAGTTGTAGCATTCTTGTAAATATCCATATCGGCAGGGTTACCGAAGTTTGTACGGAATGCGTAGTTGTTGGTCTTGTTATTGTAAGAAAGGTCGCGCTGGTATTTCACGAACTCATAGGCATCAAGCATCTCTTGCTTGCCAGCGAGCTTGCGAGCCTGAGCATAGGCATTGAATTCTACTTTTACTTTGCCCTGCTGTGCGCTCTTTGTAGTTACGACAACAACTCCGTTACCGCCTCGGGCACCGTATACTGCAGTAAGTGAGGCATCTTTCAAAATGTCAATTGACTGGATGTCTGTAGGAGGAATGTCATTGATGTTGTCCTGCTGGAATCCATCTACGATGTAGAGAGGCTGGTTGTTCTGTCCGAGGGCAGCACCACCACGAATCTTGATGTAGATGTCTGCACCAGGAGCACCGTCGACAGTACTTACCTGCACACCGGCAATTTTTCCCTGAAGAGCCTCACCGGCTGATGCCACAGGTACCATTGCCAGCTTTGCTCCGCTTACGGAACCGACTGATCCTGTCAGGTCTTTACGGGCTTTGCTGGTGTAACCTACTACAACAACTTCCTCGAGAGATGCGTTGTCGTCCTGCAGGGTAATCTTCATGTCGCCAGAAGCAGCAACTTCCTGAGTCACCATTCCGATGTAGGAAATCACCACTTGCTTCGCTTTCTGAAGCTTTAACGTAAAGTTTCCGTCGAAGTCTGTCACTGTAGCATTCTTGGGATTTCCCTTTTCAACTACTGTAGCACCGATGACGGCCTCATTGTTAGAGTCGAAAACCTGTCCTTTAGCAATCGTCTGCGCCATCAGCTCTGGTGGAGCCAATACGAAGAACGCTGCCAATAGACACAGTTTGCTCAACAGTTTCATTGTTTTGTTCATACGTTTTTAATAAATTTTAGTAGTTATTAAATAATTGAAAAGTAAATTTGCTGCAAAGTTACAAAAAATAATCGAAAAGCCATTGATTTATCTCAATTATTCCTCGTAAACGTTTTCATAATTTACGTAAATAAATCGAAAAAGAGCGCAAAGGGCTGACCCTTCGCGCTCTATCTGCGGATTGATGAAAAGTGTTAGTTTGCCCGTGCGTTTGCTGGCTGGTCGGTAACTTGCTCCTGTGGATTGTCTACGTTGGTAGTTATAGGATTGTCCTCCTTATCGCAGGCAGCCAATGCCATTGAGGCAACGATGACGCATATCAGAAATTTAACTTTATTCATAATCGTTCATTTTATATGATTAATCTTCTGTTACTTGATAACAACTTTCTTGTTGTTACGTATAAACATACCCTTCGATGGTGCTGCAACACGCTGTCCTTTGAGGTTGTAGAACACATCGTCGTTCTGTATATCTGAAGTGGTATTGCTGATGCCGGTAGTGCCGTCGCCTCCTAAGGGGTAACCGCGAGTAGCTGCTACTGTCTTAGGAATGGCCAGCCATGCACGATGGCCCTCTATCAGGAATGCTGCACCGCCGTTAGCGCCCCAATACCAGCCGAAAGCTTTCGCCAGATCTGTACCAGAGTGGCCGAAGGCTAGCTTATAGAACAGGCATGAACTGTTGTCTGAGGTTGTGATGGTGTTCTCGTCACTTCCATTCAGCATATTCGTGCCAGAGTAAGAAGCCTTCTCCCTGGTAGATGTGAGAGTGAACTCTCCTGAAGTCTTGTCGACAGACTCAAGCATCACAGCTGTACCTGCAGGGATGATATCTTTAATCTCTGCATAAGTCAGTGCTTCCGTAGTTGCCTCTGTTACTACATAGGCTTTCAAAGTGCTGGGGATCTCGAAGTTGAGCTTGCTGTTATAGTAAGTGGCATAGTCGCCATTGGAGATCTTTACAACAGCTACCCCTGGAAGGATGGCAGCCTCGCCAAGTCCACCCATCTTGTTGGCAGCACGTACAGAATACTCGGCGGATGCGTCTTCTACGGCATAGCTTGATGTTGTGGTGACTCCTGCAATGTCTCCATTCTTGAATATTACCCAGTAGGCAACATCACTATTAGCATCCCATGTCAAGGTAGTTCCGTCAGTCTTTAAGTTGGCAGGTGCATTGACTTGTTTTGTCAGAGATGCAGGATCCCATGTGTTATCAGCATTCTCTGAGAACATCTTCTCATAAGTGTAGTCGGCTGCCTGTTCTGCAGAGAGGATGGTTTCGAAGGTTCCTCCAAACGATGTGATGACATTGGTGGCAGGTGTGATATTGTTGCCTGCAGCATCTAAGGTGTTGAACTCACCGAAGATCTTCGGATCCTTGTTGTTCATACCCTTCTGAGTCCAGCGTGAGCTTACGAGGGTCTTCTGGGCATTTTCGTCGAGGGTGGTGTTCAGGTAGACGGTGATTGGCGTGTTCTGCCATGTACGTCCGAAGTTCCAGTCACCCTTGCCTTCAGCGAGGTCTACCACCTTACAGTTATCGAATACATAACCGAAGTTGGTATTGGTGGTAGGAGCAACGACGGTACGTCCGCCTGTTCCGTTAAGGTTGCGAGGCTCCAGTGAGATAGTAGTGTTCTGGAAACGTACGTCACCGCCACCGCAGATGAAGTCAACGGTACCGTGGATGTCGCAGTCCTCCCAGTAAGCCTGCTGCTTGGCATTAGAGCTGTAGTAGGTATCCTGATATGAAAGCATGCGAACGTTCTTACCAATGGTGCGATTTCCTGCATCCTGGATAACGGCTGCACGGCCTCCTACCTGTCCTCCGCTAAGTGCACCGTAGTAGTCAAGGGCATTCTTCAGAGTCAGATCCTGCAGATAGATGTTAGTACCACTGAGCTGGAACATATCAGCCTTGCCCAGTCCTTCAATAGATTTATCAGGAGTGGTTACGATGACTGTACCTTCCTCTGATTCTCCGATGATAGAGATATTGTGTCCGGTGATGGCAGTCTTGACTGTGGCATCCAAGTCGTAAGTGCCGTTGGGCAGGAAGATGAACGAACGGGCAGCGTCCTTATTGGCATTTATGCCGTTGACAACATCTATCACGTCGAGCAGACTGCCTGCATCGCCAGGCTTCACGAAGTACCAGTTGCCCTGGCTCTCGTAGTTGACTTCAGTTGTGTTTACAATCTTCATGCCGTGGATGTACATCTCACCGCCGCACTGCATCTCCAGGGTGATAGTGCCTGCTTCGCCCTCGTAGTTGTAGACTGCTGATCCGCCGTCGCCCTCCGACTTTCCGTCGATTGTTGCCAGTGTCTTATCGCCCTTCTTGACTACGATGCCTGTGCCTGAGCCATACTGGCAGAGTGTTACGGTGATGGTGGCCTTCGGACCTACCAGCAGGTCTACAGTGTTTCCGTTCTTAAAGGCCCAGCCATGCTGTGCATCGTGCCAGTAGAAACCGTCGCCAGCGGGGTTGAATGCCTCGTGATCCTCTGCATAGAAGAACTGATTGGCCAGGTCGAAGGTGTACTTCTTGTGGGTGCTTGGCACCTCTATCTCAGTTTGGATAGCGTACAGCTTGGTATTTGCTGTTATCACGTCGGCAGTGGTGAATTTCTCACCCAGAACGCTTGTCTTGAACCATCCGCGCGCCTTGTATCCGTCCTTTGTGGCAGCGACGTCGTTGATGTCGTAGGCAAACTCACCGATGGCAGCATCTTCCTCAATAGCCTGTGTGGTCAGCACGCTACCGTCAACACCGATATACTCCAAGGTAAAGTCGGGCTTGAAGATGACGTTCAGCACGTAGCTCATCTGTGTGTCACCGGCTGTCATTGGGATGGTTACAGCGCATGACTTGTCCTGCCCGTCGTAGGTGATTTCGCCTACCTCGCCAGATGTTGCGGCTACGTCAGTAAGTGGGTTGCTCTTGCTTACCATAGCTTCTTTCTTCGACAGCTTCAGAGTAGCCTCATACTGCTCACCGAATACGTCCTCTACAGTATATTCGTTGCCGTTGATCTTGAACGAGGCGAGTACTGGAACGTCTTTCTCTGTTCCGTTCAGAATACCCTCGATGACGATGTCTGCCAGACCAATCTGCTTGCCGGACTGCAGATGATAAAGGAAGAGTTTCAGTCCGCATGAGCCTTCTCCTGGTGTTGCACCGGTGATGTCGTAGCTCTTTGCAGTGATTGTGCTTGAGTTGTTACGCTCTGGCTTGATTTCCTTTTCCAGTTCTACTGTCGTTCCGTCAGCGTTCTGCCAGTATGCATCGATCAGACCATTGTCGGTACCATAGCGGTTAGCTTTGAACGCCACCTTGGTAGGTGTGAATGTGAAGCCTGGCTTCGGAGTGAATACGAAGCGAACAGCGTCGTCGTCAGTAAGATTGTCGTTATGCTGGTCTGTTGGCTGCAGACGTGTCTGCTCTACGTTTGCGTAGGTGTTCTTGTCCTTAATGCTCCAGTTGCTTCCAACAATAACCTTGCTTGACAGGAAATAACTGTCGTTGTTGAATGTGGCTTTCTGGCCTTCGGTACCCTCGTTGAATGGGAAGGTGGCTGTTGCAGGCTCGTTGTTGAGGGTGATTTTCTCCTTCGGGGCATACTGCACCACGGAGATTGATTTGTAGTAGTTGTTATCGTTGGTAGAGGTGATAGCCACATAACCTGCCGTGGCGTCGCTGATTTTTGCCTTGTAGGTGTTCTGGTCTTTCAGCTCCTCACCGCCAGCGATGGTATAATATGAATAACCGGGATAGCCTACTACGGTAATGAGGTCACCGGCGTTCTTTACTGGAATCTTGAATACGGCACCCGAACGGATCTGCATGTTGTCGCCATTGATACGGAATGTAGCGCCGTTGGGCTCTACGTTCATCTTCAGACTATTCTTCTCTACGGCCTCTATCTCACCGCTCTCGGTTTTGCCGGAGAATGCCATCACAGCATTCTGTAAGTCGGTATTGCCGAAGTTCCATGTACCTGTGATGTCCTGAGGCGCCTTGACTGCCTCGGCCTTGAAGTAAGACAGATAGGCAATGTCGGAGAATGTTAAGGTTGTAGGTCCACCTTTATATTCATAGATAGCCGATGCACCATCCTGATGATAGCATGTTGCAGTTTTCAGGTTGGGCTCTGCTAATAATTCTCCTTCTGCGTTTGTAACCTTGCATGTTGCAGGGTTAGCATACTGGCAACCACCGATGGTGAATTTCACGGCACCGAATACGGGAACCTTAATGGTCACTTTACCATAACCGTGATTGTCGTTTCTTTGTGTACCAGTGAAGCTTACGCCAGCAGGAAGTTTCGATGTGTCGAATTCTCCCGACATGTCAGCGTTGGTAATCTCGAAGTCGACAAAACCAGCTGGTTTCTCATACTTCTCGACAGCCACAAACGGACAGTAGGCCATGCCAGTAATAGTGAGTGTGGTGGCTTCGCCTTCGTAGATGATTTCAGTCACGTTACCGCGGTCGTTCTTCCAGCAGGCTGTAGCTGGGGTGGCTGTAGCTACGGTTTCTCCGGCTGCATTTGTCACAACGATGTCATTGCTGCTGTAGGTGCACTGACCGACGAGAATCTTCACTGCACCAGGCACGGCGGTTACAACCTTCAGGTTGGTACATCCATGCTCACTGTGGAATTTTCCACTGATTGTAGCTACTGATGACGCATCGTCAGCAGCCACACGGCTTATTGTGCCGTCGTCAGCGACGGCTACACCAAAGTTTACGGCAGTACCTTGCACTTGCTCTTCAGCAGTCAGCAGGGTACCTGTCTGATTGTTGACAATCACGCTGAAATTCTTGAAATCAGCTGCCTTGATTGTCTGCACCATTCCGAATAGCATCAGGAATGCACATAGTCGAAGTAAATGCTTCTTCATAAAGACTTTTTTTAGTTAAAATTTTATTTAATATAGAAAGATTATGTAATATGCTGCAAAGTTAGTAATAATTTGGCTGTATATAAATATAATAAGGTGTTTTTTTATCGTAAACGTTTGCGCTCTGTCACATTGGGGTCAGGATACTTTGTGACGCTTTGTGACAAAAAACAAAGGTGTACTGCTCTGCGCAATACACCTTATTTAATAAGTATGGATGAAATGATTACTTCTGAATCATCTTCTTACCATTCTTCACAACAACACCCTTGTAAGCCTCGTTCACCTGCTGGCCACCGAGGTTGTAGATAGCGCCATTCTCAGCATCTGTCTTTACAGAGTTGATGCCAGTAGAACCACCGCGAGTGATAACTAATGTGTTGAAATAAGTGCTCTTGCCAGTGTGGCGGAAGATGTAGAATGTTGTTTTCCCACAAATTTCATCACCTTCAGCAACTGTGTATGCAGGTGCGTCAACCCATGATTGTTCATCAGCAGTTGCCACGACAATCTTTGCAGTTCCCTCAGAACCACGATCGCTGCTGTCCTTGAACCATAGACCAAGGTCTGTATCAGTTCTCGACTGCATCTTTGCGCTGATAACATCTCCGGCTTTTAGGGCTTCGTCTAGAGTAACCTTAAAGAAGGTGTTGTTGTTTGTGTGCTGGAAAGCCATTTCACCTCCCTGCTTCTTAATCATGGTCTTGTCAGCATCCTGTTGATTTGTTACAAACATTTTTCCACCGGTGATAGTGGCATGATCACTTGTAATCTCAATTTCGGTTGAACCTCCAGGAACGTCCCAATTATCACCAGTAGGAGTAGCAGAAAAAATTGTTGTCTGTGCGTTAGCACCTACGGCCATCAAGGCCACTGCAATAAGAGTAAAAATTTTCTTCATAAGCGTTTTGTTTTGTTGTTAAGATAAAAATATAAAGTTGAAATTTTGCTGCAAAGTTAGGAAAAGTTTTTTAAATAAACTATTTTAAACTCATTTTTTAACGCATTTAATTCGAAAAATATTTCTTTCCATTCTGGATATAGAGGTGATGGGGGAGGGGATCAGAGACAGAATGTCCCTGCAGATCGTAGAGCTTACCCTGTTTGGAATCATGTTGTGCGGTTCTGATATCGCTTGATGAACCGCTGTCACCGTAAATCTTCACAAGTTTGCTCTCGTAGTTTGCCAATTTGTTTGAAAGGTCTGTGATGACCTCAGAATTCTTGTCCTGCGTTGCATTGTCGAAGGTGTACTGGAAATCACCATGCTGGCAACGGCCTGCGCCATATTGTCCTGTCACTGTAGAGGGGACATCGGCAGCGGCATCTGGACTGTACATATAGAAATCGCTGGCAGTGTCGAAGTTATTATATCCCGTTCCACCCTGAAGGGTGACAACCTCTGCTGGCACTTGGTCATTGCGATTCTCAACTACGTAGGCATCGAAATGCTTGCTGTAGAGTGCATCACCGGCAAGGTAGGGCTCGAAACTTGTTTGTTCTGTGATGTAGTTGTCGAAGGCTTTGATCATGCCTCCGTCTTCACTCGAGAAATTTCCCTTTGTCTCGCTGCTTGTTCCCGTGCCGTTGTGAATGTCAGAGCCTTGCTTGGATATCAGCATCGGATATTTGCAGTGGCGGAAATAGTTTTTTTCCACGAATATGCAGCTGGCAGTCGTTGCACCCACACCATATTTTGAATTTCCGTCATAGTAGTTGTTAAACACGTGCAGATGTTTTGATACTCTCACACGTGGATGACGGGAGTCGCTGTGGTCAAACCAGTTGTGGTGGTAGGTCACGTAATCAACCTCGTCTTTGTTTGAGTTGAGGTTGCACTTGCCGGAGTCCCAATAGTGGTTGGCAGAAACAGTAGCATAGAAGGTGCCCTTCACGTCAAAGCTACCGTCACCCTTCGCCTTGTCGCCACCTTTGTTCTCACCATAGAAGATGTCGAGATTATGACCCCACAGGTGCTCGTTATCAGTATCGAAACTGATGCCGTCTTCCGGATGCATCATGATGCCCAGGTTGCGAAGCTCTACATATCGGCAGTTGCGCACCAGGATACCGAAGCCATGGAACGTGGCATCATTGCCCACACCCTCGATGGTGAGGTTCATGTTCTGCCCCTTGCCCTTTACCTGCAGACCGATGGAGGAACTGCCTAAGGTGGGCATGTCGTCTTTCTTCAGCAGTCCGATGATGCGTATGCATAAGGGACGTGTCTCAATGCCTTTCTCGTAGGCCTTGAGTATGTCCTGGATACCTGTGCGGGTCTCGGTCTTGCCGGTTTTCACCAGCATGTCGAGTGTTACGGTCTTTGCATTATCCTTGCTGATATATAGTATGCGCGTACCTTCCTTCAGAGTGCCGTCGTTGTTGTATGCCCCTATGCCTGCAATGGCCTGATGATGGGCATAGCCGTCGCGGTTGAAACTCCTTACGATGATGTTTGTTGCTATGCTGGCTTTCGACTCTTCTTCCTTGGCATTGATTACAGGCACCACCTTGATGCTGTAGTCATCGGCTGCCTTCAGTCCGATGGCATCGGCACGGTTATAGCTGCCATAGCTGCGTACCAGCTGTCCGTCTATCTTCGTGTAGTCAGCGTATTGACCGCCTTTTACGTAGACATTATAGTTGTCAGCCCCCTCGAAATGCTCCCATTCGGCATAGAGCGACTCATTCCATCCGGCAGCAGTCGTAATCTGTACTCCGTTGTTCTGGATGACACCGGAGTCGGAAGCTGCTGTTGTCAGAGCAACAGCCAATAGGGCATATAATAATAGGTGTCTTTTCATTGCTTTCTATTTGATGATCTTTGATGCAATCTTCCGTCCGTCGGCCATACGCTGCACACGAAGCATTATACCTTCTTTGGGAGAGTTCAGACGACGTCCCTGCAAGTCATAATACTCTGTTGATAAAATGTCCTTGGTGTAAGTAGAAACAATGCCGGAAGTTCCACTGTATTTTACTTTGATGGCAAATATTCCGCTTTCGCCACTGCCTCGGGTGATTTTATGATCTCCTGTTGACACATTCTCAATTTTATATTCTCGTACTCCAGAACTTCCTTCCGGTGTGGTGGCTGATGTCACGGACAGCTCGGAATCATCGAATTTGATTGTTTTGTCACTCCATGTGGATTGCACGATAGTTACTGTAGAGGTAGCTGTCGTAGTGAACTGGATGAGAGTAGAACCTTCCATCTTTAGTCCCTGAGTGTATTCGGTACCATCATAGGTTCCTGTAAACTTAGAGTTGAAGTTATGCTTATTGTCGGAGCCGCCAAAGGTGAAGAAACCGGCGGTTGACTGTGAGTCTGATCCGTTGAAACTAACGGTAAATTCTTCACCATGTCCTTCTGTGCCAGGATCGGGGGTGTCGGGGGTAGAACTATAGTTTCCCTTGGCCATAGAGCCGTCGTAATAAGCCACTCCTTCTGCCTTTTGGGCTTCCGGGTAGTATTCCGCGATAGCGTCAGTGGCATCGGCATTCTGGGCTTTGACCAGATCTTCCACTAGGCTGTTGGCATAAACCTCGATATTAGTGTAGAAACCTTTAGCGTCAAGTGTCTTTGTAACTGCATCAGAGGCATCATTGGGGTTAAGCCCATTGGTAGTTTCCCATACATCGGGGATGCCGTCATTATCGGTGTCAGTAAGTTTACCGTATTGCTCATAGCCTGGCCATCCGCCTACATCGCCTTGGGTATCGATGAGACCGTTTCTGGAACCGTTGCTTCCAGTATATGTGTAGTTACCTTCTTGCGTCTCTTTGGCTATACGCTGATCCACGACATCACGCTTATATGAGGCACCGACGAATGCAACGACTTTGTCGAAGGCTTTTTCGGCAGAATGCAAGTTGTTGAGTGTCTGACCTTCATATCCTTCTGGTATAAATCGCTTATCACTCTTGATTTTTGCCTTCATCGTTTCATTGTTGGCATTCTGGGGCTGCACGCCTATCCAGTTGTCTGATGTCACATCTGCGTAGCCTTCCATGTAGTTCCCTGTTACATAGAAATGACCTGGTACAACTGTGCTGACTCCTGATGTCTTGGTACAATTGTTACAAGCAGTCCAGGGTTTACAGAAGCGCTTGCCTGTGTTGCTGGCTGGTCCTGGCTTATAATAGTTGTTTATCATGTTGTACATCTTGTATTCGTCATTGGAGTTTGAACTCTCACCGCCATATGTCGCATCACTGCCCCAATTGTATACCACGTTGTTGATAAAATCAACCGGACCTTTTAAAGTACTCACATAGTCATGGTCGAAACGTGGATTGCGTGAGTCATGATGTGCCAGCAGATTATGATGATAGATGGCATTTTTGCCACCCCATATGCCTCCGAAACCATGAGCTCCCTTGTCATGAATAGAGTTGCGGAGACTTTCAGACAGGACGCACCACTGTAATGTGAAATTGTTAATGCCATAGAAAGAGCCACATTCGTCGGTACACCAGCTGAGCGAGCAGTGGTCGATGATAATGTTGTTGAAATTGTTGCTATGGGTATATGAATTCATTGCATCATCTTCTGTCTTCTTTTCATCTCCCATACGGCAGCGGATGAAGCGAATGATGACATTCGATGCACTGATGTTGAACGTGTAGTTCTTTAAGCATATACCATCGCCAGGAGCAGTCTGACCGAGAATGGTGATGTTGTCTTTGTTAATTTTCAACTGTGATTTCAACTCAATGATACCTGATACGTCGAAAACTACTATTCGTGCACCACTGGCAGTGCAGGCAGCACGAAGGGAGCCTGTTCCTGAGTCGTTCAGGTTGGTTACATGGATAATTTTTCCTCCTCGTCCTCCTGTCGTAGTGTAGCGTGCGGCTCCTTCTGCACCTGGGAATGCCGGTGCCTGATCCTGTGCGGTGGCTGTCAGTGACAGGGTGATAAAAGCAAGAATGCAAAGTAGATACTTATTCATATTTGTCTATATATTAGCAATTTTGCTGCAAAGTTACACATATTTTTTAGAAATCGAAAGGGCTTTGGGGCTAAACTTCACTAAAACGTTTGCGAAACCCTGTGCTGACCCAGGGTGAGATTTGTCTTTTTGGGGGTAATCGATACCATGAGGCGACAAATTCTGAGGGGGGCTGAAACTAGTTGTCGCCTATTCGGGCAAACGTCACTATAAGTGAGAGCAAAAATCAAGAAAAAACTTGGAATCAGCTGAAATACTTATATCGCCAACGTAAGTCGTCTCACCGGCATCGATCCCGACGAATCCATCGGAATTCCGTCAGAGCGCCCCTCCCGTTGGATGATGGTAGGCATAGCTATGGCGATACAGGAAAATGGTACTGACTCCCTCGATTACTTCGCCATGCTGCGCGGCTGGGAGATGTGTCGCAATGACGCTCTCAAATAAAATTCGCCCCCTTCTTCGGAGCAATCCGAGGGAGGGGGCGATTTTTATAGTTCTCTTACTTTGAGCGTTTCTTGATAAATGAGTTCACCTGGTCGGCAATCTGGCGCATACCCTTCACCGAGGGGTGACCGGAGATCTTGTCGATGTCTGTGAGTTCTATCACCGGCACGTTGTATCGGGCACAGATGGTCTTTACAGACTCGTCGATCTCATCTCGCAGGTCGTTGTTGAGCAGGAAATAGATCTCTGTATTGATATATCGGTCGGTCATCCACTGGAGCATTCGTGCCAGGGCAGGACGGAACTGATAGAGGTCGCCATAGGTGATGTTGTCATATTTGTACTCACCGATGGGTGTTCCTGCCCAGCTGTCGTTGGTGGCGCCGAATACGAAGATGATGTCGGGCTGCCCCAGGTTGTCCATACGGGTGTTGAATGAACGGGCGCTGTAGTCATTGCCGTCATAACCTGTATAGCTCACTGTGGCTCCGCTATAGGAGTTGTTGATGCAGAGTCGCCAGCCGTTCTCGCTGATTACCTCGTGCCACCATGTCTGGCGCACATTCTTAACGTCGGTCTTCTTATCACCGTTCTTGCCGTAATACCAAAGCTCGTTGGTAGATGGTGTCATGAATCCCTCGTAAGTAGAATACGAGTCGCCCAGAATAGAAACCGATTTTGTCTGGGCCATAGCGACGCCGACCATTAGCAGCGTCAGCAGAGTCAAAGATAACTTCTTCACAGCGGTATTCTTATGTTATTTGAAAGAATCAGTGTTATATCCAAGCTTTTCTATTTCGAGCGAAGCCCAGATGAACGGGCCTACACCCTTGGCGTCGTTGTTGCGGATAGGCTCATCGAGATAGTAGGCGAATGAACCGTCTCTGCGACGGTTCTCATTTACAGAACCCTTTGGATTTACTTTCTTCATTGCTGCTATTACTTCCGTTGTTGCTGCCGGGCCGAGGCCTGCAACAGAACAGCAGTTGGTCAGAGAAATGGTCTTGTCGGCATTCACGCGGATAAAGTTCTGAATGATTCCTTTGTATGCCTTGATACCAGCATCGAGGTATTTCTTTCCAAGATAACCCTTGTTGGCTGCTTTCAGCAGACCATAGGCAAACATGGCGGAAGCCGTTGACTCAAGATAGTTGCCTTCACGGTTTGGAGAATCCATAACCTGATACCAAACACCGGTTTTCTTATCCTGCCACTTGATGACGGCATCAAGATCCTTCTGCAGCAACTCAATGACTTCGTTTCGACGGGCATAGTCCTCTGGCATCGCATCGAGTACTTCAATGAGTGCCATAGTAAACCATCCCTGAGCACGTCCCCAGCAGTGTTGTGACAGACCGGTCTCGTTGTCGCTCCAGAAAGCCTTGCGGGTCTCATCGTAAGCATGACGGTTCAGACCTGTCTTGGGATCGAGTGTACGTTCGTAGGTGATCTTAAGCTGGTTTACAGCATCGTCATAGATCTTTTTGGCATCCTTTGGCTTATAGAGGTTGGCTGCTGTCAGACAGCGGAAGGGAAGTCCCATGAAAATACCATCAAGCCATACCTGGTAAGCATATATAGCCTTGTGCCAGAATACTTTGTCGGCAATTGTGCGAGGCTGTTTCTGCAACTGCTTCATCATAGTCTGGATGGCCTTGAGGTTCTTGGTCTCGGGGTAGAGGTTATACATTCGTGTTACAAAATGTCCGGTACGGATATTGTCAAGGTTATAATCCAGGATGTCGTAGCCGCGGATGTCACCTTTGTCATTGATCATCGTGTCGGTATATTCCTGGCAATACTTGCGGATATCCTCGCCACCATATTTAATATAGGTGTCAAGCATACCCTCGAGTTCGATACCCATGACATAGCTCCATTTTGGCTTAGTTGAGAAATCCAGCAGATAGCTCTTTGGCACGCGCTGCATCTCAGAGTAGGTGAGCCACTCGCTGTAGTGCTTGTAAGGAGCCTCCTGTAGCACGAGCTGACCATTGATGAAAAGATTCTCGTAAGTGATGTTCTCTGCCTTGCCTATCTGATGCACAGGCTTCTTGATTACACCGTCGAACTTACAGTTGCGAACAGTTATGTTGTTTACGGTGTAAGAGAGAGAGTCGGCCTCGTAGCCAACGATCATAACGCCATACTTAGACTTCTGACAGGTGACATTCTCCATCAGCACGTCGCGTACGATAGGATAGTATCCACGACAGCAAACCTCCTTTGGCTCGTAGTCGGTATTGATCTTCAGCACTGCCTCATCACACTGACCTACGGTAACGTTACGCATGTTGATGTTCTCGATGATACCACCACGGCAAGAGTTGGTCTTTATGCGAAGCACACGCTCCAGCTCAGGAGAGTCCATCACACAATCGTGAGCATATACGTTCTGGCAACCGCCAGAGATCTCAGAACCAACTACCACACCGCCATGTCCGTTCTTCATCTCGCAGTTGCGGATGATGATGTTCTTTGAAGGCATGTTTCTTTCGCGTCCATCACGGTTACGTCCACTCTTGATGGCTATACAGTCGTCGCCAGTATCGAAGTAACAGTCCTCGATAAGCACTCTGTCGCAGCACTCCGGGTCGCATCCGTCACCGTTAGGACCGTCGTTTATCATCTTCACGCGACGAACAGTGATATC
>JAEEGH010017920.1_pt1 | contig 15027 bp, 11 predicted proteins | sample 9134181 | NCBI WGS metagenome assembly JAEEGH01 (sample SAMN16246544, study PRJNA631951) | gut metagenome | biome: gut microbiome; feature: rumen; material: DP-attached | host: Bos | place: Iran: Karaj | collected 2018-10 | reverse complement strand
CGGCATAGCCCAAGCGAGGCTTGGCTCTCCTCTCGCTTCGGGCGAATGTTCAGAGTGGGGTGTGCGTTTGCTCCCCATTTTATGTTAACTATGGAAAGAAATACTGACATGTTTCGGGTGTATGATGAAAAAATTACGTATCTTTGCACCGGAAATCATTAAACGCCATGTCTGCTCTGCGTTGCTATTGTCTGCTGCTTGTCCTTTTTGTCTGCCGTGTGGCGGCGGAGACGACAGCAATTATTTCGCTCATTGACGACGACACACTCCGGCCCGACGATGTTGCGTTGCTTCACAAGGCATGCATCGACAACGGTATCGTGGCCACCTATGCCTGCATCACCAGTCGCGGCAGTCTTTATCCCGGTCTCTTCGAACTGCTGCACTCCTGTGAAGACGACGGCTTCCAGGTCGTTCTCCATTGCAACGAACAGAAGAACTATTACCGCTGGTCGCAGAATATGGACATGACCGTGTCGGGCGTCGGAAAAGTGAATGTCGGCGCCAAATACTCTTATCAGGTAGGATCGCGCGTGTGTCCGCTCATGGTGGAGGAGGTGCATCTCGATGGGGAGGGCAACGGCCACATCTATTTCGAATACATGCAGCGGTGGTATCCGGTGCCGGAAACGCAGTCGGGCGTGCTGACACTCACCTCCGGCAACGGCGATCCGACCGTCGCCTATTCCGCTTTCCAGGTGCGGGAGTTCCGCGACAAAGCTTTGGTCGATGCCGACATGGAGACGGCGTTAGGGATTCTCAACGACGAAGGATTCAAAGGCTTCCGCTATTTCGTCGCCCCCTACGGATCGCAGGACGAAGGCTTGCAGGAGATTGCCCGCGAGCACGGACTGAAATGCCTGGTGTCCATCTCCAACGATGACTATCTGCGCAACGACAGCCAATATACGCCGTACAACATTCCCCGCGTGGGCTTCAACGCTACAGACGGCGGCACTTCCACCATGAGCCGTCTGAAGGAGCACATTGCCGCTGTGTCCGTCACCGGAGGCTGGCTATTAGTAGGTACACACATCTACAACGGCTGGACCGAAGCGTTGCTTGAAACTCGTTTTAAGGAATTCGTGGATTACGCCAAGGAGAAGGGGCTCAAATTCGTGACACTCAAGGAAGGATTTGAAATCTATAGCACAACCTCCGGCAACCGGAACTTTCCTCCCGTTCCGTCTGCTGTGAATGAGTTGGAACAGGGCGACGTCGAAAACGACGTTCCCGGTGAGTGTTATGATATTTTGGGGCGTCGCCTGGAGAAGCCCCAGCGCGGCCTGTACATCATCCGTGTGGGCGACGGTTCGGCAAAGATGTTTTTTCGCAGATAAACATGTTTAGTTACGTGCCTTGATTCTTCGCCATGGCTGCTCTGCGTTGCTATTGTCTGCTGCTTGTCTTTTTTGTCTGTCGCATTCCGGCGGGCGCACAGCTGGTAATCAACGAGCTCATGCAGTCCAATGTGGATTGCATCATGGACGACTTGAACGAGTTTCCCGACTCGTGGGTGGAGCTTTGCAACGTCGGAACAAACGAGGTCAATCTCGGAGACTACCGTTTGGGTATCACCCAAAATGCAGACGAAGCCTGGCCTTTGCCCGAGCGTACGTTGCAGCCCGGAGATCACGTGCTGGTATTTTGCGACAAGGTGGGGAGCAACACAGATACGGGAATTCACGCGGATTTCCGTCTGGAGAGCGGAAAGGGCGGTGCAGTGTTCCTTTTTCGCGGCAGTGATGTTGCAGATGGGGTGACAGAGCTGAAGAAGCAGCCGGCGCCCAATATTGCCTATGGCAGGAAGACTGACTGTGCTGACGAATGGGGCTACATGGCAGAGCCCACTCCCGGTGCGCCCAATTGTGGCAAAGTATATGCCAAGGCATTGACGGAACCGGTGTTCAGCATCGAGGGCGGCGTGTGGCATGAAGGAGAAGAGGTCAAGCTGAAGATCAGCGCACCTCCCGCCGCGCCTGCAGGTACGGTGGTTCGTTTCACCAGAGACGGCACCGAACCCACGGCTTCCTGTCCGCGACTTCCCGGCGGAAGGGCCATTTTCATCCGCAAAAACACCGTCGTGCGTGCCAAACTCTTTTGTGAGGGCTATCTCCCATCACGCTCCATCGTACAGTCCTATATCTTCTTCCCCAACGACCGCCCGCTCACGCTGCCGGTCATCTCTCTGGTGACAGACCCCCGCTATCTTTACGACGATAAAATCGGCATTTATGTGGAGGGATCCTACAACGGGGAACAATATAACTATCAATACGATTGGCGGCGCCCAGTCAACTTCGAGTTTTTCGAGGGCATGAACCAGTCCTCCGTGCTTAACCAACTTGTGGAAACGCGCATCGGCGGAGGTGCCACGCGTATGAATGAACGCAAGACGCTCACGGTATATGCGCACAAGCGTTTCGGGGAGAAACGCCTCAAATACGAGTTCTTCCCCGACCAGCGTCCCGGGGTGAAGGATTTCAAGTCGCTGATGCTGCGCAGTGCCGGCAACGACTTCAGCTACCTGTATCTACGCGATGCTCTCATGCAGCGTGTGATGGCTTCTCATACCGATCTCGACTGGCAGGCCTGGCGTCCGGCCATCGTCTATATCAACGGGGAATACACCGGCATGCTGAATATACGTGAACGTACCAACGAGGACAATATTTATACCCATTACGAAGGGCTTGAAGATATCGACTTGATAGAAAACGGGAACGAATTGAAGCAGGGCACCATTGATCAAAGCCGTGAGTTCTGGAGATTCTTTTCACAGCCGGGGCACACGCTGGAAGAATACCGGCAGTGGATGGACTGCGAGGAGTTTGCCAACCTCATGATCATGAACCTCTACTTTGACAACCGCGACTTCCCGGCCAACAATATTGTCATGTGGCGCCCGAGAGAGGAGGGCGGACGCTGGCGCTGGATTGCCAAGGACACCGACTACGGCTTGGGGCTCTTCTTGCGTCAGGCCGCGTTCAACACCGTAGCCTGGATTAACGACTACAACTACGATACGGCAGCCCCGAGAGGCAATACCCCGTGGCACACGCTGCTTTTTCGCAACATCATGGGGGATGAGGGCTTCCGGAATCTGTTCACCGAACGTGCGGCCATTTATATGGGCGATTTCCTCAATTCACGTGGCGTGCATGCCGTGTGGGATGCGATGTATGAGAAAATTAGGACAGAGCTGCCGTTTCACCGCGCATGCCTCACCAGTTACCAAGCTAACTACGAAAAAGAAGTGCAGAGAGTGGACGCCTGGTTGTCCCAGCGCACCGGGCTCTTTTATCAGTATCTTCAGCAGTACTATCATCTCGAACCGCTCATTCCCCTCGTCATCGACCGCTATCGCGAAGATGATGCGCCGGCAGAGATTCGCTTTAACGGTATCAGGCTCAGCGAGGGCTGTTTCGACGGAATGTTTTTCCGCGGCCGTGAGGTGACGTTGCAGGGGAGCGCGTCGGACGATGAAGGTGTGGACGGATGGAAGCTGACGTTTGAATCCAGACCGGGAGAGGAGTGGACGGAGATTGTGGCGGGCGACATCTGTGTCTTCACCGTGCCGGAGTGCACCCGAATTACTGTGAATCCCCTTATCGGCAGCATCACGGGCATTGCCGAAGTCAAGACTAAAAGCCCGGTTTCCGACGGTTGGTTTACCCTCGACGGTCGGCGTCTCGGCGGCAAGCCTTCGCGCAGCGGCATTTATATCCGTAACGGAGCAAAGGTTTTTAATCATTTTTAGATTCAGAACACCTTCTGTATCTCTTTGCTTACGGCGTCAATGCTGTAAGTGTCCATGAAGAGTTTGATGGCATTTTTCGCAATTTCCTGTTGCAGCGCCCTGTTGTGTGCCAACGAAATCGCCTTGTCAATCAAGTCGTCAAAGTTCTCGGCCTCAACATAGTGTGTGCCGGCAATCATGTTGTCGTCCGTCACTGAGCCCTTTATGGCAACAATGGGGATGTGGTGAAGAATCGCCTCTGCTATTTTCAATTTGAATCCTCCGCCTGCAAGTTCGGGGACGATGGCAACTTCAGCATCGTCATAGTATGGCGTGATGTCTTCTACAGGACCCGTAACGTGAACACCGGGGAGCTTGTTTCCCTTCTCAATATCATCCGGTAAAGTCCTGCCTACAACCTGCAGCCTGCAGCCATTGGGCACAAGATGTGCTATACTCTCAGAGTCAAAAATTCTGTTCAGGTTCAGCTTTTTGGGAAGCCATGTAAAAGAACCGCAGATAATAATCTTTCCGGTATGCTGCTTTGGCGAATCATAAGGTTTCAGGTTAACGATAGGACGTATGACCTTTACGATTCCCTTATAATTATTGTTGAGGAAATATTTGGCGTCATAACTGCAAATGGTGGTAATGGCATCAAAATGTCGGATAAGATGTTTTTCCCACCACGCAGTTTTTATATAGTCTTGCCAATAAATGAGCTTCTGTATGATGTTTCCGGTTGTCTTGTATATGCTCCTCGACACTTCTGCTTCAATGTTGTGGCTGAGATAGACGAGCCTGCTGTCTTTGGCAGGTATGCTGTTCACGAGATAAGCCATTCTCAGAGTATTGAACATGATGCAGTCATAATGTTCGTTCTCCAGGATTTTGTTGACAACAGACTGCATGTATCCATGAGCCCTGTTCCTCATGGATGCGGGATACAAAGACAGCGCCATCTGCCAGGCCTTGAGATGCCTGAACGGAACGACAGTGACTTTGTCTACGAGGGAGGCCAGTTGCTTCGTCTCGTTTTCATACCATTTCTCCTTGTCCTGATAGGCGATGAAGTGGACATACACTCCTTCGTTATGTTTCAGGGCGCGAAGAATGTCCCAAGTGTAGATCATATCGCCGACAATACGTGCTTCAGGACTGTATTGACTGATAAACAGAATCTTTTTCATGGTGTTGTTACGGGCGTTGGGTTTCGAAGCGGACTTTGCCGGTAGTCTGATTGTTGAATATGCGGTTCCCGCTGTTGTGGTCGGGCACATCGGCCTTGTAAGTCTCACACCAGCGCAGATCTATGTCGTAGCCGCTGTATATGCGCTCGATACGGTTGCCGGAGAGCGTGATGCCCTTCGCACCGTCGTCGCAGAAGATGCCGCTGTTGCTTTTGATGCCGGCGATATCGTGGATGTAGTTGTTGCTGATAGTGACTCCATCCGTACGGGTCCAGGTGTAGATGGCGCCGGTATCCATCAAAGTGTGTTGGGACAGATTCGCGAGGAAAGCATCGGTATAGTACAACTCGTTGTCGGATACTGTACCCCTGCATTTGCATTCTGTCGGTGTCTTTGCATATATGCCGACTCCGATGCCGCCATAGCAGAAATCGGAGATGATGTTATTCCTGACGATGAAGTTGTCGCCGCGCATCTTTATGGCGAATCCCATTTCCATTCTCAGTGTACAGTTGGAAAATCTGTTGTCATGAACCTTCGATCCCGTGCTTCCAACTTCACTCTCCACGCCGTAACCCATGAACGTGTCCACGCGGTTGCCCGAGAAGCAGACGTTAGATGATTTCCTGTCAAGAAGAATGGTGCCCCCGATGCAGCGGAATGTGCTGTTAGAAATACTTATGGAGTCAGCCTTGGAACTGTCAATTAGGATAAGAGCACCGTTGTCGCTGCTGCCAGTAACATTTATGTTGTCTATGCTAAAACTTTGAAAGTCGCAAAATGCAATCTTCAAGAGGGTAGAGGCAGCACATTCATACAGGTTGTCAGGTACTGCTTTAACCCCGAACAGGCGATAGCGAGGAAAGATCTTTGCATACGAATAATCCATGTTGACATTAAAGAAATTTCCTTGTTGGGGCACAGCCCAGTCGCCGCCGTCAAACTCTATCCGGTTTTTGCTAATGTATGTGACGGGGCTTGTCTTGGAAGTGTACCAGCATGTGTAGTTGATGAAAATGTTTTGCGGGTGCAAGTCTTTCTTGTTCTTAGAAGAAGTATAGATGCCGCACAAGTGGGATGACTCGTCTGTAATGGATATGGTGTCATGGAGTTGCCGGAACTCCGTCCATGGGTTGTAGTAATCACCGTCTTTGAGGTACATCAGCGAGGGATGAGTCACAGCCCGCACAAGATGTCCCCGGCTCGTGAGCTGCACGCCCTTACCGTGAATGGAGATGCTGACATCGTTGCTATGAATGCCCGATATTGAAATCTGGGTGTCGGCGAAAGTCAGTGTCCGTGCTTCAATGTTGACGGAGATGTTCTTCTCCCCGCGGGCGATTTCTTCGGCGATGCGTGTACTCAGTGCATCGAAGTCCTGTTGCGTCTGTACGCTCAGTGTGACGGCATTCAGCGTCACCGTCAGCAGCATCAGAAATATGGTTGACAGAGCTCGTCTCATCCGCGGAGCCGTTTCATTTCTTTAAGGTAGATAGCGGGATAATAGCGAAAGATGGTGCCGACACGGGCAAACTGTTTCTTGGGCTCGATGAAGAGGCGGTAGATCCAGTTGAAGCGATACTCTCCGATGCGGAAGCTGTAGTCCTTCAACTCGCCGAGGTAGAACGCGAACGCTGCGCCCACGCCGAGCATCAGGCCACGATGAAGATGGGGTAACAAACGTTGCATGAAATACTCCTGCTTGGGCGCGCCCAGACTGACCCAGATGATGTCGGCTTTGAGGCGGTCTATTTCTCGGGCGATGGATTCATAGTCGAAGTCCTCCACTTTGCAGAAGGGCAGAGGAATGTGGTGCAGATGTTCTCCCCCTTGAACTCCTTGAACTTCTTTAACCTTCTGCATCACCTTCCGATACATTTCTTCCGTATTGCCCAGCAGCACCTGTCTGAAATCACTGCGTGTGACGTATTCGGCAAAGATTTCGGGGCCGGTGAATGCCCTCAGATTCTGCTTGTGGAGTCGGCTGGCCATAGCGGCGATGGAGCCGCCGTCGCAGGAGTTGAAACAGGCCCCCTGCAGCACGCGAAGGAATTCGGGGTCGGTGTGTGAGCGCACGAGGCTGGGGCCGTCCACGATGCAGACGTATCCCTTGTCGTGTTCGCGGCAGCAGCGCTCTATCTTCTGCCTTATGGTGTCGTGGTTGAACTCCAGTTCGATATCGAATATTTTCATCGGTTTCCTGGGATTTATCGGTTGTTGTCTATGGCCTTGCGCAACGCTTCGAGATAGCCCTTCCCGTATTTGACGTCCGGCTCAAGATAGTTGCCTTCGCCCCATTCGTTCCACGACTTGATCATGACGAAGGGTGCGGAATTGGTGCAGGAGTGCAGTTTGCGCAGGAGCCGGTCCACAAAGTCCCCGAAGCGTTGGGGTGTGTTGCGGACAAACAGGGAGCCTCTCATGCCGCTGCGCGGCGTGTGGTCCCAACTGGAGATAATCTGCGGGGCAACGCCGGGCAGGTCGGGATAGTTGTTGAGATAGGTGTTGATATAGTCGGGATATGACATGATCTGCGGCGCCAGATGCAGCTTTAGCAGCAGCCACGAGAACCAGCGGTTGGCACTCTGGCGCAGGAAGGTGTAGTCGATGAGCACCGTGTCGAAGCCCATGTCCTGCAACTCTTTTATCTGGTGCTTCTTGTAAGCCTGTCCGAAGAAGTGGAAGCCGCCGAGTCCGTGTTCTTTGGCCAGGCGGTTCCACACCGCCATAAAGTTGCGGATTTCGGAAAAACCGAAGGCGTCGTAGATGCCGAACACCAATTTGCCATTGATGCGCATATACCTCTTATCGCGGAAGGCTTCAAGAAGGGCGTTGAAGTGTGCGGTATACTCCTCCTCGCCGCCATAGGTCTGTTCGATGAGCAAACGGTCGGGGATGTCCTTGTTCCATGTCTTGGCATACCAGGAGTGGTTGGCCCAACTCAGACAGAAGGGGAAATCAGGTTCGCCGCTTTGCACTACTTCCTCGAAGGGGCGTTCCATCATTTTGTGGCCGTTAAACCAATAATGCCAATAACAGAAACAGTCCACACCGGCTTCGCGAGCCAGCCGGGCTTGCGCCTCGCGCACCTCGGGAACACGCAGGTCGTAGAAGCCCAAGTCTGCAGGAATGCGCGGCTGATAGTGTCCCGGAAACAGCTTCCGGGCCTTGGCCACATTGGTCCATTCGGTGAATCCTTTGCCCCACCACTCGTCGTTCTCGGGAAACGGGTGGTACTGAGGCAGGTAGTATGCGAAGATTCTGGGTTTCATATGTGGTGTATTCATTTTTCGTTCAATATGTATTTGTAAAATGCCAACACGGAATCGGTGTAAGCTCTGTCGGTGTAGAGGCTGCTGACACAACGGAAAGCGTTTCCACGCAGGGACTTCTGCTCCTGTTCCTGCATATTGTGCACGCGCAGCAGTGCAGAGAGGAGTTCCTCCTCGTCATTGTAGCGCAGGCCGATCTCCGTGCCGCAGAGCCTCAAGCCGTTGTCGAATTGCTCTTGGGTGCCGGCGGTGTTGTGGCCGACGGCAATACAGCCGCACGACATCGCTTCCGGCATGCATCTGCCGAAGCCCTCGTTCTCGGAGGGAATGACGATGGCTTTTGCCGTCTGATACAGGGCTGTCATATCATCGACTTTGCCCAGGAATACCACCAGGTTCCCAATATCGCCTGTAGAAATGCAACGCTCCACGGATAGCATATAAGCGCTGTCGATGGCTTCCCCGGCCACCTTCAAGGGTAGCGGCGAGGGGACGCTCTTGGCATAAAGGCTGTAGACCTTCACCAACTTCAGGAGGCCCTTCGTCGGCTCTATCCTTCCGGCGTAGAGGAAAAAGTTACGCTCCGTCTGCACGGGGGCGTATTCGGCTTTCTCCGGCAGAATGCCGTTGTAAATCACCCTTGAAGAGGGCAGACCTTCGAGTCCGTGATGGCGCTGGATGTCGCGTGTGATGCAGGCGGTGTAGGTGCCTTCATCTCTCAGGTGTTTACGGAAAACAGCGTTGGTGGGGAAATACGTCAAGCCGAAATCCTTGTCGCCGTATTCGCGGACATGATAAAGATGAGGGAGCCTCCGTCTGTTGGCAATGTAGCGGCCGAGCGACGCCACCGTGCTGTTGCTGTGGACGAGGTCCACGTCGATGCCTTCCAGCTTCTTTTCGAGGCTGCGACGTGCCCGCCAGTTAATCCACATGCGTCCGATCTGACGCGGAATATACAGGAGCGTTTGCTTCAGGTTTTTGGCTCCGGTCCAGGTGCAGCCTTTTTCGTATTGCACGATGACCTTTGCCCCCATACCCGTCAGAGTGCCGTAAATGCCGTCGGTGTCGGGAACGACGATGAGGGGCTTTACTCCGGCTTGCATGATGCCTGTGAGCAGTCGCAGGAACGATTTCGTGGAACCTGAGTAGGGGTCGGTGGATATGAGGAAGTAGAGGACGGTCATAGCTTGACTTTTTTACCCAATTCAAGCAGGAATTCTTTGGTGTGGTAATCCATATATCCGGAGTGACTTGTGAATGTCATCTCGCCGAAATACAATTTGCCGTCCACCTCGTAGAAATCCACGCGTACCTGTGGAATCCCCCTGGATAAATCCGATGCCGCCTTTATCATCAGCGGTAAAGAAGAAGGTCTCGGAAGTGCTTCTTTATACTGGATGCGTTGTGGCGTACACCTGAAATGCTCAGGGTGGGGCGTCCACTCCGTATCGTAGATGGTGACTTGTACGGAATCCGGCTGGCGATTAAGATAGACCAAAATGTAGGTGACTTCACCGTTGAAGCACCAGAGTTTATAATCAATGAGCGATGTGCTTTTAACGGATTGCTTCGCAGCATCGAGCCGTTCTTCTGCGATGATACACGGTTTCATCTTGGCATAGTGAAATTCCCCCAGTGTGGTGCCGAAATCCTTTTTGAACAGTCTTTTGAATCTCTTTTTCCAGGCCTCAACATCCAATAGTGACTTATCTTTGCAGATGAGAATGTCGCCGCTGCCGTTGTTCATCTTCATCACAAAGCTGTCGGGTAGCGCGTCCCATTTAATCTCCTCCACATGGTCCCACTTGCCGATGAGGGGGACAAGCAAATCACCGTATCCTTTCTCCCTGATGTATTCTCTTACGCGGTATTTGTCACCGAGTCGGGACCACACGTCCGTATCGGAATAGAGTTTCATCCAGTTGATTTTCTCGTTCAAATCCTGAGGATTGTCCCATGGCATATCGTATCCGAGGAAAGAGCGGAATATCATGCCGACGCCCTTCCTGGGACTAATCTTCATGTAAATCTTAGTCCTTAAGTCCTGCAGCTTTTTGTAGTTCTGCTCAGAGAGGACAGACTTAAAGAGTTTTTTTACGGATTCTGTCATGTGCGTAGTTTAATATGGCCGTCCTCTCCCTTGTGCTTAATCCCAGAATCCATACAACAGCCAGATACCATAGCATCGCGGTGAAGATGAGCAGCCAGGCGTTGATGTGATGGCGTAAGAGGAAAACGGGAGCGGTCAACAATGTGACCAGGATAACGGGGAGGTATGACTCTTTGATGAGTGTCGGAATATGGAATCTGACCACCCGAAGCATGATGACGGGACGGGTGAAGAATATAATGACGGAGAAGAAGATGTAGCAATAGAACAGAGATTCACCGCCGTGACCTGCCTGGACACTCATAAAACCGCAAATAACCGATGCGGCAACAAGAATGTTGACTACAATCTGATATAAATAAATCCTTCCGGATGCAAAAATCAGGTCAACAATGCCGGAATTCAGCGAAACGATCAGGATGTCAATAATCATGAGGCGGGAAAATATCAGCGTTCCGTCCGGAATTTCGTCAAGCCAAAGCCCGAACAGAGTCTCGGGAATGAGAAGAAACGGCAGTGAAATCATCAGCATCACCAGATAGGTCAGGCGGGAAGCAAGGCACACCAGATAGGTGTATCTGTCCTCATTGCCTGCCGCATAGCTTTTATAGATTTGAGGTGCAATGGACTTGCTGATATTGTTGGCAAACATCTGAATGAACTGGTTGACAACGTTCGCTACGGCAATCGCGGAGTTGACCGTCGTGGTGAAGAAGACATTGATGATGAGCTGTGTGCCCTGCAGTTTGACCATGCCCATCAAGGTGCCGATGCCGACACCGAAGGAGAATTTCAGGACGTGCCAATAGGCGTTGAGGTCGCGCACGATATGGAAACGCACAATCTCCGGGAAGCAATGTCTGCAATAAAGAATGAAGATAAAAGTGGGATATGCCGTCATGAAGGCCATCGTCAGAGCATAGATCAAAAGTTTGTGCTCGAAGTGGTCAATGAGGAGCCAGGTAACAACGAGCTTGAGCAAGGCCGCTCCGACATCTGTCGAGCAATATACAAAGAAGCGTTCGCGTGCCAGTTGCAAACCGTTGTAGGGTACGCCGATAAATGAGATGGCCGAGGCGATGATGGAAATGTCGCAAACGAGATACACGTTGCGCATGTCGCCGGCATAGTTGACATAACGGGTGATATACCAATGAGCCAGCGGTATGGCCAAAAGGACGACGGAGACGGCAATCAGGATGTGAATGACCAGATTGACATTGAACGCCCTGTTTGTTGCCTCAATATCCCCTTTTCCGACAGCAACGGCAATAAACCGGTTGGAGACGGAAATCATGATGGAGTTGGAGATGGCCATCAGTGCAACCATGCCGCCGACGACAGCGAACATGCCATAGTCCACAACACCCAAAGCCTGCAAAGAGAAGCGGGTGTACAGCAATCCGCAGACCGACACAATAGCCAGTCGGATGTACATCACGATGGAGTTGATGGCTATGGATTTGTTACTGTTCTCTTGCATCGGATTCTTGAATTGCGGGCTGTTCCGGACCGGGATAATAATACATGATGGTCAGCATCAGAAAGACCAGTGGCGTCTCATAGACCTCAAACAGCATCATGATGCACATGACACCGAAGGCGGCAATCATTTTTATTGAGGTGGTGTCATTGATGCGTAACAAATTGCCGATGCTCTTAGCAGCGATAACGACGTAGAGCGCAAGCAGCATGACGCCGCCGTACACCAGGGTGTTCAGGATGTAATTGTGGGCACCGACAGCACGGTTGGACATGTGTGCCCGATACCAGTCAGAATCGACAAAACCGTATCCCCAAATCGGCGAGTCTGTGATGATGCGAAGAGCGGAATCCCACATTTCCGTTCGTCCGGTGAACGTCATGTCTTTCTCCAAAACGTCCACAATAAACCATCGTGCCAGTTCATTGTTCTCAAGTCCTGTGCCCGAGAAACAGACGACCACCTGAAAGAGAACGGCCCCGACATACACACATATTGCCCCGAATGACAACAGCCTTTTGTTTGGAACAAGGAAGAAGAGCAGAAAAAGAAACAGACAGGAAAGTGCTGTCATGGATTTGACCATGAAGAGTATGGCGAAACAACAGACAAAAAGAGGAATGAGATTCAACCAGAACCACTTGCTGTATTTGATGCTCAGCATGCCTGCGGTAAGCGCAATGATGAGTCTGCTGCCCATCTGGTTGTAGTTGCCGCCTAAGATAAAACCATGATTTAATTTCGTGTCTTCAAGCAGCCACATATCCGGGTGGGTAATGCACTGAAAAAATTGACAATAGATGGCGATGGATAGTACGCACAATATTGCGAGGATGATTGATTGATATCTTTCCGAATAAAAATTGAACAGGAAGATATACGCGGAAATAGCCAGGGAGAAGTAAAGCCAAGTCTTCCAATCCACCCCGTTTGCAAGTGAAATCGCCTCCAAAACAAACGCGAACAGCAGTACGTAGAAGTCAAATAAGTGAACAGTCCTTTGTCGACCGAGTAACACTAAGGAGCCGAAAAACGCCAGCAGCATGCCTGCCAGTGCCGCGTATGAGGCCATAAACATCTCCATGTCGAAAAAGGACACGGTCAGATGTGTCATCAACAGGGAAATTGCGACAAACGGTATTAGCTTTGATTGCTGTATGTCGATCTGTAGCAAGTTCATTACCCCTGGCCGAATATGATGCTACGTGTAATCCACAAAGAGTAACCGAAGGTGACGAGAATCAGCATACCCAGCACGAACAGCATGCGTTTCGGACCGGCAGGCTTGACCGGCACGGTGGCGCTCTTCAGCGTGGTGAAGGCCGGGGTCTTCTCCTGTAATTTCACCTTGGTGTTTTGCAGCTGGGTCTCCATCGCAGCCAGAGAGTTCTGTTTGATGGCCAAGTCGCCCTCCAACTTGTCGCGCTCGCTCTGGAAACTCTGCAGGATGATGTCGTTGTGGGTGTCGCAGAAGCGGCTGTAGACCTGCATGGCGGCATCGTACTCCGCTTCGGCGCTGTCGCGCAACTGCCGGTAGTGCACCACATCCTCTGCTGCCTTGCTGGTGCGGTAGCGGATGATGAAGTCCTGAAGATGGGTCTTCACGCTGTCGGCCATCGTGGCGCAGACAAGGGCGTCCTGATCCTGCACGTTGATGGTGATAACACTAGTCTTTTTGTCCACCGAGCAACTGATGTTCTTCATAATCTTTTGCATCAGGATATAATCCTTCCGATTCATCATGAAGGGATTGATGTCACCTTTACCACTCCCTCGCGGAGTGGCGTCTTCCGTCTCAAAGAGGCTGCTGATCTTGGAGCGTGTCCACACAAAAGGCCAAGTGAGCGGATTCTTCTTCTGGTGCTTCTTCATGTAGGTGAAATAGTCCGTCGTGAGTTCATGGTCTTTAGTGGTGACCTGCACGCCATAAAGACCTACGATAAATTCCGGACTCTCAAAGAGCTCGGGGTAGAGTTCTGGATAGATGGCATCCTGTCCGGCGGCGCCGCCAAGATTGAAGCCAAAGGATGAGGCTATGTTGGAAAGACCGCTGCCAACATCTTCTCCGTTCATTTCCGGAGCAAGTTTCACCTCACAGGTGTAGAAGCGCGGCTGCGGCAGAATCCAGATGCAGGAGAGAACAAACGTCCAAGCCCAAACCTTATAGAAGCGCCTCCTGTTGTCCCAAATCGTACGGAATACTTTGCCGAGGTCGATGATCTGCTGATTATTGTTTTGTGTTTCCATGGTGTGCTTACTTCGTGATAATGTTCATAAGCGCCACGATGACGCTGGCCATTGAGGCGGCAGTGGAGGACATACTCAGGATTTCAGGCGTGGTCATGCCCTTCTTACCGGCCTTAGAGGGCACGACAATCTCGGTGCCGGGCTCGATGTCGCGGACGGAGTTGGCAGAGAGTTTCACCACGCTGCCGTTCATGTGGATGCCGTACACCTTGCTCTTGTAAGCCTTGCGGGCGTAGCCGCCGGCGTGGCGGATGTAGTAGTTGAGGTTTTTACCCTCCTCGTAGGCCATGGAGACGGGATGCATCACCTCGCCGCTCACCTTCACGGTGAATTCGGGACGCGGCACCGTGATGACGTCGCCCTCGCGCAGGATGAGGTCGTAGATGCAGCCGGGATTGGCCAAAGCCTTCTCCAACTCGATGGCTACGGGATAGGTATTGTCGGAGATGGACTTCATGGACAGCAGAGAGTCTGCCACCTGCATGTTCATGTCCTTGCCGTCGCGCAAGCCGTCTTCGTAGATTTCGATCTGGGAGCGCAGATTCAAGGCATCGCGCTGTTGACGCTCCGCCTCGTTCATGGTGCGCACAAGACTGGCGCCGTGCGTGAAGCCCTGATCCGAAATGCCGCCGCAGTCGCGGATGAGGTCGGAGAGACGGTAGTTCTTCGTGGTCATGGCGTAGGTGCCGGGGAAGTTGATCTGGCCCCTGATGCTCACGTTCTTCTGTTCCTCATAGCCCGGCGACTTGCGGATGTAGACCACGTCGAAGGGCTTCAGCTCGAAGACGGTGTCCTTGATCAGGTCGTAGTTCTCGTCGAGGGCAAAGGAGAACGATTCGGCTGCGGTCTCTCCGTCCACAAGAGCGTTGGCGTCGCGCAGACGGCGATATACGTCGATGCGGGCCAGAGAGCCGGCGTGCGTCATGCCGCCGCTCTGCAGGATGACATCCTTGAGGGTGGTCTTCTCGGCGAAGGGATAGACGCCG
>JAEEGH010017919.1_pt1 | contig 15028 bp, 18 predicted proteins | sample 9134181 | NCBI WGS metagenome assembly JAEEGH01 (sample SAMN16246544, study PRJNA631951) | gut metagenome | biome: gut microbiome; feature: rumen; material: DP-attached | host: Bos | place: Iran: Karaj | collected 2018-10 | reverse complement strand
GACGCCTGGTTTGGCAACGAATTCAACCGCAAGAACATATGGTTCAGCCATATGGACGTGTTTGACCGCTATCTGAAGCGCTGCAACCTGATGCTCCAGCAGGGCCTTTATGTGGCCGATGCCGCCTATTTCATTGGCGAAGATGTTCCCAAGATGACGGGCGTCACCGACCCGGCGCTGCCCTACGGCTACTCTTTTGACTATATCAATGCCGAGGTGCTGCTGCGCGACGCTAAAATGAAGGACGGCCGCCTGACGCTGCCCGACGGTATGAGCTACGGCCTGCTGGTGCTGCCGCGCCAGACCACTATGCGCCCCGAGCTGCTTGCCAAAATCAAGAAGCTTGTCTCCGACGGCCTGTATATCCTGGGCCCCGCGCCTCAGGCTTCTCCCAGCCTTCAGAATTATCCCGATGCCGACGCCGAGGTCAAGAGCATCTCGTCCGACCTCTGGGGCACTACCGACAGGATGTCGCTGCCCTACGGCTACGGCAAGGTGTTCGCCGACGGAGCTCCTATAGAAAAAGTGTTGGAAGAGAAGGGTATAACTCCCGACTTTATGGTGGACAATTGCGCCGAGAGCATCAAATTCATCCATCGCCATCTGGACAAGGGCGACATCTACTTTGTCTCCAACCAGTCGGCCAGGGAACTGGAAATCAAAGCCACCTTCCGCTGCAGCGGCCGCGCTCCCCAGCTTTGGAATCCGCTCAGCGGCGAGATCCGCAGCCTTCCGCAGTACGACGACAACGGCCGCACCATTACCGTTCCGCTGCGCCTGGATGCCCTGGAGAGCTCTTTCGTGGTGTTCTGTGACCAGAAACCTGCCGGCCGCTCTTACCGCCAGAATTATCCTTCAGAAGAGGTTCTGGCAGAGCTTCAGCAGGGCTGGATAGTAAGCTTTGATGCCGAGCGCCGCGGCCCCGAGGGCAAGATCAACGTGGATGTACTGTTCGACTGGGCCACCGCCGGTGACGATGCCATAAAGTATTATTCCGGTGCGGCTCAATACCGCAACCAGTTTGAATTGGACAAGCTGCCCGACACCGATATTTATATAGATCTGGGCAATGTGATGGTTATGGCCAAGGTCAAGGTCAACGGCAAATATATGGGCGGGGCCTGGACCTCTCCCTATCGCGTGAATATCACCGACGGCCTCAAGAAGGGTATCAACACCGTTGAGGTTGAGGTGGTTAACAACTGGCAGAACCGCATTATAGGTGATATGCGCCTGCCCGAGAAAGACCGCAAGGTGTGGATGACCGTCAATCCCTGGACGGCCGACAGCCCGCTGCAGCCCTCCGGACTGCTGGGTCCTGTAAAAATTGTCGCTTACGATTTGTAATTAAAAAATTAATTATACCTTTGTGGGTGAAATAGTAATAGAAATGGTTTTTTCGTTTGTACATACTCATCACCATCATCTCTTTTTTCAAGAGGTCTAGGTGAGTGTGTGCAAATTTGAAAGCAAAATAGAAGACTTGCCCGGACTTTTACCGCGCAAGTCTTTTTTTAATTGAAAATTATAACACTATGATTCGGATAGCAATACAATCTAAAGGACGTCTGAGCGAAGATTCTCTGGCGCTGATGCGCGAAGCGGGCATCAAGATAGACGAGGTCAAACGCAAATTCCTGGCACGTGCGGCTGGATTTCCGCTGGAGGTGCTTTATCTGCGCGACGACGACATCCCCGGCGTGGTAGAGCAGGGGAGTGCCGATCTGGGCATCGTGGGCCTCAACGAGGTAGAAGAGACCGGCGCCAAGGTGCGCGTGGTGCGCAAGATGGGCTTCGGGGCGTGCCGCCTTTCGCTGGCAATCCCCAAAGAGCAGGAATACACCGGCCCGCAGTTCTTCTCCGGCAAACGCATCGCCACCTCGTATCCCGAGATTCTCTCCCGCTGGCTTAAGGCAAACAACGTCAATGCCCAGATACAGAAGATAATGGGTTCGGTGGAGATATCTCCCGCCGCCGGCCTTGCCGACGCCATTTTCGATATCGTCTCTTCCGGCGGCACGCTGGTTTCCAACGGCCTTAAAGAGGTGGAGACCGTGCTCTACAGCGAGGCGGTGCTGGTGGCCCGGGAGAATCTGGAGCCCGAGAAGCAGGAAATCCTGGACAAGATGCTGTTCCGCTTTGACGCAGTGATGGAGAGCGGCGGCAAGAAATATATCCTTATGAATATCCCCACCGCCAAGTTGGAAGAGGCCGTGAAGATACTGCCTGCAATGCGCAGCCCCACCGTGATGCCGCTGGCGGCAGAAGGGTGGTGCTCGCTGCACAGCGTGGTGCGCGAGAGCGAGTTGTGGGACAAGATAGAGCGGCTGAAAGAGTTGGGTGCAGAGGGTATTCTGGTGTTGCACCTAGATAAAGTCATAGACTGATGGAAATCATTGTAAATCCTTCGCCGCAGCAGTGGAAGGCCTTGTGCACCAGGGCCGTGGCAGATGATGCCGTGATAGAAGAGCGCGTGCGCGCCATCCTCTCCCGCGTGGAGGCCGGCGGCGATGCCGCCCTTGTGGATATCACCCGCGAGGTGGAAGGCCGCGATGTGGACTCGTTCCTGGTTTCACGGGAGCAGATCGCAGCGGCTTCGGCCATGGTGGACGCCGACCTCAAGGCGGCCATAGCCCAGGCGGCGGCCAACATCCGCGCCTTTCATTCGGCCCAGATGCCGCAAAAGGTTGAGGTAGAGACCACTGCGGGCGTGCGCTGCGTGCGCCGCAGCCGGCCAATAGACCGCGTGGGGCTATACATCCCCGGCGGCAGCGCCCCCTTGTTTTCCACCCTGCTGATGCTGGCCATCCCGGCCAAGATTGCCGGATGCCGCGAGATTGTGCTTTGCACCCCAGCCGGCCGCGACGGCAAAATTGCCCCTGCAGTGCTCTACGCCGCCGATTTCTGTGGCGTGGACACCATCTATTCGCTGGGCGGGGCGCAGGCCATAGCCGCTATGGCTTTCGGCACCGAAACCATTGCCCCCGTGAGCAAAATCTTTGGCCCCGGCAACCGCTATGTGACCAAGGCCAAGCAGATGGTGTCGGCCCGCGGCGTGGCCATAGATATGCCCGCCGGACCTTCTGAGGTGATGGTGATGGCAGACGACAGTGCAGATGCCCGCTTTGTGGCCAGCGACCTGCTTTCGCAGGCAGAGCACGGAGGCGACAGCCAGGCGATGCTGGTGTGCGGCAGCGAGGCGTTCGCCGCCGATGTAGAGGCCGAAGTCGCCCGCCAGCTGGCCCTGCTCCCCCGAAAAGATATCGCCACCAAAGCCCTGGAAAACAGTAGGATAGTGGTGTTTACAGAGGAGCCCGAGGCGTTTCGCGAAGGGCAAGTTTGCGAAGGCGAGCATCGCCTATATTTAAAAGCGAGCCGGAGCAAAGCTTGCCCGAAGCAAGCCGAGGGCTCATCGGCAGCTATCGCCTTTGCTAACGCCTATGCAGCCGAGCACCTCATCATATCTATGCGCAACCCCTGGGATGTGGCAGAGCAGATAACCGCCGCCGGCAGCGTGTTCATAGGCAACTATTCGCCCGAAAGCGCCGGCGACTATGCCTCCGGCACCAACCACACGCTGCCCACTATGGGCCTCGCCCGCGCCTTCAGCGGCATAGGCCTGGACAGCTTTATGCACTCCATTACATATCAAGAACTTACGCGCGAGGGTCTGGAGAGCCTTGGCAGCACAATAATAAAGATGGCCGGGGCAGAGGGCCTGGACGCCCACGCCGCCGCCGTTAAAATCCGTCTTGAAAAATGAAAGACATCAGTAAGTTAGTCCGCGCCAACATAGCGGCGCTTCAGCCATACTCCACCGCGCGTGACGAGTACAAAGGCTCGCTTGGTATCTTGCTGGATGCCAACGAGAACCCCTACGACAACGGCATCAACCGCTACCCCTCCACGTCGCTCAAAGAGCAGCTGCGCCGCAAGGTGGCGGAGCTGAAAGGCATTGCACCGGAGCGGCTGTTCCTGGGCAACGGCAGCGACGAGGCCATTGACCTCTGCTACCGCGTGTTCTGCGAGCCGGGCCGCGACAACGCCGTGATAATGGCCCCCAGCTACGGTATGTACAGCGTCTGCGCCGACATCAACAATATAGAGCGCCGTATGGTGCTTCTGGAGCCCGAGACCTTTGCCCTGCCGGTAGAGAAGCTGCTCTCTGCGGCCGATGACGCCACCCGCCTGATGTTCATATGCTCTCCCAACAACCCCACGGGCAACGCCTTTGCAGTCAGCGACATAGAGCGTCTGGCCGCAGCGTTTGAAGGCATCCTGGTGGTGGACGAGGCCTACATAGATTTCTCTGCAGAAAAGAGCGTGGTGTCGCTTCTGGACAAGTATCCCAACCTGATTGTGCTGCAGACCCTCTCCAAGGCCTATGGAATGGCCGGGCTGCGCATAGGTCTGGCAATAACCAGCCCTTATATCGTCTCTATCTTCAAGCAGGTGAAATATCCCTACAATATCGGCACCGACACCATTTCCCTGGCGCTGAAGTGCCTTGAGGGCGATGTTTCGCCGCAGGTGGCGCAAATCAAGGCCGAGCGCGACCGGCTGCTGGAGGCGCTGCCAAAGGCCCGCTGCATCCAGAAGATATATCCTTCCGATGCCAACTTCCTGCTGATTAAGGTCAATGACCCGCGCGGCCTGTACAATGCGCTGCTGCAGCAGGGGGTGATTGTGCGCGACCGCAGCACCGTGGCCCTTTGCGAGGGTTGCCTGCGCATTACTGTGGGCACACCCGCCGAAAATGAGAAAATGGAAAAAATAATATACAGCTATGAGTCTTAAGAAAGCACTCTTCATAGACCGCGACGGCACCATACTGGTGGAGCCGATGCCTAGTGAGCAGGTGGATTCGTTTGAGAAGTTCGAGTTCATCCCCGGGGCTATCTCGGGCCTAAAAAGCCTTGTGAATCTGGGCTATGAACTGGTTCTGGCCAGCAATCAGGACGGCCTGGGCACCGATTCCTTCCCCTACGAAGATTTCATAGGGCCGCAGAATCTGATGCTGAAGACGCTGGAGGGCGAAGGTGTCGTGTTTGACGATATCCTCATAGACCGCAGCTTCCCCGCCGACAATCTGCCCACCCGCAAGCCCGGCACCGGGATGTTCGGCAAATATCTCTCCGGCGAGTACGATCTGGCTGCCTGCTATGTGATTGGCGACCGCGCCACCGACGCAGCTCTGGCGGCAAACCTCGGCTGCAAGGCGCTGATTCTTGACGACAAGACCGGCTGGGCCCAGATTGCGGCAACAATCCGCCGCGGAGTGCGCTGCGCCACAATAGAGCGCAACACCCGCGAGACGCAGATCAAGGTCACGGTGGATCTGGACGGCAGGCTGCAGAGCGGCATTTCCACCGGCCTGAATTTCTTTGACCATATGCTGGACCAGATTGCGCACCACAGCGGCATCGGCTTGCAGATAGAGGCCAAGGGCGACCTCAAGGTAGACGAGCACCACACTATGGAAGATGTGGCCATCTGCCTTGGAGAGGCCCTGAAGCAGGCTTTGGGCGACAAGCGCGGCATTGGCCGCTATGGCTTTGCCCTCCCTATGGATGAGTGCGAGGCTATGGTGCTCCTGGACCTCGGCGGCCGCATCGATTTTGGCTGGGAGGTTCCCTTTACCCGCGAATATGTGGGCGACACTCCCACCGAGATGTTCCGCCACTTTTTCAAGTCGCTATGCGAGGCGATGCAGTGCAACCTGCACATCCGCGCCCGCGGCGAGAACAATCACCACCTGGCAGAAGGGGTGTTCAAGGCGTTTGCCCGCACACTGCGCCAGGCCGTGGCCTGCAACCCGTTCGACTACGAAATACCTACAAGCAAAGGCCTGTTATGATCGCGATTGTAGATTATGATGCCGGGAATATACGTTCGGTGGTGAATGCGCTCTCGCGCGTGGGTGCGCAAGATGTGATTCTCACTTCCGACGCCGCGAGGCTTCGCGCTGCCGACAAGGTGATCTTGCCGGGCGTGGGGGAGGCCTCCACCGCTATGAAGGCGCTGCAGAGCTGCGGCCTGGCGGAGGTCATTCCGACCCTGACGAAGCCCGTGCTGGGCATTTGCGTAGGCGCCCAGCTGATGTGTGCCGGCAGTGAAGAGGGCGACGTCCGCTGTATGGGCATCTTCCCCGCCGAGGTGCGCCGCTTCATTGAGACAGCCACCGAGAAGGTTCCGCATATGGGCTGGAACAGCCTGGGCGGCCTTAAGACTCAGCTTTTCGCCGGTCTGGACGAGGGCCCGTACGTCTACTTTGTCCACTCGTACTATCCCGAAATCTGCGCCGACACCATAGCCACAGCCACCCACGGCGTCACTTTCAGCGCCGCGCTGTCACGAGATAACTTTTTTGCCTGCCAGTTCCACCCGGAAAAGAGCGGCCCGGTGGGCGAGACCATCCTTAAAAACTTCCTGAGCATATGATCCAGATAATTCCTGCCATAGATATCATAGAAGGCCGCTGCGTGCGCCTTTCCAAGGGCGATTACGACCGGCAGAAGGTCTATGACGCCCAGCCGCTGGATATGGCCCGTGCCTATGAAGATGCCGGCGTAAAGCGCCTGCACCTGGTGGACCTGGACGGCGCCAAGGCAGGCGGTCCGCAGAATCTGGCCACCCTGGAGCAGATTGCAACCCGCACCGGCCTGGAAATAGAGTTTGGCGGCGGCATCAAGAGCGACGATGCCCTGCGCGCAGCCTTTGACCGTGGGGCGACCTACGCCATTGCCGGCAGCATCGCCGCCCGGCAGCCCGAGATCTTCAGCGAATGGCTGCTGGCCTATGGCCCCGAAAAGATGATACTTGGAGCCGATCTTCGCTGTGGGAAGGTCTCGGTGAGCGGCTGGCAGGAAGATATGGACCTGACGATAGACGATCTGATAGCCCGTTTCCCCGCAGTGACGCAGATTATCTGCACCGACATTTCCCGCGACGGAATGCTGCAGGGACCGGCCTTTGACCTTTACACCTCTCTGCAGGGCCGCTATCCGGCCATAGATTTCACCGTGTCGGGCGGCATCAGCTCTATGGCGGACATAGAAAGGCTTAACGAAGAAGGCCTTCGCCGCGTGATTATCGGCAAGGCGATATACGAAAACCGCATTTCATTAAAGGATATAGAGCGATGGTTGCAAAACGCATAATACCCTGCCTGGACGTCAAGGACGGCCGCACCGTCAAAGGGGTTCACTTTGTGGGCCTTCGCGATGTGGGCGATGCCGTGGACCTTGGGGCGCGCTATGCGGCAGAAGGGGCCGACGAACTTGTCTATCTTGACATCAGCGCCTCTGTGGAGGGCCGCAAGACCTTCTGCGACCTGGTGAGCCGCGTGGCAGAGAAAATCAACATCCCGTTCACCGTGGGCGGCGGCATCTCCACACTGGACGATGCGGCGCGCCTGCTGGATGCCGGTGCCGACAAAATCAGCGTAAACACCGCAGCCATCTACAACCCTGGCCTGATAGACGCCATAGCCGGCAAGTACGGCAGCCAATTCGTTGTGATAGCGATAGATGCGCGTGTGGTGGACGGCCGCTGGATGGCCACCACCCACGGCGGGCGCACCGCCACCGACCGCGAGCTGTTCAGCTGGGCGCTCGAAGCCCAAAACCGCGGGGCGGGGGAGCTGCTGTTCACCTCTATGGACCACGACGGTACCCGCGACGGCTATCCGTGCGAGACCTACGCCGCCTTGGCCGATGCGCTTTCAATTCCTATAATCGCCTCTGGTGGAGCGGGTTGCATACAGCACATCGCCGATGTGCTCACTGCCGGGAAAGCCGACGCCGCCCTGGCCGCTTCCATTTTCCACAGCGGAGAGATACCCATCCCCGTCCTAAAACAAGAATTAAGAAAACAAAATATACCTGTAAGATTATGAAATTCAGTGATTTCAAATTAGAGAAGTGCGCCGACGGCCTGCTGCCCGTCATAATTCAGGATGCCGACACCCTCAAGGTGCTTATGCTGGGCTATATGAACGAAGAGGCCTTTAACAAGACGCTGGACACGCAGCTTGTGACCTTCTTTTCCCGCACCCGCCAGACGCTTTGGACCAAGGGTGAAACCAGCGGCAACTTTTTGCACGTGGTGGATATGTTTGCCGACTGCGATGCCGACACCCTGCTGATCAAGGCTCACCCCGACGGCCCGACCTGCCACCGCGGCACCACCGCCTGCTTTGACACCCGCGAGAACGAGGGCTTTTTAGGTACACTGCAAGCCTGCATCCAGCAGCGCCACCGCGATATGCCCGAGGGTAGCTACACCACCCATCTCTTTACTAAGGGCGTCAACAAAATAGCCCAGAAGGTGGGCGAAGAGGCCGTGGAGACCGTCATTGAGGCTATCGACGGCAATAAAGAGCGCTTCCTGTACGAGGCCGGCGACCTGGTTTACCACCTGCTGGTGCTCTGCGAACAGATGGGTTTCAGTATAAAAGATCTTGAAGAAGAGCTGGCCATAAGGCACAAATAGCTATCTTCGCGCCCTATGAAACTTGAGACATTAAAGGGCTCGGTAAAGACGGCGCTTCCCGCCGCCGCAAAGATATGCCTGTGGATGATAGAGGTCACCGCAGGCGTCTCTTTTGCCATATTCCTTCTCAAGTATTTTGGGGTGCTGCAGTGGCTGTCGGTATATCTGGAGCCGCTTTTCAAGCACTTTGGCCTGCCCGGAGCCGCCTCGCTTGCGTGGGTGTCGGGCTACTTTGTGAATTGCTACAGCGCCATAGCCGCTGGCGTAACTATGGGGCTGAACGTCCGCGAGATGACCATCCTGGCGGTAATGGCCCTCTGCGCCCACAATATGCCCATAGAGGTGGCGGTGCAGAAAAAGGCCGGCACCAGTGCCATAATGATGATTGTGGTGCGCACCATTGCGTCCATAGCTATGGGCTTTATACTCAATCTGGTGCTGCCCGAATGGGGTGCCGCCGCCCAGTCCGAGGCCGCCGCTGCAGCCAGTGCCGAGCCGTTCTGGACGCAGTTCCTGGCCTGGCTGGTGGGGATGCTGAAGCTGGCGCTCAAGATGACCTGCATCATCTTCACCCTGAATATACTGCAGCAGATTATTGCCGATTCCGGCGCCGTGGAGCCTATGTCCCGCGCCCTCTCGCCCGTGATGAAAGTGTTCGGCTTGCCCACCAACTGCGCCTTTTTCTGGGTGGTTGCCAATATTATTGGTCTGGCCTACGGCGGCGCTGCAATGATGAAGGAGGCAGAAAGCGGGAAACTCTCCCAGCGCGACATCGACCTGGTGAATCTGCACGTGGGGGTCTCACACAGTAATCTTGAAGATCTGATTCTATTTTCCCTTGCCGGCGGTGTCTGGTGGGTAATCCTCTTCTCCCGCTGGATTCTCTCCGCGGTCATAGTCTGGATTGCCCGAGGCGTTTATGCCATTCGCGGCAGATAACTTCAGCATTTTTCCATTAACATTTTTGCAGTTCGTGCGTCTTATTGTCGTATGAAACGATTTTTATTATTACTCGCTATCCTGGTGCCGATTGTTTCGCAGGCTGCTTCGGCCACGGATAAGCTCACCAAATCCAGAATCAAAGCCTGCATTTCTGATTTCAGCAGTTGCGAAGGGGTTGAGGTCGTCCATTTGGGGCGGTTTGCCACCGGCGCCATCAAAGGGGCGGCCAGCGTAGCGGCGCTGGGTGACAGCGATGTGCGTGAGGCCCTTGGATTGATGAAGGAGATAAAAAGCATCTCCATTTTCGACTATGGTTCCTGCTCGGAAGCCGACAAAGAGGCCATTGCGGCACGCCTGGACGGAATATTGACCCACGGCGAAGTGCTTATGGAGGCCAAGGACGGCGACGACAAAGTGAAGATAATAGGCGTCATAGACGATAAGAGCGGTGTAATTCACGACTATGTGCTTTATGCACCAAATGATTGCGCTTTGATTTGTATCTTTGGAAACAAACAGAACGAAAAGCTTGTGCATATAGTGGACAATGACTGAGCAGCGCTTTCATAGTGAGTATATCGCCCTTGCCGACATCCTATACAGGGTCGCCTTCTATATGTTGGAGTCGGAGGCCGAAGCTGAGGATGCCGTGCAGGAACTCTACCTGAAACTGTGGGAGGGGCGCGGCCAGCTGGATGAGGTCCGCCAGCCAAAGGCCTACAGCATCAGGATGCTCAAGAACCTGTGTCTGGATCGCATCCGGCGCGCTCAGCATCTCACTTTTCCGGAGCGTCTGCCCGAGACGGAATTCGGCCGCGCCCAAGACGACCAAATAGACGGGCGCCACCGGCTGGACAAAGTGCTGGAGGCGGTCAAATCGCTCCCCGAGCGGCAGCGGCAGGTGCTTCTGATGCGGACCGTGCAGGGTCTCTCATACGAAGAGATCTCCGCCGCGACAGGAATGAATTATCTGACACTCAGAGTACTGCTTTCGCAGGCAAGGAAACGTTTAAAATCGATACAATGAAACGGATTGAAGATATTGAAATAATGACCGAAAAGGAGCTGGAACAGGCTGCGATGCAAGATTCCGCTCCCATCCCGGAAGGATTCCGCGCTCGGCTGGAAACCGCTCTTGCTGCCGCCAAGATCGCAGAAGAGCCCGCCGCAAGGCCCAAGGGTGCCTCCAGGTGGATTGCCTTGTCTGCCGTGGCTGCGGCTGCCGCCGTCCTTGCCATAGTTGCGATTCCCCGTTCCGGGTCAGTACAATTGAAGGATACCTTCGACGATCCGGTCCAGGCCTACGCGAAGGTAGAGGAGACTTTCCGCCAGATTTCCCAGAAAATGACACTCGGAGTTGCCATGGCCTCAGAAGCTGAGGCCGAAGCGGGCAAACCCATAGAAATAATGAATAAAATCAATAAAAAATGAAAAAGATAATTGTAATAGCAGTTATGCTGCTGTCAGCCATAGGGGCGTTTGCCCAGGACGGCAAGAGCATCTACCAGAAGTATTCCGATGAAAAGGATGTTTCTGCAGTTTACATCTCCCCGGCGATGTTCCGTCTTATGGGCAAGATCCCTGACCTTAAAGTCGAGGACTCCGACATCAATCTCGGTCCCATTATCAAATCGCTGTCAGGCCTCTACATTATAGACAGTACTAATCCAATAGTAAACGACACCCTGAAGGGTGAGGTGGACAGTCTGGTGAAAGCCGGCCGCTACGAGATGCTTATGGAAGCCAAGGAGTCAGGTGAAACAGTAAGGATGTACACCCTCGGCACCGAAGCCATCGTAAACAGTTTTGTTATGCTTTCTTTAGCAGACGATGAAGTAAGTTTCATCTGCTTTGACGGCAAGATGAACCGCGACGACCTGGAGAAGCTCCTTGCAGAGAAAATGACCGATTAACCGGCCGCTTTAAGCCTTTTTGCCCTTCTCGCCAAAGACGCACCAGCGTATCAGCGGGATCCGATGCAGGATTTCGTACAGTAGTGGGGAGAGGGCAAAAACGGCCACGGCCAGTATAAGATACATTGCCACTGGCGGCAGTTGGGTGTAGGTCTTCATCATATAGCCCAGGCTGGCAATTACCAGATAGTGGACTATATAGATGCCATAGCTGCTGCGGGTCATATAGCCGGCAAAGCGGCCGGTGGTGTTGAAGCGGGCCGCAAACCACCCCATCAGGCCCAGGCAGGCCAGCCATCCGTAGATGCAGTTGAGCGGCTGCTGGAGATATTCAGGAGAGGTGTTGTCACGGCCGAAAGTGGTGATAATGAGCACTGTACCTGCCACCACTGCGGCTGCCAGCAGGGGAATCCACGCCTTGGCCACTTTTTCCTGAACCGCCTCGTGAGAAAACACAAAGTAACCCAGCAGGAACGGCACCATATAGAAGATTGGCTTGTAAAGGTTCAGCAGGCCGTCGGGTGATTCGGGGCGGGGATTTCTGATCAAGGTCAGCTCTCCTGCCCAGAACAGGACGCCCAGCAGTATGATTACCACTATATTGGCTTTCCCGCACAGGTTGTAGAACTTGTCCTTTCTGTCCAGTGCGCGCACTATCAGCAGCACTATGCACAGCAGCCAGAGCACCTGTATGAACCAAAGCGGACCGGTGCCGCTGATGGACCAGGCAAAGTATTTCACGAAACCCGGCACGCCCTGTGGCAATACGGAAGAACCATTTGCGGCAGAAGCCACGGCCGTGTTGAAATAGCCGACAATCCACTGGAACACAAACAGGCCGATGGTGCCCGGTACCAGCAGTTTGCGGGTGCGGGAGCGGAACCACTCGCGAGCCGATTGTTTCTGAAGTGCATATCTTGAGCTGATGCCGGCCAGAATGAACAGCAGCGGCATAAACCACGGATACAGGATGTACATAATCACGTCCTGGTACTGAGGGCAGGCGGGGTACTCGCCAAAGCCGCCTATGCCGCCAAAGACTCCCTTGTTGTTATAGAAATAGAAGACGTGATAGAGCAGCACCAGGAGTACGGTGACCCAGCGCAGATTGTCAATCCAGTGCTTTCTCATTTTGAAAGTCCCTCCATCACCTGGTCTATTGCGCTCTGGAAAATCTCTGTCTTGACCAGCGCTATTCCCTTCTGGTCGCCCAGCACAAGCAGGGCGTCGCCGGGTTTTATGTCATAGATATTGCGGGCATCGCGAGGAATCACTATCTGCCCTTTGTCTCCCACCTTCACAACTCCGAAGATGTACTTGCCGTCGTTTTCTTGCATAATTTGTAGGAAAAGTTAGAAATTTCCCACAAATATAGAAATTATATCGGATAAATATCCGCCCCGACAAAATTTATAAGATCCTGCGGTGCGATTTTGATTTGAAGACCGCGGATGCCGGCGCTGACGTATATGTGGTCGTATAGCAATGCCGACTCGTAGATGAATGTGGGAAGGGGCTTTTTCATCCCGATGGGGGAGCAGCCGCCCCGGATGTAACCAGTCTCGGGCAGCAACTCCTTTACGTGGATCATTGCGCAAGATTTGTTGCCGGAGATTTTGGCGGCCACCTTGAGGTCGACCTCCATATCGCCGGGCATCACGCACACAAACAGCCCGTTACGGTCTCCGCGCAGCACCAGCGTCTTGAACACCTGCTCCACCGGTTCGCCCAGCTGGGCGGCGACGTGGTCAGCTGCCAGGTTGCTCTCGTCCACTTCGTAGGGGACCAGCTCAAACTGCACCCCGGCCGCTTCCAGCAGCCTGGCCGCATTGGTTTTGGAGATGCCAGCCAAATCAATATTCTATTTTGTCGGACTTCTCTACCCAGTGGCGGAAGGTGTGCAGCGCTTCGTCGCGAAGCAGCGGAGTGATGGGCACGCAGCGCGTTTCCATAGGCTTGTCCAGCTCTTCGTAGATGAAATTGTCGGCAAAGCTGATGTCGGCCGCGTCCTTTCGGTTGTTGCCGTAGAAAATCCTGTCAAGTTTAGCCCAGTAAATGGCGCCCAGGCACATAGGGCAGGGCTCGCAGGAGGTGTATATAGAGCAGCCAGAAAGGTCAAAGGTGCCCAGCTTGCGGCAGGCTGCGCGTATGGCATTGATCTCGGCGTGCGCCGTGGGGTCGTTGTCTATTGTGACGCTGTTTGAGGCGCCGGCCACAATTTCGCCGTCTTTGACTATCACGGCGCCAAACGGACCGCCGCCCTTGCTTACGCTCTCGGTGGCCAGCCTTATGGCCTCCCGCATAAAGCGTTTATCATCTTCTGTAGTAGAATTCTGCATTATAAATCTGATAAATAAATGTTTTCCCTGCTGCAGCAGTGGTCATAGAAGAATAAACATAAGTTGGTGAGCAGCAGCACTATGAGGCCGGCCAGACCGGGGCCGCCCATTAAAAGGTCGTTGGCAGGTTCAACCAGGATGTTGCTGATACCTATCACGGCGTTGAATGTGCCGTGCATAATCGCGGGCACAATCACGGTGCCGGATTTCTTGCGGAAATACATCAGGATGGGCGTCAGCAGAATGCACAACACCACCATCAGGAACACGCCCAGCACCGGATGCTGGGGGTAATTGTGGCCGTTGAGTATCAGCGGGAAGTGCCAGAAACCCCAGATGACGCCTATTATCAGCGCCACGGTGAGGAATTTGCGGCCCTTGAATTCCTTATACAGGAAGCCGCGCCAGGCGACCTCTTCGCCAAAAGCAAAAACGGCGTTTATGGTGGCGCCGGCCAGCAATCCGCTGAATATGGACAGGGCGACAAAGCCCCAGAGTCCGGCCCCGCCCATCTGTGCGGAAGCCTGCTTCACCACCTCACTTTCTGTGGCAAGCGCCTCGCCGGGCATCAGCAGACTCACGCCCAGGGTGGCCAGTGCCATAACCGGCATCAGCAGCCAGCCTATCCACCACCAGCGGTTGAAGCGCAGCGAAATGCCGCAGCCGCCAAAGACTTTCTCCTTGAAAATCAGCTGGGTGAATATCACAGCCAGCAGCGGGATAAGCATTGACCCAGCGCTGAACAGAAATGCGAATAATGCGTTGGGCGTAGCCGAAGTCTGGTCTATACCGCTGGCGTGCTTGTGAATCACCAGCCCCACAATCATCATAGGGATGTAGGCAAGCAGCAGGAATACTATTAATTTCTTTGCTTTCATAGTAAATACAAAGTTAGTCATTAGGCTTCTCAGAGCCAAATTCAGTTATGAACGTGTCAAACCAGGCAGCTCGCCTGTCAAAGAAGTCTTCCAGATAGTCTACTTCAGCCTCCCAGGAACCCAAGGCGATGAGTCCCACAGAGACGTATTGGTCCAGAATGGGCCAGCGCTCAAAGTTGTGATTCTGCGCCACGGAGATGGTTTCCGCAGCCTTGCGCACCCGCTCTTTGACTTCCGGCAGGGAGAGTTTGAGCGTAGCCCACTGCGCCCGCACCTCATCTACGAACGCAGGGTCCTGGAACAGCCGCTCGAAATACTTGTCTCGGCTCCATATTTCTATGTCTGCCGGCGATTCAAACGGCGGCTCTGCCCACCCCAGACCATTCGCGGCCCTACCGGCCAGTCCCAGGCTCCACTCAAAGTCCCACAGCGGGTGCATCATCAGGCGCGCGCCCCGGGTGGG
>JAEEGH010017914.1_pt1 | contig 15031 bp, 10 predicted proteins | sample 9134181 | NCBI WGS metagenome assembly JAEEGH01 (sample SAMN16246544, study PRJNA631951) | gut metagenome | biome: gut microbiome; feature: rumen; material: DP-attached | host: Bos | place: Iran: Karaj | collected 2018-10 | reverse complement strand
TGTTGATAATGCTGACCTTCTTGTCCCATGCCTGGCGTGCATCACGCGTCAGCGAATAGTTGGGACTCTCAAGGCCAAAGTTCTTCTTGTAATAGGAAAACGCCTTGGATTGCCCATACAAGACAGGGATGAGCGCGTCCAACATACGAGCGTCGGCAAAGGTCTTCAAGATGATTTCATAGCCGATGCCATTGAGGTCGCCAGGGCAAAGCCCGATGCGGGGAAACAGTTGGGTAGGTTTGTCTTGCATAGGCGTCACTTTTATATGAAACTGAATTTCAACACGAAATCAGCCTTCAAAATTAGTCATTAAAATCAAGAAAGCAAAAAAAACTTGAATTTTTATGAAAAAAGTGACTTTTCCAGCCCCGACATAATGCTTTGTGTGGCACCTACTTGTGCATTGAGGTAGTCAATGCAGACTCCAGAGGCTTGGTTGAGGAAGGTCTCGTCATCTATCAGCCGACGAAAAACGGACTGCAACTCTTCTGCATTCCGTATGGGGAAAGCACCTTCGAGCGCCACCAAGTCGACCGCCTCGCGGAAACTCTTGTACTTGGGACCGAACACCACAGGACAGCCAAAAGTGACTGGCTCCTGGATGTTATGAATGTTGACCCCGAAACCACCGCCGATGTAGACGAAGCGTGCATACTGATAAAGTTGGGAAAGGATTCCAATCGTATTGATCACCAAAACATTGGAACACTTGCCAAGAGACACACTCGGCTGCGTTTCGTTAGGACATTGGCAGAGCGCCGACCATTCGGAATACAACAGCGCATTGGGGAATTGTGCCCTGATTTGTGCGATATGCGTCTCCGAAATGTCGTGCGGAGCGATAATGAGGCAATAGTCGTCGGGCATCTGGGGCATGAAGTCGAGGAGCAGGCGCTCGTCGGGGGGCCATGTGCTGCCCGCGATGATGCATTTGCGTCCCTTGATGAATTGTTCAACCTCCGGGAAGGGCTTGGCCTGACGGGCAATGGCGGCCACGCGGTCGAAGCGGGTGTCGCCACACACGGTGACGTTAGACAAACCGTTGGTCGTGAGCAACTTTGCCGTGGTATCGTCTTGTACAAAGAAATGGGTCACATGATGGAGTTGGCGGAAAAACCAGGTACCATACCAACGGAAAAAATAGGAATCGGAACTGAGGATGAGCGAGATGTAGAACAACGGTATGCCCGCATCTTTCAGCGCTTGCATGTAATTGAACCAAAACTCGTACTTGATGAAAACGGCGGCCACGAAATGGTGGCGTCGCACCCATTGGGCGGCATGACGGGGCGTGTCGGAAGGTAGGTAGAGCACCTCGTCGGCCAAGGGATAGTTCTTGCGCACCTCATAGCCCGAAGGCGAGAAAAACGTGAGGGAGACCTTCAATTCGGGATGACGTTCCTTCAGCGCCTCGATGACGGGACGTCCTTGCTCAAACTCGCCAAGGGAGGCGGCGTGAAACCACACCCATGAAGAATCAGGTTCCTGAGCTTGTCGAAGGACCGGTTCATTGAAGGTCGGCCCTTCGACAGGCTCAGGGACCTCAGTTTTTTCAGGTTCCTGAGGGCTCTGGGACCCTTGTTTTCTACGTCCTTCGACCCACTTCATCGCCTTGGCATGGCCAAAGAGGGCGGCAAGGCGAACGCCGAGGGAATAGAGAAGGATTCCTATGGTATAGAGGACTCGCATGTTTTCCTTACCCTGACCAAAGACCATGACCCTGACCTGCCACAATTAGGTTGGTCAGGGTCAGGGTCAATGGTCTGGGTCTATTTAATCGTAATAGTAGTCATCAGGCTTACGCTCATAGGTGGGGATGCTCCACGTGACGCGTATGCCGTAGTAAAAGTCATTGTAGCGCTTGTGAGGATCGGTGTGACCCACGGGCTCAAGCTGACCCGTCTCGGGGTTGGTAAACACGCGGAAGTCATAGTCGCGCAGATCGCGGGTACGGGCATAGGTCACCTCAAGGGCAACGGAGAGGTTGAACAAACGGGTGTCGCTGAGATAGAGATAGCCTGTCTCGAAATGCACTGCCGGACCGCCGCGCAAGCGGTCGTAGCCGTATTGATAGTCGCCTTCCACCTGATAGGGCGGGTTGAGCAAGGTCTGCTGGAAATCGACACGGAGGCGGTTTTGGAGGTAGCCAAGGCCGCCTTGCACGAAGATGCCACAGTTGGGGTTGGGACCCAAGGAGAACATCTTGCCCATTTCAGCCTGGACATGGAAACCACGTTGGTTGACATCGAGCAATGCGACGCTACCCGCGCCACCGATGATTTCACCATGGACTGTGGTGATGCCCTCGCCAAAAAGCTCGATACGGTCACCTTTCACCTTGTCGCCCATGATGAAATTGGCGTTGGCCGCAAAGAGCCAGTTCGTTTCGGTCTTGTAAGCAAATCCGCCGCCTATGCTATGGTTAACGCCATACAATTTCCTTGTGTCGAAGGCAGGCATCTGGAAGGCATAGTTAACCTGGAACATGGCCACAGGGATAGACTCTTTCATGATGTCTTTAGGCGTCTGCGCGGCCACCTGCAGCGCTACACCCAACAGAAGCAATAAGGATATAAAGAGTTTTCGCATTGTCATCAGTTTTTATAATGAACGGAATACAAGTCATTTTAGTATAGAGACTGCAAAGATACGAAAAAAGGTCGCCTCGTTAACGAAGCGACCTTGAATTATAAACGGAACGCGTTTTTACATCTTCACGACCCTGCGGATGAAGATGCTTTCTCCCTTCATGACGCGGAGCGTGTAGACGCCGCTCTCCAAGCCGTCAAGTTGATAGGTGTCGCCTTCCACCTTGACGCGTTGCACCAACTTACCCTCGGCAGAATAAACCTCTACCATAGTCATGCCTTCGCATTGGATAGTCACCTTGTCGGTGGTTGGGTTGGGGAAGATGGCGACCTTACTGTCATCCTCGCCAACACCTGCGAAATAGTTAGCGCAAGCTTCCTCAGAGAGGTCGGAGACGCCTTTCTCAAAGACTGACTGCACCGCATAGCAATGTTGGGCATTGAGGGCCATTTCGGTGTCGGAGTAAGCCAACTCGGTGAGATTTTCTTCAATCATTTCACCGTCACGATAGAGGTTGTAGGCGACGGCACCGTCAACGGCATTCCAAGCCGTGGCTATAAGGCCTTCGCGAACATCGGCAATCTGAATGGTGGGAGCAACATTAGTGACCACAAACCTAAATTCTGACATTATGGACAGACATTCTCCATCGATATAGTAAGGCTCAACCAAAATAAAGTGTTCTCCATCTTCTTCTAACATGATATTATAAGTAATACTTTCCACATTGAAAGGAGTATCGGTGAAGTCGCCTCTGATGATGTATGAATCGGCATCACCGTTCCAGCTCACTGTAACCAAGTTGCCAACGAAAGAATAGTCGAAGCCATCGACGAGGGCACAGACCTCCTTCGTCAGGCAAGCCGGCTCCGAATCGCAGCCATAGACAGAATGGGCCGTCACGCAAATGGTATTCTCGCCAACAACAGGATGGAATGAAAATTCCGTATCACTGGGAGCAACCTGGACGGTACTGTCATTGTAGGTCACCAGATAATACTCAACATTCGGCACGGCATTCCAAGCGAAACCAATCCCATCGTAATTAATGGAAACAAACCTCAAATCAGCGACAGGTTCGATGTAGCAGGCCTCAACATTCGAGCCAAGCACATAGCAACTCTCGGCGACTGCCTTCACTGTGATGGAGACCACACCAGGTTCCGCCTCAAAGGTATAGGCAGGTTCGTCGACAGTAGCGACCAAAGCGCCATCAATGTAGACCTCATACTGGTCCACGCCCTCAATGGCGTCCCAAGTCACATTGGCTTGGTCTCCTTCTATCTTGCAATCCAGATTCTGAACCGCACCCACCACGCAAACTGCGATATGGACATCTTTCTCACAACTTTCGAAGACCGCGTTCACAGCCACGTCATGCTGGCCTTCGGTAATGGTGAAGGCATAGGTCAGTTCGTTGGTTGTCGTCACAAGTTCATCATCCATATAGACTTGGTACTCTATCAATCCCGACGGGTCTTCAGGTGCCTCCCATGTGAGGGTGAGCAGCAAGTCGTCGTTCAAGGCATAGTCCAAGTTTTGCACCACGCCGCAGAGCGACACCTCCACTTCAGCGCAGACATACTCACTCTGGCAGTCGTTGTAGACGGCATAGACGCAGTAGTTATGGAAGCCTTCCTCGACCTCTGGGTCGGTATAGGTCAGTGCTTCGACCACATCCAGAAGGACCGTCTCGCGGTAGACTTCGTAACCCGTAGGCGTACCCGTCGCAGGAGCCTCCCACGAGAGGACGACATCAAGACCATCAATTTCGTATGTCAGATTCTGAATCGGGTCGCAGAATTCAGGCGCGCTGCCACCACCACAATTGATGGTGAAGGTCTGGGTGCCATTGAATCCACCTGCATTTTGGTAGATGACTGTGCCGTCCTCGTATGTAATCTCGAAACTGCACTCTGAAGTCCATTGGCCGTTATGCCAAGTCAGCGAGATGGTGGAGCCCGAAGCCACTTCACGGATGTAGGTGGCCGTGCTGCCACTATTGACGGTCATCTGCTCGGTGGGCGTGCCGTCAGAATAGACCACAGTGAGATAGTTGCCCTGCCAGCCGTCACCATAAGAGTCGACCAACGAGAAGATGATGTTACAGGCATTCCTGTAGTTGAAGGTCAATACGGTATGGCGACCAAAAGCATCCACAAGGTCAAGAGTGAAAGGAATCACGAAGTCCTCGGGGGCTGCGGCATCGAGGGTGACATTATAGTCAGCGTAGGCCATCATGTTGGCACCGATGGTGCTGTAAGGCTTTTCTGTCTCGTTGAGCGTGACGAACTCATAATCCGTCGACAAGGTTCCCACCACCATCTGCGCCAACTCATTACCCACATTATCGACCAAGATGCGAAGGTCGGCAGTCTCGCCAGGATTGAGGAGACCATCAGCGTTGTCGTCGTTCAAGACTACGGTGGTGCCATATTGCAGCAGATAGTCGTAGACATTCACATGAATATTGAAGTGTGCCGTCACCTCTCCATCTACGGAAATCTCGATGCTAAAGAGGATCCTTTCGTTGGCAACCACCTGATCATCGACTGTGAAGGCAAAGGCATCGGCGACGGTGAGCGACTGGTTGGCGGCAAAACTGGGGAAGTCGACGGTGTTGTCCGTGATGTTGACATGGGTGTTCTCCGTGCTTAACACTACGCTCACATTGCTCACCGGGGCATCAGTGACATTGTCCAAGGTCAGGTCCATCGTAACCGATTCGCCGGGATTGAGCCTATGGTTGTTGTTGCCTTCCGGGTCGTTGATGGCATAGGTATTATACCTGATAGCACCGAGTTGTATGGCTTCCACGGCGGCAAGCACATCGATGCGGCCGAAGCCGAAAGTGTTGCTCTTGCCTTCGGCTAAACGGACGGCCGTTTCCTCAAGGATGCGGCACACGTCGGCGGGACTCAAACTAGGGTCTTTGCTCAACATGAGGGCCATGCAACCCGCTGCGCACGGCGTAGCCATCGAGGTGCCACTCATCGTGGTATAGCCGGTGTTTGTGGCATAGTTCAGCGACTTGATGTCGACGCCAGGGGCGCACACGTCGGGGCGGATGAGACCGATACCAGGGTTATAGGGGTAGTCGCCAAACTCGGTGTTGGTCCAAGTGACGGGACCGCGCGAAGTGAAGTTAGCGGCAGCGTCGTTGTAGTTGACAGCGCCGATGCACACCGAGCAAGTCAAGTCGCCAGGGTTCTCGCCCTGCACCTCGTCCATATAGGGAGGCGGGCAACTACCTGGAACGCGAACATTGTTGGGAATAGGTGCTTGCCAGGTTTGGTTGCCTTCGTTGCCAGCGGCGATGGCGGCCACCACACCGGCATCCAAGGCGGAGACACAGGTGTGGCGCAGCAAAGTACGTTCGGCAACCGTTGAATTGGCGATGCCCAATGACATGCTGAACAGGTCGCAACCGTGCTCCACGGCCCATTGGATGCCTGCAGCGATAGGCGTGGCGCCACCGCCGCCTTGTGAGTTCAAGCACTTGACGCACATCAGCGTGGCGTTGGGTGCCATGCCCGTCTGCGAACCAGCCGTGCCATCGCCACACACCGTGCCTGCACAGTGCGAACCATGGCCCATATCGTCCATGGGATCGTTGTCGTTGTTATAGACATCATAGCCGTGATGCGGGAACTCGGAACCGCCGTCCCAGAGGTGGTCGGCCACATCCAAGTGGTTGTAGTTGACGCCCGTGTCGATGACGGCCACCACCACGCCTTCGCCTGTGTAACCCAAGGCCCACACATCGTCGGCATTCACTTGGGTGACATTTTGCGTAATCTCGCGCGTGGCCAAAGCGGGAGAGGCCTCTTCTCCATCAGGGATCCAGTTGCGCTCGACATCATAGCCGATAATCAGGATGTCATTGCGTTGCGCAAGGTCATTGATGGCTGTTTTGTTAGCAGAGAGTCCCATGGCATTGGCGATCCAGAGGATGCGCGGCTCTGAGACCATGCCCATGCGTTCCATCTCGGCAAGCGAATGACGCAGGTCGTACTGTGAGGCGTTGGCGAATTCCTTGAGTTCGTTTACCACAAACTCGCGACGTTCTGCTCGAGTTGGGAACCAGTCGGCGCGACGATTGAGTTGCGCACGGTCATATTGCGCTTTCATGATGACGATGATGTCAATCTTCTCATCGTCGCTACGGCGCGTCATCTCTTCACCCAGAAATGGGTCGATGACACTTTGGGCGAAGCCATTCATGAACAGCATGACCGTCAATAAAAGAAAGAAAAGCTTTTTCATCATGGAATAGTATTTCGATAATAAAGGTGCAAATGTAAGAATGTTTTCGATTTGTCGTATCTTTGCAGCCCGATTTTTAGCCCATGTTGGAACACAAATACACAGAAGCCGTTCTTCCTAACGGCATTAGACTGATACACAAGGAGAAACCAGGCGAGATAGCCCACTTAGTGCTTATGGTGGAGACTGGCACACGCGATGAACTGGCACACGAGAATGGTCTGGCCCATTTTGTAGAGCACACCATCTTCAAAGGCACACAAAACCGCAAGGCATACCATATCCTCAGTTGCCTGGACAACGTGGGCGGCGACCTTAACGCCTTCACCACTAAAGAGGAGACCTGCATTCAGGCCACCTTCCTCAAGCAGCACTACAAGCGCAGCCTCGACCTCTTCGCCGACATCGCCTTCCGCTCCACCTTCCCCGAAAACGAGTTGGCCAAGGAGAAAGAAGTCATCTTGGACGAAATCAACTCCTATTTGGACTCCCCCTCCGACGAGATTTATGATTTGTTTGAGGAGATGGTCTTCAAGGGGCATCCTTTGTCGCGCAACATCTTGGGCACCACTGAGTTGGTCAAAGGTTTCCACCAAAAGGACATCCTCGACTTCATGGCACACAACTACAGCACCGACCAGATGGTCTTGGCCAGTATTGGCGACATCAGCTTCAAGGAGTTCGAGAAGATGGCCATGACCTATTTCGGCAGCCAGCCGGCGCACCTAATTAATAAGAAGAGGACAAACTTCAAAGGCTACAAGCCTGAAAGTCGCTGCGACAAGCGCAACAACCACTTGACCCACTGCATCATTGGAGGTCTGGCGCCTGAATTCAGCAGCCCCATGAGAATGCCTATCGTGATGCTCAACAACGTGTTGGGCGGTCCGGCCATGAGTTCGCGCCTAGGCTTGAACATCCGGGAGAAATACGGTTTCGCCTACAGCATCGAGTCGCAATACACCGCCTATAGCGATGTAGGCCTCATCAATGTCTACATGGGCGTCGACCCCGACTCTTTGGAACGCGCCATCGAGTTGGTCCACAAGGAACTGGACAAACTCTGCCAGCATAAGTTAGGCACCTTGCAGCTGCATCATGCCAAACAGCAACTCATTGGGCAAGTCGCCTTGAGCTACGAGAGCGGCATGAACGAGCTGTTGAGTGCCACGCGCTCGCTCCTCATGGGCGAGCCCATCGAATACATGGACGACATCATCCGCAATGTGGAAGCGGTGACAGCCGACGACATCATCGAGGTAGCCCAACAAGTGTTTGACAAGGGGCAGTTGAGCCAGATTGTTTTTCTAGGAGAAGATACCCCATAGTGGTTTCATCACGCAAAGCGCTCATTCAAGGATGAATACATTTCGTTCTTGAAATTATTTGGCATCGAGTATGACGAAAAGTTTGTGTTTCGCGAGATGGAATAAAAGAAAACCCCTACGGGGTATGGTAATTAAATAGAAAGAGTTTCAATTAAAAGACAGCCCCTACGGGGCAATCCTAAACGACTAACAAACACCATTCAATAAAGACTACCTCGTAAAGGTTTTCTTTTCATAACCGACAAACATTAACAGAATGTGAACTACCCCGTAGGGGTTTTCTTTTCATAACTAACGACACACAAAACCGCATCTATTTACTCTGCAGGAATTCCATTTTAAACAGAAAATTTTGGTTTAAAACAACCATTTTGTAGACTTAATTGACTCTTAAACCAAAATGGAGCATTTTTTATTTTATTGTGACACAACCGGTTATTCCTCCTGACGAAAAATAATTGAAAAAAATGCTTGACAAAATATATCAAAGTTGTATATTTGCAATGTGAAACAACCAAAAATTGGTTTTAAACGGAATTTTTAAACTTTAAGCAAATAACACTCCTCAGGGGACTAGGCTGAAAAACTGACAACATGAAACACAATTACCAAATTGCTCACCCAAAATTGAACGACATGAAACAAGACCACGAGACACCCCTTCACTCTTTGCTCCCAACCCCGTGAAAGACCGACAAACCCTCCGCTTCGATGACGGCGCCTAGCCCGAGAGCGTTGAACGACAAAACACACTGCTAAAAGCGCGATGTCACAATGCTAGCTCAAATCCCACCGGGGTCTAAACACAGAAAGAACAAAAAGTAAGTGCTTTTTTCATAATGATTGGTTTTAGTTGATTTGCAGAGACGGTGCGTGCACCGTCTCTACTATTTATTACAGATTTGAGGAAGATTTAACTACGTTGAATGCAGAGCATTTGTTTCCCAAAAACCAATCAGTTTGTCTTAAACTTGTACTGCACTTCTTTCAGTTCCGCATTGGCCTTCGTGATCTTATTCTTCAGGTTTTCCTTGTAGTTTGCCACCTTGGCAGCTATTTCAGCATTGCCCAAAGCCAACATTTCGGCGGCGAGGATGGCTGCGTTGAGGGCGCCATTCACGCCTACCGTGGCCACAGGGATGCCAGGAGGCATCTGGATGATGGACAGCATGGCGTCGAGACCATCGAGCATTCCCTTTACAGGCACGCCGATAACGGGCAGGGTGGTGTTGGCGGCAATCACGCCCGGCAAGGCGGCAGCCATGCCCGCGGCGGCGATAATCACTTTTATGCCGCGGCCTTGGGCTTCGCGGGCAAAGTGTTCCACCTCTTGAGGAGTCCGATGCGCGCTGAGGGCGTTCATCTCAAACGGGATTTCCATCTCGTCGAAGAACTGCGCGGCTTTTTCGAGAACGGGAAGGTCGGAGGTGCTTCCCATGATGATGCTTACTATTGGAGTCATATCAGTTGTCAGTTGTTTAGTTGTTCAGTTAAGGCAGGTTGCTGAATACTGAGCCAGTCGAAGTATCGAAGCACCGTCATTCTATCGGTCGACCCTTCGACGGGCTCAGGGTCCTGGCTTTATGACGCAAAAATAGTTTTTTTTCAGGTATGGTCGAACCAATGACTTCAATTTGTATATTTGTGTCACCTAAATCACACCTTCAAGAAAACAGCAATCCTTTGAAAATGAAAACGGTAAAAGTTATAGACAAGGAATTTGGGCTGTACATCCCCCAAGAAAAAATCGAAAGCAGCATCCAAAATGTGGCCAATCAAATCAACCACGACCTGGACGGCATGAATCCGCTGTTTCTCGTAGTCCTCAACGGCGCTTTCATGTTTGCGTCCGAACTGTTCAAGCGCATCACCATCCCGTGCGAGATCAGTTTCGTCAAACTGTCATCATACGCTGGAACGGAGACCACCAATGTCGTCCGCGAACTCATCGGCTTGGACCACCCCTTAAACGGTCGGCATGTGGTCATCGTGGAAGACATCGTCGACACAGGCCACACCTTGCGCTACACCACCCAGAAACTCCGCGACTTGAAGGCCTCCGACGTACGCATCGCCACCCTGTTCTTCAAGCCGAACAATTTCCAATATACCTACCCTATCGACTACAAAGGCATGGACATCGGCAACGAGTTCATCGTGGGCTACGGATTGGATTATGACCAACAAGGAAGAAACCTACCAGATATTTATAAAATCATTGAATAACTATTCGGGATTGGCCAAGGCCAAGAAATCTTGAAAAAATCTATTTCAAAATCATATTTCTTTGCGAAGCAAATCCTATAAAACCACAACCAATATGCTAAACATCGTACTCTTTGGCCCTCCTGGGGCAGGCAAGGGAACGCAATCTCAGTTCCTGCGCGAGAAATATAACCTGACCTACATCTCCACTGGCGAGATCCTCCGCGAGGAAATCGCCGCCGAGAGCGAGTTGGGGCTTCAAGTGAAGGAAATCATCAGCCAAGGCAACCTCGTCTCCGATGACATCGTGGCCCAAATCATCGAGAAGAAACTCTCTGAGAACATGGACTCGGCCGGTTTCCTCTTCGACGGCTACCCACGCACTGTGCCACAAGCTGAAATCCTGGATGAGATGATGGAAAAATTCGGCATGTCGCTGACTGGCGTATTGAGTCTCGAAGTGCCCGAGGAACTCCTTATCGAGCGCATGCTCGAACGTGGCAAGACCAGCGGGCGCGCCGACGACAACCTCGAATCCATCAAGCACCGTTTTGTGGAATATGAAGAGAAGACGCGTCCCGTGCTCGACTTCTACCAAGGCAAGGAAAACCTGCATCCGGTGAACGGCGTGGGCGAGATCCCGCAAATCTTCGAGAACCTCTGCACCGTCATTGACGCTTTGTGATTTTAGTGGGATTGCCTTACGGCAAGAAATCTATCAAAAATCTTTTTCCAAAATCTAATCAAAATACAATCATTTGATTTTGAAAGATTTTTATTTGATTTTTGAATGATTTGGCTTCGCCGAATGCAAGCATTTCTACACGAAGTGTATCCCGTCATCAATGTTCCCAGCGGATGTCGTGCTTGAGGACAGTTGGCGGGTTGCCGCCGATGACCTGATGCTCGCCCGTGAAAGAAGAGGTTAGCAGTGTTCCTGCCGCCACGACGGTATTGTCAGGCACCACGGCGCCTTTCAGCAACACACACTTGCAACCAATCCAGACATGGTCACCCACCAGAATGGGCTTGTCGGGATTGATGCGCTCGTTTTCCAAATTAATTGACGCGGGACGCGGGACTTCGGGACACTGGACAGAGCCAGAGTCTCGCGTCTCGTGTCTATCAGTCTCGTGTCTATATATGGGATGTTCATCGGTGTCCATCACGAGGATGTCCCAGCTCAACAGGCAGTCATTGCCGAAACGGATTTCCTTGGCGCAGACGATGGTGCTTTCCGCTGTCATGTTGAAATCTGCACCCAGACTTAGGTTTCCGCGTACTGAAATCTTCGAGCCATGCCCGATGCTCGCCTTGCCACCGAAACTGATCGTACCACTCACCTGCCAGATGCCACGCGAGCGTTTGCGGTCGTAGTGGCCCACATCACCGAAGCCGATTTTTATCATTGCCCTTTCCACCTTTTCGGGAAGTTCCACCTTGCCGTGCAACTCGCGCAGATAGGTGCGATGCGACACCACGACGGGCAGCTTCAACGCGGTCTTCAACGGAAAATAATGCAGGTTGAATCGCAGCGTCTTCGGAATCGAGCGAAGGATATTGAAGAAATCGAATGCGGTCATGTGCTTCGTATTGATTGGGCAAAAATAAAGATTTTACACATATAATTGCCATGAATCGACCACGTTTTTTTCAATAGCACAACCACGTCTTTATTGTCCGTTTTTTGTCACTGAAAAAGAAAAATTGGATTTAAAGTATAAAAATTTGCATTTGAATTGAAACAATACCTATATTTGTCCCAACAAAATGTACCGATTGGCAACTCAAAAAACCACCTGAAACATGAAAAAGACGGCTTTCCTTTTGATGCTTTTCTGCCTTGGTTTCATTTCGCTGGCAAAAGCCCAAGAACGCCAAACCGTACAAGGCTACTGCAAGGACGAAAACGGCAAAGCCATCGAGAATGTGAGCGTGTATGTGCACGACTCACTGCTCGTTTCAGTGACCGACGAGCAAGGCCGCTTCACTTATAATCTTGCCAAGGCAGGCATGAAGCTCCGTTTCGCCCACATGGTCTTCGAACCGACCTATTACACCATCAAGGATAAAGACCTCAACGGCAAGAACCTGACAATCAGAATGAAAACAAAGAGTCATGAGTTGCTTGAAGTGGAAGTGACAGCCAATGCTCCTCATATCGTTTTCGACAATCCCGTGATGACCGTCCTCGATTACACCCTCCGTGAAGACGGCATCTATATGATTGTCTATCGTCGCCGCAATTCCGCCCTACTCCACCTCTCATTTGATGGAGACACATTGCACGAAATGCCCATTTCCTCGCGTTACAAATACCTCAGCAAAGATGCGTTCGGCGAAATCCATGCCATCAGCGACTACAAAGTCGAACAACTTGGATTTCAAGAATCGATAGACGGTAAGAAGATTTTCATGAATTTTTACAATTCCATGTCACGGAAAACATTCTATGACCAATTCTCGACCATTTTGGCCGCTTCCGACAGCATATTCGTGACAGGACGGTATTTTTACTACAATAAAGAATTGGGCTACTACCGGAACAGGTTGGGTAGCGATAAAGAACCGGAATTGCTCCATTACATCGTTGACGAAGAAGGGCGGGACGACATTTGGCTGCTGACTCATACAGGAGGCATCGGCGCCAATTTTTGGGTGGCCGACCCTATTTACAACCCTATCTATGCCATCGACAACAAGTTCTATCTCTTTGCCTACACCGACCACGAGACCATTGTCTTCGATGCCGTCGGCAATGAATTGGAGCGCCATCCCCTCACCTTCCACGAATACCGCAAATGGAACGGCAAGATGGTGCCCGACCGCCGCTGGAAACAGAAGATGCTGTATGATGCCGCTCGAAAAGAATTCTACACCTTCTTCGTCAATGACGGCATCTATACCTTGAAGCGCATCGACCTGAAAACCGGAACGGCCACCTCCGTGATGGACCTCAGCGGCTATCCATTTGCTCAGAATATGAGGATTCACGACGGCGTTTTGTATTTCATTTATCCGGCGGGTGTGAACCACAGGAAAGCTTTGTACAAGGTGAGGATTGAATAGATGCTTAATATGCAAAAAAACATAACACATTGATTATAAATAATATAAAGACAATAAAACGGCATAATTTTTGTGGCTTTTTCGCTCAAATTTAGCAAAATCTAAATGATTAAATATGAAAAAAGCGTTCCATTTTACATTTATTTTATTGCTTGCTCTGCTTGCCTCATGTGGTACGAAAACAACCGAGCAACAAATTGCCAATGAATTTCTGGCTTTTTCGGACGAACAAGCCAGTTTTGAGCCTATTAAAACCGTTGTCAAAGACAAGCGCGTCGTGATTTTGGGCGAAGCCGGACACGCCGACGGCAAGACCTTTGAAATCAAGTCAAAATTGATTGAATACCTCAATTCGAACAATGAATATGATGTCGTATTGGAAGGCATGGGCTTCCTTGATGGCGCTGTATTGCAGGGCGTTTTGCCATCGCTTTGCATCGACAGCAACTATCTTGATGTGGCCAATGCCTGGAATCCGTTGTGGAGCCAGACAAAAGAAGCATCCTCTTTGGTGGAAGCCATGCGTAGTGGCAAGGTTAGCTATTGGGGAATGGACTGCCAGCCTTCCTTAAGCGACTATTTTCTCATCCCATATTTATTGGCTTCTTCGCCAAGTGTTTCAAGCGTGTTGGGAGGAAGTGCTTTTGATTCCCTGATGGCTATTCACGACCGCATGATGAGCATGGATACCACTTTGACGCATAACGAATTGGATTACTTTGATTCGAAGATGAGCCAAGCCCGAAAAGCATTGGAAGAGGAAACCAACTTGGAGAAGAAGGCCATCCTCGACATGACCATTGACAATGCCTTGGCATTTTTGGGACAAGTAAGGCTTGGATTTACGGAATGGGATGCCATCAATGAAGGCATCAACATCCGTGACCGTCAGATGGCCAAAAACGTGGAATGGTATCTGAACCATTTCCCTGATAGAAAAATCATCATTTGGACCGCCAACTTTCACGGAGCCAAGCAAATCAACCAAATCAATTACGGCAAAGAGCCTGACCCGGATTTGTACAACAAGTATGTGCTTTGTGGTGAGCATCTTGAAAAGGCATTCCCTGGGCAGTTGTATTCCTTGGCTTTCACTTCGGGTGGTGGTAGCGAGGGCTATTTCTATGCAACAGACAGCACAGCGATTGTACCGGATTCAACATCGATGGAATTTCAATTGAGGCAACGTTGTATGGAATATGGCTTTTGCGATTTGAGCCAAAGAAAAGATTGGACTGACATGGCTTTCAACAGCATCATATTGGGCTATGACTGCAAGCCAGGCAAATGGGCTCAGGTTTTCGACGGCGTTTTTTACTTGAAAGAGAATCACAAGGCGCATCTGGTCCAAGAATAACACATTGACTTATGGAAAAAAGAACTATTTTCACCTTAATAATATTGCTTTGTCTTGGTTCGGTGCTTTTCGCCCAAACCCAAACCACCGTTTACGGCAATCTAGGTGTGGAAAATGTGAACATCAGCATCGTGAACACGCCTTACGGCACCAGCACCGATGCTAAAGGGCATTACGATCTGCCGCTTTTCGACCGCTCGGAGACCGTCAACCTTTA
>JAEEGH010017913.1_pt1 | contig 15031 bp, 12 predicted proteins | sample 9134181 | NCBI WGS metagenome assembly JAEEGH01 (sample SAMN16246544, study PRJNA631951) | gut metagenome | biome: gut microbiome; feature: rumen; material: DP-attached | host: Bos | place: Iran: Karaj | collected 2018-10 | reverse complement strand
CTGCATCGAGAAACAGTAAAACTCGTGGTAGTACTCGCGGAAAATGCGGTCAAATTCCTTTCTCTCGTTCATGAAAAAGCCTAGTGAAAAGCATCACTTTTCGGGTACAAATATAACAAATTCTAAAGAAAACTGCAAATAAACGTAGCCATTTCTTTTTTTCATCCGTTACATTAGCAGATAATCTAATTACAAACAATTAATTTTTACAGCTTATGAGCAGAGAAAAACTAACAACGCTGTTGCTTCTTCTCGTCATGAATGTGCTGCCGATGCTGGCACAAGACAAGGGAAACATCACGCTTAGTTTTAGTAATGAAAGCCTGCCCACGGCCCTCCGACAATTGGAAAAGGCCAGCAACTACAAAATCATGTTTACCTATGAGGATGTAGAAAGCTACAAAGTGAGCGGACAAGTGAAAAACGCATGGTTTGAGCAAGCCCTTCAGATGATTCTTGGCGGCAAGCCCCTCGACTACTCTGTGGAGGGTAACTTGGTGACAATCACCAAGAAGCGCGCCAATCAGACCAATGGTCGCAACCGTGACATCACCGGTATGGTGGTCGATGAGTTGGGCGAGCCGTTGCCTGGAGCCACTGTTACCAACGTGAAAAGCGGCGGCAGCCGTGAGACGTTTGCCGTGGTTACCGATGTGAACGGTCATTTCAAACTCACAATCAGCAACGATGTCAAGCAGCTGGAAGTGAGCTACATTGGTTTTGAGCGCAAGGTCGTGAATCTTACCTCGACCAACAACTACAGAATTCAGCTCCTGCCCGACTCGAAGGCCATCGAGGAAGTGGTCGTAACCGGAGCCTTTACCCGTAAGGCCAACACCTTTACCGGTGCCGTGACCACGGTGAAAGGCGAGGATTTGCAGAAGGTAGGTAATACTAACGTGTTGCAGTCGCTGAAGAACATCGATCCCTCGTTCATGCAGATTGAGAATCTCGGAGCCGGTAGTAACCCTAATGCGCTGCCCGACTTCCAGATGCGTGGCGCTTCGACGATTGCCAGTGTGCAAGGCGAATATGCGTCGAGTGCCAACCAGCCGTTGTTCATTCTCGACGGTTTTGAGACCGAGTTGACCAAGATTCTAGACCTTGATATGAACCAGGTGGAGAGCGTTACCACTCTGAAGGATGCTACCGCCAAGGCCATTTATGGCTCGAAAGCCGCCAATGGTGTGATCGTCATCGAGACCAAGCGTCCAGATGCAGGCCGCATGCGCATCACTTATACTGGTGCTGTTTCGCTGGAAGTGCCCGACCTGACCAGTTATGACCTCACCAACGCTGCCGAGAAACTCGAGGTCGAGCGTATGGCAGGACTGTTTACCAGCGAGAATCCACGTACCCAGATATCTCTCGATCAGGCATATACCAGTAAACTTCGCGAGATACTGGCCGGTGTAGAGACCGACTGGCTGGCACAGCCCGTTCGCAACGGTTTCGGACATAAGCACTCCCTCTATCTCGAAGGCGGTGACAAGGCCATGCAGTATGGCGTCAATCTGTCGTTCAACCGCATTGGAGGTGCCATCAAGGGCTCCGACCGTAACACTCTTTCGGGAGGCATCACGCTGTCGTATCGTATCAAGAATCTGCAGTTCCGCGACAAACTGACCGTCGACTACAACAAGAGTAACAACTCGCCTTATGGCTCGTTCAGCCAGTATTACCGCATGAATCCCTACAGCCGTCTGTACGATGTCAACGGCAACCTCATTCCGTCGTATTCATATACGGGTAATGACCGGGCTGCCCTTAATTATGCCAATCCGTTGTATAACACCACATTGAACACATTCGACAATACGGGTTATACCACTATTACCAACGATTTCTATCTGGAGTGGTTCATCAACGAACAGCTGAAACTGACCGGACGTTTCGGCATTATCAATAAGCACTCTACTGCCGACCAGTTTAAGCCTGCCAACCATACCGACTTTATCAATACTACTGATGTGTTCCGCAAGGGAACATACTATCAGCTGAACGGAAACAACACCGATATTAGTGCAGACTTAGGCCTGCAGTGGTCGAAACAGTGGAACGACCATCTGGTGTTCATCAACGGACAGGTGAATATGGCAGACAACAAATACAACTCAACAGGTGTCACCGCCGAGGGATTCCCCAACGACTTCATGGACGACATCAAGTTTGCCGTGCAGTATGCCAAGGAGAGTAAACCCACTGGCGCAGAAGGTATCTCACGCAACTGTGGTGGATTGCTATCTTTGAACTATTCGTTTGCCGAGCGCTATCTGTTTGATGCCAACTACCGTCTGATGGGCTCAAGCGAGGCTGGAAGCAAAAACCGCTGGGGCTCGTTCTGGTCGGTTGGTGCCGGTTGGAATATCCACAACGAGAAGTGGTTTAAGGACAGCGACGTGGTGAACCGCCTGAAGCTACGCGCCTCTTACGGATATACCGGTTCGCAGGGCTTCTCCAGCTACGATGCCATGCCAACCTTTGTTTATTATGGCAACCGCTCTTACAACGATGCCATCGGATCGTATATAAAAGGACTGGCTAACGAAACACTGAAGTGGCAGGAGAAATATGATACCAACTTCGGACTTGACTTCGGTTTCTTCAAGAACCGCTTCACCGGTCGTATTGACTACTATATTGCCCAGACCAAGGGTATGGTGACCAATGTGACAGTGCCTTACACCACTGGTTTCACCACCTATGTGGCAAACCTCGGTGAGACGGAGAACAAAGGTGTGGAACTCTACTTGAACTACAGAGTCTATGATGGTGGTCGCAATTACGTGAATGTCTTTGCAAGTGCTGCTCACAATAAGAACACTCTGAAGAAAATCTCCAACTCGTTGCGCGCCTGGAACGATGCTCAGGATGCCAATGCGCTGGCCAACAAGACAACTGCCCCGCAGGTGAAATACTTCGAGGGCTGCTCAATGAATGCCATTTGGGCTGTTCCCTCGCTGGGTATCGACCCGCAAAACGGTAAGGAAATCTATGTGAAGCGCGACGGAACCGTTACCTACGAGTACGATATGGCCGACCAGGTGGTATGTGGTGACACACAGCCAAAGTGGAACGGACTCTTCGGTGTGAACGGTGAGATTAACGGATGGGGATGGAACATCTCGATGAACTACCGCTGGGGTGGACAGATGTACAACCAGACATTGGTCAACAAGGTGGAGAATGCCCAAATGCAGTACAATGTAGACCGCCGTGTGATGAACGACCGTTGGCAGAAGCCCGGTGACGTGGCTCTCTATAAGGCTATCACCGACCTCAGTACAACCTATCCTACCTCGCGTTTCGTTCAGGATTACAACCTGTTCACCATGTCGAGCATCTCTGTCTATTACGACTTCCGCAATTGCAAGTTCGTGAAAAACTCTTTCCTTGAGCGTCTGAAAGTCACCGCCTACACCAACGACCTGTTTGTCATCTCGAGCATCAAGACCGAGCGTGGTACCGACTATCCGTTCGCTCGCACCTTCTCGCTCTCGGCACAACTGACGTTCTAATGGATCATTCACAATTGATAATTCAAGATTATGAATACAAAAGCTATTATATATAATAAGGTGATGAATGCAGGAATGGCTTCTTGCCTCCTGCTGCTTGCCACTTGCTTCTTCACTTCTTGCAACGACTGGCTCGACGTAAACCCGAAGTCGCAGATTAAGGAGGAAGACCATTTCTCGCGTGAGGGCGGCTATAAAGATCAGCTCACGGGCATTTACACGGCCATGACCACCAAGAGCATGTACGGCCTGAACATGGGTATCGGATTTACCGAGGTGCTGTCGCACACGTACAACATCGACCCCAATGGCAACTGGCGCTATGCCAACGATTTCAACTACACGGAGGCGATGAGCGAAAACACCATATCCACCATCTGGAGCAGCACTTATAGTGCCATTGCCAACTGCAACATTCTGCTTCGTAACATCGAGAATGCCGATCCGAATATGTTTACGGACTACAACTATCACGTCTTTCACGGCGAGGCTTTAGGCTTGCGAGCATTCCTGCATTTCGACCTGATGCGCCTTTTTGCCTGTGCTCCGTCGATGAATGGCACAGCTCCGGGTGTGCCTTACGTCACAGAGTATTCTACAGAGGTAGTAGGGCAGAAGAGTGTCAACGAGACCATGCAGCTTATCGTCAATGACTTGATGAAGGCTCGTGAAGAGCTGGCATACGACACGCTTACAGCTACAGGTGAGTATCCTAATAAAGACTTCGACTTCAAACGCAACAACTTCAATTATTTTGCTTGCACACTGACGCTGGCTAAAGCATATCTTTGGATGGGCGACACACAGAATGCGCTGCGTTATGCCAAAGAACTGGTAGACTGGACAGAAAGTGACATTTGGGATCACTGCTTCACTTGGGTTCACTACACCAATATGCAGCAGACTGCCCGCAACCAGTTGGATACCTCTTTCTCTACTGAGCATATTTTCCAGCTCCGCATTAACGATTGGGAGGACATCGGCAACTATTACTTTATGAGTGAGGGTGGCGCCAATGCACTGACCCCGGCTGAAGCTACTGTCGAGGATATCTACGAGATTTCCATGGGATTAGGTGGTGACTGGCGATATACGAAAGGATTTGAGCAGGACGGTGAGAAACGCTATTCAGCTAAGTTCTTCTATGTTGCTATCCAAATAATTGGAAAATATTTATTGTTTATTAACTATTCTGTATCAATCACTTAGCGTGAAGTCCATTAGTACGATGGCTTTTGAAGAGGGCGTAGCTATCAACCCAACGCAGTTGCGTTGGGGGCTGAATGACTACCGACAACAGACCTACCAGACAAACTTCTATGAGATGACGCGGTTCCCATGGTCCGCCCATCAATTTACTTCTTCAGAATATATAGTAAGACGCAACAATCTGATTTAAGGGGACACCACCGTAGCGGTACCGCAGAATTTAGCAGGAGTCGTCTTGTGAAGTTGTCTGATAATCCGTATGTCAATTACCCGTTTGGTATGGTACATATTCCTTTTCGTTCTTCAGGACGGAGAAGATGATGTTGGAGAGTTTACGCGCTATCCTCACTATCGCCTCCTGTGGTTCCATTCTTTTCTTGTATTGGAAGTATTGTGAACCAAGTCCTGCATCCCAGCCAATGGCAACCCATGCAGCCTCGACAACCATCGGACCAAGCTGTTTGTTTCCTCTGAAAGTCTTTTCGCCATGTACGGTCTTCTCTCCGCTGCTGTGGCTGGTGGGCACCAGTCCGAGATAGGCGGCAAACTCGTTCTCGTTGTGGAACCGCTTCACGTCACACACCTCAGTAAGGATGCACATGGAAACGATGGGGCCGATTCCTGGAATTGTCCTTAGCAAATCGTGCCTACGCTTGTATCTTTCCGTCTGGCTCATCTTGCGCAGCTGGCGTGTTGCCTCCAATAGCGTGCCCCTGATGACCTCCACCTGTCTGATAAGCAGATCGAGCGATGTGCGAGTGTCGGACATAAGTTTCACGTCATTCATCAGCCACGTGATAAACGCCCTGGACCAGTGAGTCTGTATCTTTGAAAACCTCTCGGGCATTTCCACGCCATGGCAATGCAGCAGATGCTTGACCCTCGATTTGTATCCGCTGAGTTGCTTTTGTATCGTTCTGCGTATGCGGACTACAGATCGGTCATCTATGTACTGCTTCTCAGGGACATAATTGCCCTTGAGTTGGCCGGCCTTCAGTGATCTCGCCAGTTTCGCGGCGTCAATCCTGTCGGTTTTCATCACCTCCTCATACTGAGTTGTCGGAACGTCGGCAGCATGGATTACGATGCAGTCAATACCGACATCTGTCAGAGCATAGTAGGTAGAGAAACCGCTGAACCCCGACTCATAGACAGCAAAATACTCGCCATCCGGGTAATTCTTCTTCAAAAAGTCAAAGAGCTCTTTCGCGGAAGGCTTCTGGGAATGACCCTTTACGAATCCCACCTCCGGGGCTATCGCCACCTTCCAACTTTTAGCATGGACATCGATTCCTACGAAAATCTTTTGTCCTTTGAAAGAAATTTTGTTACTTTGCATACTGGTACGGTATTTAATTGTGAATGTATATTGTTTGTTCGCACTTACAAAAATACAATCCAATTATTATCGTACCAAATATTTCTGCCTCTTTTCTTCGCGCAGCCCCTTTTCACGCACCGTGAGGTGTAGAGGTTCTCGAAGCGTAGCGAAGAGGTTCTCTACACCTCACGGTGCGGAATATTTATCTGCCTAAGGACCATCTCCTATCGGCTCATTGGCGTTTCTAACTGCAAACATAGTAACTGGTATGTTGCAGGAAGCAGCTATAACAACATTTATCCGTTGCTGCGCATGTCGGAGCCTTTCTATATTGCAGCTGAGTGCTATAAAAACACTAATCCGAAAGAGGCTATCCGCCTGTTGCAGGTAGTACGTGAGAACCGTGGTCTCTCGGCAGACAATTTCCCGCTAAGCGAGAACCTTACCGCTGAGCAGATTCAGAACGAAATCTATAAAGAGTATCGCAAGGAGTTCATCGGCGAGCACGGTGAGTTGTTCTTCTACTATAAGCGTTTGAATGCCGCTGAGATCAAAGGTTCTGCCCTTCGTCCCGGCAAAGGCGTATATGTGCTTCCTATCCCCAGCAATGACCAGGAGTTTGGAGGATACTCTAATTAATTAATAGTTTACAGTTAAAAGTTTATAGTTATGATTACACATAATTCAAACAATATGAAATCAGGGATGAGATTGGTAGGAGTATTCTCTTGCTTCCTGCTTCTGGCCACTTGCTTCTTAGCATCTTGCAGCAGCACCGACGAGGATTTCTTCTATCAGGATGAGCCTCGTGTGCGACTGGTGGGCGAGGATACGTGGGCTGCCGGTACCGACAGTGTGACCTTCTCGTTTGTGGCTTATACCTCTGATGTGACAGAACAAGAGATTTTGGTTGATGCACAGATTATGGGTGAGGTACAAAGCCGCGACCGGGTAGTGAATCTTACCGTTGACGCGAGCAAGACGACGGCCGATGCCAGCATGTACACTGTACCGGCAACCGTTACCGTCCCAGCCGGTCAGGCCAAGGGTACCTTCTCCGTGATTCTGAAACGTGCTACTGCCTTACAGTCGAAGACCGTCCGCCTGTATATTAAGGTAGCCGAGTCGGCAGACTTTAAGGTAGGTGTCAACGAGGAAAACCACATCACCATGATTTGGAATGACATTCTCTCGCGTCCTAACAACTGGGCGTCTCTGGAACCCTACTTTGGTGTTTATAGCGATGCGAAATACCGTTTTATGCTGGCCAACTCGGGTGGCGCAGGTGAATTTAGCACCGACACCATGTCGTGGGCTCTGCTCATGAGCTATAAGATTCGTTTCCAAAATGCACTGAATGAGTATAATGCTGCTCATCCCGGCAATCCGCTGACCGATGAGAACGGCAATTTGGTGACATTTGAGTAATTGACATTCAATCATTAAAAACAGAAATCATCATGACAAAAATAAGTAATAGAATGGCGGCTCTGGCCAGTTGCTTTGTGCTTTTCGCAGCTTGTTTCTTTGCCAGCTGTGCAAAAGACGATGGCAACTACGACTATCTGCCCGATGAGGAGGTGAGCAAGATCAAGCTGGATGTTGATACCGTGCGCACTCCCAACGAATTTGTGCTCTATCGCATTGCCCCGGGAACGGATGTAGAGTATTACATGAAAGTCGATTATGCTTATCCTGAGCAGTTGAAGTATCGCTGGTTCTACCTGAAACTGACTAACTATTCCTATCAGCAAGAGCAAATTGGCAACAAGATGGTGTGGCCTCCTCAGCAGACTATCGGTGAGGAGAAAGACCTGAAGTGGACCTGCAACCTGGATCCCGGTCAATACTATGTGTATTGTGAGGCCAGGGATACGGTGAACGGCATGGTGGCCTATTACCAATATACTCCCTATACGGTTGTGACTGAACCAGGTAACGTAAGCGGACTCTTCCTGCTGACTGAGCGTGAGGGACAGACTGATATCGAGGTGTTCCGTAATCCTCTGATGCTGATTTACAATCCTGCGGGATGCGACTATAATGTCTATAGCTCTTCGTATGGAAAGTATCTGGAGGGTAAGCCCCGCTTTATTTGCGGTACGCATACAGGAAAGACCAGCAAGAATGCATATCTTGTGGCTACTGACAAAAACCTCTACCGTCTGAGCACGTCGGGACTGAAGACGGTGAACACATGGGAGACGATGTTCTATAATACACCTGAAGTGTTCAATCCGCAGGGTGCCATCTTCATCAACAACTGCGAGTTCCTCATCAACGACGGCAAACTGCATGTGCTCTATGCCAACCAGCCCAACGACTTAAAGTTCTCTGAAGCCATTGCAGGCGACTATGTGGCCTATCCGGCGCTGATGAAAGTAACTCGTACTACATGGAGACCAGTCGATGGAGCTATTAACGCTTGGAACATCATCTACGACCAGAAGAACCATAAGTTCCGCCCATACTTCTCGAACAGCTCGCAGGTGAGCAATTTCAAGGGAACAAATCCAGATGCTTATGTAGATGCCAACAGTGTTCCCGGCGACATCAAGGCTGTGATGCAGGTGGGAAGTTCGTATACAGGTGTGGTTACCCATGTCAACGGCAAACCTTATCTTTACCTCTACAATTTCTACAATCGCGTGGATAATGGCGACCTGTCGGCACAAGGTGATCGCTCGATTATCGACCTGAGTGCTTGTGAGGATATCATGAATGCCAAGATGTATACGTCGAGTGCTAACACAATGGGCTTCTACTATGCCACGCCAAAGGGTGTCTATGGTTTCTCGTTCATTACCGGACAGACCACCGCGCGTGAGGTTTACAAATGTGAGAGTGGTGAGGAAATCTCCTGCCTCTACATGGGTGGCAGCATTGGAGGTGGCTGGCCTACGTCGAACTGCATCTTCTGGGTTGGCATCTGGAATGAGGGCAAGCAGGAAGGCAAGCTCTTCCAGAGTGAGATGGACAACACCAACTGCATGCCATTCTCGATGTACGGACCAATGTTCGGTGCTCCCGACAACCCAGTGATTACCGAAGGTTGGGGAAAGATTGTCAGCATGTGCTGTATCGATGCTGAGTAAACTCTTATAGAGCTCATTGTCATGGAAGAACTGCGAATTCTCCTTATGAATAGAATGACTTTTTATCCATGGCAATGAGCATTTCGATTAGTAATAATCGCTCATTTAATATATTTTCCGAAACAATGAGAAAACTACTGTTTGTCATTGCTCAGCTGGCAATGGCCATGGGTATGAATGCTCAAAAATACTCCATTAAGGCCACGATAGACAATCTGCCCGATGGTACCGTGGTTCAGCTCACACCCATGAGTCACGAGAAGGAGCAGCCGCTGGGCGAGACTACCGTGAAGGATGGCAAGTTTGAGTTTACTGGAACAGCCACGGAGCCTGTCTGTGTGCACATCAAGGTGAAAGACAGTTACGGACCGTGCTCACTCATGCTTGAGAATACCGACATTACCATTACTGGAAGTGTTGAAAAAGGCAAAGCTTGGGACGGCGTCGACCAATACAGATGGAATACCGTCGTAACGGGATCACCACTCACACAGAAGTATCTTGCCTTCGTTGCGGAACGCAACAAACTGGACCAGCTATACATGGCTAATCGCGAGAAGTTTAAGGCTGTTCATGAAAAGGCACGCAGCCTGAAAGGTGATGAGTTGGCTGCCTATAAGAAAACGGAGGAGTATCAGGCTTTGGAAAGGGCTGACCATGAGTTCTTCCAGACGGTTGACAAAGTGCTGAACGGTCTGATTCTCGACAACAAGGACTCGTTCTGGGGACCGCTGCTGGCTCATCAGTATATGAGTTATTTTACACCCGACCAGCGCAACCTCTACAGTCAGTTCTCTGATGCAGCCAAGAACTCATGGTACGGGCGTAAGATGAGAGCCGAACTGTGGCCTGCCGGTGGAGTGGGAGAGAAGATTCACATGTTCACCGTGAAGGATGAGGCTGGCAAGGGCATCTCTTTTCAGCAGCTGGCACAGGGCAAGAAATATGTGCTCATCGATTTCTGGGCCTCGTGGTGCCGGCCCTGCCGCAACGAGATTCCCAACGTGAAGCGCCAGTACGAGTTGTATAAAGACAAGGGCTTCGAGGTGGTCAGTATCTCAATAGACCGCAATGCCGCCCAATGGAAGAAAGCCCTGCAAGAGGAAAAACTGCAGTGGCCCAACTTCCTCTCTACCGAGGTGGCTGACCAGTTTAAGGTGAAGGCTGTCCCCACAATGTATCTTGTGGATGCCGAGGGAACTATCCTTGCTGAGAACGACGATGCCCGTGGCGAGAAATTGGCCAAGAAACTGGCTGAACTATTCACAAACTAAAACAATAACAAATACCGACAGACAATGAAAACCATAAAATATCTCTTTTTAGCAGGTTTGCTTGGCTGCTTTATGGCAGTCTTCAACGCCTGCAGCAATGGCTCGAAAGGCTATGTGATTAACGGACAGGTGGAAGGTCTTGACGACGGAACCGTTGTTACGCTCGTTCCCATGAGTCACGACAACGATTCGGCAATTGCCGAGGCTACCGTACAAGGTGGTAAGTTCCAGATTATTGGTGTTGCCGGTGAACCTATCTGCGCACAGATTCGTGTGAAAGATAGTTTCGGCGGTCCCTACGTGATGTTGGAGAATGTGGAGATAGGTGTTAAGGGAAAGATTACTGAAGTCAGTGATGTTCCTGCTGGAAAGTTCTATAATTGGGATGCCAAGGTGACAGGGTCACCGCTCACCGACAAGCTGGCAGCCTTCGATGCCCGTCACGACTCGCTTGACATCCTCTATCGGGAGTATCAGGAGAAGTTTGCGGAAACATATAAGAAAATGCACTCGCTACAAGGTACAGAGCTGGCTGCTTTTATGAAGACCGACGAGTGCAAGGCTGCTGTTGATGCCGAGAAGAACTTCTTCGATACCGTTGACAAGACCATCTTTGGCATGGTGAACGACAACAAAGATTCGTTCTGGGGACCGCTGCTGCTGACGAAATACTTGAATTACCTTAGTAAGGAACAGGCTGACTATTATAACAGCCTGCCCGAGAACGTGAAGAATTCCTTCTACGGTAAGAAAATACAGATGGAGATATGGCCCGAACTGGCCATTGCCGATCAGGTGAAAGCATTTAAGTTGAAGGGTGATGATGGTAAGGAATACGATTTTGCCAAACTCGCAGATGGCAAGAAGTACATACTGCTCGACTTCTGGGCTTCCTGGTGTGGCCCCTGCCGCAAGGAACTGCCCAACGTGAAGAAAGCTTATGCCACCTTCAAGGATAAAGGTTTCGAGGTGGTCAGCATTTCTATTGACCAGAAGGAAGAAGACTGGCGCAAGGCACTGAAGGAGGAACAGCTGCAATGGCCAAACTTCCGTGATAACGCTGTGGCTGATCAGTTTAAGGTGAAGGCTGTGCCTACGGTCTACCTCTGCGATGCCGAGGGCAACATCGTTGCTGCCAACGAAGAGTGCCGTGGTGAGAAACTGGCCCAAAAGCTGGCTGAACTGTTGAAGTAATCGCCATAGCCTCAGAAGGATATCATCAAATCTAGTGTCACCAAGTCGCCAATGTTTTCATGTTCCATTGGCCTGATTTGGTGACACTATTGTTGTTTCATTGTGTTGAAGAGTGAATGCTGAGAATTGCGGAGCAGCCAATCTTCTAATGATGCTTTCCCCGTTCTTTAAATTCTGTTGCCGGTATTCCGTTGGTGGCAAGCTGATGTTTGTTGCCTAACATTCACTTTATAGGTAACGAATTAGTTACTTTTACGAAATGTAGAACATTGTGATAAAAGAAAAATTGACTACCTTTGCACTCAAAAGCTTTCAATATGAGTTGAGTATTTTTGCTTCCAATGAAATAGTAAACCTAAAATATTATGATTAAGATTCATGTTTTACACACCGGTGAAGTTCGTGTCTCACCTTATCTGCCGTTTGGCGGCGACAATTGTAATTTGCTGAAAGCCTCTGGCATGACCACTCCGAAAAAAGATTGGATCTGGCTTCCTGTTTCAGTCTATCTGATTGAACACCCGAAAGGCTTGATCCTCGTTGATACAGGCTGGCATCGCGACATGTCGCCCGAGGGCGTCTACGACAAGGCTGCTCAGATAAAAAGCCTAGGCTCGCGAGTATTATATAATGTGAACCAAGGACAGATACCTCTCGGTGAGGCCGTTGACGAGCAATTGGAAGGTATGGGCATCAAGCCTGCTGATATCGACTATGTGTTGCTGACCCATTTGGATTGCGACCATGCCAACGGCCTGCGTGCCGTGAAGGATGCCAAGCACATCCTTGTGGCGGCCGAGGAACTGGAATGCGCCCGCAAGAATGGCTTTATCCGCTATAAGAAGAAATGGTGGGAAGGTGTAGATATGCATACTATCGAGTGGAACGGAACGGAAGGTCCTGCAGGGAAGTCATTCGACCTCTTCGGTGACGGTAGTGTTAAGATGATTAATATTCCCGGCCACTGTGACGGTCTTTGTGCCGTGAAAATAACACGCGAAGACGGAAAATACGTGTTATTGTTCTCCGATGGCGGTTACGCTACCAAGTCGTGGAAAGAGATGATTACCAGCGGTGTGTCACTCGACAAGGAGATGCAGCGAAAGTCGCTCCAGTGGATTCGCGAACAGTCAATGGACGCCAACTGCATCGAGAGTCTTGCCACTCACGACACCGACATCAAGCCGCACGTGATAGAGTTATAGACATGTATATCCGCAAGGCCATGCAGAAGTTTATGGAGCTTATATAGATTTGGATGTCCTCATACTTGTTCGTGCTTAGTCATGATGAATGAGAGTAGCATGGACATCGCAAGAACACCAAAGATAACGATAAGGCTGATGGAGGTCGGCACCTCTATATGAGGTATGTTCAAGTTCAGGCCTACGAGTGCACCCAAACTGTTGATATACTCATTCATGGCCAGCAACATTTTGAGACCCACGAAAATCAGTATGATACCAAGTCCGTATTTCAGATACTTGAAGTATTTAGCCACAGCAGCCAGGGCAAAATACAGGGCACGGAGTCCGAGGATGGCAAAGATGTTGGAAGTGAGCACAATGAACGGATCTCGACTGACGCTGAACACAGCTGGAATGCTGTCAACGGCAAAAGCAACATCAGTGGTCTCAATGACCAGCAGGGCTACGAATAGCGGTGTGGCCATACGCCGCCCTTTCTCAACGATAAAGAAGTGATCGCCATGCATGCCGTCGGTCACGGGATAGATTTTGCGAAACCAGCGCACTATGATGTTCTGTGAAGGGTCTGACTGATTGTTGTCATCGTGGGCAAACATTTTGCCGCCCGTATAGAGCAGGAAAAGTCCGAAGAGGCCTAACACCCACTCGAAGCGTTCCACCATTGCAGCACCGGCAAAGATAAAGATACTGCGAAGGACCAATGCCCCGAAGATGCCCCAAAAGAGCACCTCATGCTGATATTTGCGTTCGATGCCGAAGAACGAGAACAGCATGAGAAACACAAACAGATTGTCCATCGACAGCGACTTCTCTATCAGGTAGCCTGCAAGAAACTCCAAAGCCATCTCGTGAGAGTCGCCTGGATAAAAGAAATAGATGCCTGCGCAGAACAGCAGAGAGACGCCTATCCACACCGCAGTCATCTTTAGCGCTTCGCCAATCTTCACCTCATGCTGTCCTTTCTTGCCGAACATTTTCAGGTCGGCTACCAGCATGAAAAACACTAATACATAGAAAACAATCCAAGCCCAAAGGGGCAATACCATCAAATTCATGGTGCAAAATTACATAAAAAAGCGATAATAGCAATGATGCTATGATTACATTTGTGTTACATTTCACAAAATCAACAGCAAAGTGGGGTCACCAGAGCGACACCCCCACTTGCTGATTATAATGTGAATGCCATCAACTAAACAAGTTGTGTGATAGACTCTACATCCTTGCCCTCATAGAAGCGCGGCTCGAAGACTAGCTTGTACTGAAAGTCGCCGAAGCGGAACAACTGAAGGCCACAGAACTGATGATCGTCGCTCAGGCAGAGCTCCAAGCGGAAGTTGCCGTTGGCCCCAGCCACAGGCTTGCCTTTCTGCTGGATGTCGGCAGCCATCTTGTCAAAGGGCATCTCCAGCAGGCGCTCCAAACGCTCTCCCTCAGAGGGGCTATATTCCAGTATGTAGGCCTTAACCTGGCTATGAGTAGGCGTATAGATGGCCTTGGTTGAAAACAATGATTTTTTAATCTCGATATGCGGATATGCGGAGAGGGCAGCAGCCATCTCCAAGTGTTTGATACTTGACATAGTTGTTACTTTTTATAAATAAATAATGTGAATTAATTTTGTGTGTCCTTGTGAAAATCAGACAACTACGTCAACGAATAATGTGCCTCAGTGCGATAACATAGTAGTCGCACGAGGCCGACATGCAGAATGGTGACGTCTCCTGGCGGCATCTGCTGTCATAGTAGGAATTAAAGTGTTTGACAATATGTTGCCGAACGGCAAAGTTGCCGAACGGCGTGATGGTTCTTCCTGTCTTAGAGCCTTGTGAGGGCAGGATGCGCTGAGGGCGTGAACTGCAGACACGATAAATCTGTGAGGCATCAGTGAGCGTGGCTTCATGGTGATGCTGTTGAAGCGGAACCATGACGGTTGACTCCATTGGATGCAAGGGTATTTCGGCTAAAGCGTCATCCTTGCTTTGCCAGTTCAGCAGAACCGTCAGGCATACGGCACAAAGGACCGTCAACATCCGTATCATCAGTAGTATTCGCCTCATAATGTGCTGCAAAGGTATAAATAATAATCAAAAAGACGACTAATCCGAGCGGAAAACCTTCACAAAATGTATTTCTCCCTAACAATCTCGTTCTTAGCCAATGTTCTTTCCTAATTCAAAAGCCTCCTGCAGTTTGGGATTACCCTCAATCT
>JAEEGH010017906.1_pt1 | contig 15033 bp, 12 predicted proteins | sample 9134181 | NCBI WGS metagenome assembly JAEEGH01 (sample SAMN16246544, study PRJNA631951) | gut metagenome | biome: gut microbiome; feature: rumen; material: DP-attached | host: Bos | place: Iran: Karaj | collected 2018-10 | reverse complement strand
TATTTAAACTGATAACTATAAAATGCCGTTTTTATTGTGCCGCCTCCAAACTTTTCTCCCCGCCAGCTCCCCTTCCCCTCCGGTTCCCCTCCGCTCGTTCTACGGTCGTTCTACGGTATTTCTACGGTTTTTTACCGTTAAACGAGCGTAGAACGAGCGTTAAACAATCGTAGAACAACCCGTTAGGATGCTGAGGGAGAGAGCATTGGAAGATTGGTGTTGGAAATTAGGAAAAAAGCGTATCTTTGCAGACAGGAGAAAAAGCCAACGATATGGATAAGACACTGACAATAAGTTATCAAGAGTTTGATTCGATAGAAGCGTTGCCGGCTGCGGACCGCGAGTTGCTCGCTGCCGCGGAGGCTGTCACCGAGGGTGCCTATGCCCCCTATTCGCATTTCCGTGTGGGCGCCGCCCTGCGGTTGGCCGACGGGCGTGTGGTGTGCGGCAGCAACCAGGAGAATGCCGCCTATCCGTCGGGGCTCTGCGCCGAGCGTACGGCGGTGTTCGCCGCCTCGGCACAGTATCCGCAGCAGCGTGACTACGAGGCGCTTGCCGTCGTGGGACGTGACGCTGAAGGACGTTTGTGCGAGGCATCGCCATGCGGTGCTTGCCGTCAGGTGCTGATAGAGTACGAGCGCCGTCAAGGGCATCCGCTGCGGGTGATTTGCCAGTTGGGCGGCGGACGGGTGCGTGTGGTGCCCGACGTAGCCTCGCTGCTTCCGTTCGGCTTCGACTTTTAGGGGCAAAAAAGGCGGAGAGGGGTGCGCCCAACCGCCGTCCGACCCTTCCGGAGTGCCCGGAGGACGCGCAAAACGGGTCGTCGTAAGTCGCTGGTAACATGTTTGATGCAGTAGTATCGCATGCGTATATGTAAAAAAAATTTTACCATACGCGTTTTTCTTTGTATTTTTGCACGCTTAAAAACAGAAAATAAACAAAGTAAAAATAAACTAACAACACAGAAAATGGGAATCATTGGAAGTATCAGAAAACACTCCGGTTGGGCCGTGGCCATCGTGGGTATCGCCATCGTGGCGTTCATCGTGGGCGACCTGACCAAGAACGGGGGCGACATCCCCGACATGGGTAAGGTCAATAAGGAAACCATGACGTCGCAGCGTTTCAACGAGCTGGTGGCCGAGCGTGAGCAGGACTACAGGATGCAGAAACAGACGTCGCAGGTGCCTGCCGACGAGGAGATGCGAATCCGTGAGTCGGTGTGGGAGCAGTTTGTGGAGGAGACCCTGATGGAGGAGCAGACCTCGAAGCTGGGTCTGTGCGTGACCTCGGCCGAGATGAGGGACATGTACACCGGCAAATTCATCCACCCCTATGTCCGCCAGTCGTTCACCGACCCGACGACGGGCCAGTTTGACCAGAATCAGGTGGCCTACTGGATTGAGCATTTCGACCAGATTGACACCACCCGCCGCCTGCAGTGGATAGAGCTTGAGAAGGCCGTCCGTCTGGAGCGCGAGAACCAGAAGTACAACACCCTCATCTCTGCGGGCTTCTATATGCCCGAAGCCATCGCCGCAAAGGTGGCCGAGTACGGCAGCAACACCACCAATGTGCGTGTGGCCGCCCAGATGTACCGCGACCTGGCCGACGAGGAGGTGCAGCTGACCGATGCTGACTTTGAGAAATACTACAACGAGCACAAGGCCGAATTCGTCGTGACCGACGAATGGCGCGACCTGAAGTTCGTCACCTTCCCCGTGGTGCCCACCGCCGAGGACTTGGCTGAGATCGAGAAGGATGTCAACAAGACCTGGGAGGATTTCCAGAACACGCCCGACAACGAGGTGGCTTTCTTCGTCAACGCTGTGTCCGACCGCCCCTATGACTCGTCCTATGTGAAGGCTTCGAGCCTCCGCGCCCCCTTCGACTCCATCGTGGCCGCTTCGGTCGCTGGCAGCCTGATTGCCCCGCGCATGGTGGACGGCAACTGGATGATGGCCAAGGTGGTGAAGACCGATGTGCGTCCCGACTCGCTGCGTGCCAGTGTGGTCTATGTCCTCAACGAGAACGCGCAGCGCTACGGCAGCAGCGCCACCCGCTCGGCCGAGCAGTCGAAGCAGCTGGCCGACAGCGTGCTTGCTCTGCTGAAGGGCAACAAGATGACCATGGAGCAGGCCGTGGAACAGTATAGCGACGACCCGCAGAAGGCCGAGAAGATGGGCGACATGGACTGGCAGCTGGACGGCAACTACGGCTTCCTAAACGAGCAGCTCCTCGCCAACCCCGTGGGCAGCTACTTCGTGCTTGACGACCCGCGCGGCATCGGCCAGTTGGTGGTGAAAGTCACCGGCAAGACCCCTGCCACCAAGAAATATCGCGTGGCTATGATTACCCGCGCCATCACCCCCTCGAGCGCCACCAACCGCGCCAAGTATACCGAGGCTAGCCGTTTCGCCAGCCAGAACCGTACGCTCGCCGCCTTTGAGGATGCCGCCCGCGAGGGCAACATGCAGGTGCGCGATGCACAGCAGGTGACCATGATGGCCGACCGCATCGTCGGCATCGCCGGCAGCCGCAACATTGTGCAGTGGGCCTACAACGAGGACACCAAGGTGGGCGATGTGGCCGACCAGGTGTACGAGTGCGACGGCCAGTTCGTCGTGGTGGCCCTGAGCGATATCTTCAAGAAAGGCTACGCCACCCTCGAGCAGGTGCGTCCGATGATTGAACAGCAGGTGCGTATCGAGAAGAAGGCCGAACTGCTGATGGCCCGCGCCGAGGAGGCCCAGAAGGCCGTCAAGGACATCAACTCGATTGCGGTCAGCCTCAAGGTGACGGTAGACACCATCGACAGTGTCTCGTTTGCCGACAACAGCTTCGGCCGCTACGGCATGGAGCCCAAAGTGCTGGGCGCTGTGGCCGCCTCGAAGGAAGGCCTGGTGGGTCCGGTGAAGGGCACTTGGGGCGTCTACACGGTGCAGATTGACAGCAAGGCACCGCGCGCCACCCAGACCGAGACCGTCAAGGCTCAGCTGGAGCAGCCCCTGTACTACAAGACCCGCATGGTCTCGCAGGTGCTCCGCCAGAAAGCCAAGATTGTCGACCAACGTAACAAATTCTTCTAAACGAGAAGCATAAATTGAGGAGTGATGAATGGTGAGCGTGCTTCCGCATCGGGTCATCATTCATCATTCTTCGTTCTGTAGGCTATGGGTCTCAAGGACTGGTGGACAAAGATGAAGGAGAAGCCACTGGGCGATGTCATCAAGCATAAGCATCGCTTCGTGGTGATGGACACCGACACCTTCAAGGAGAAGTTCTCCTTCCAGCTGTCGGGCATCAACCTCTTTGTCACCGTGGGCATCACTGTCATCGTGCTGATAGTGCTCACCACTGTGCTCATCGCTTTCACGCCGCTGCGCGAATACATCCCCGGATACACCGACACCGAGATGGTGGAGCAGACCTATGTCAACGCCCGCCGCCTCGACTCGCTGGAGACCCTGCTGGATGACCAGGAGTGGCTCCTGGCGTCGATGCAGGCCATCTTGCGCGGCGATACCGTGGGTCCGGCCTTCGACTCGGTGCGGTCCGACAGCACAGCCTCCCTCGGCCAGGTGGCCAAAGCCTACCGCCGTTTGGTGGAGGACAGCCTGCTGCGCGCCGAAGTGGAGCGCGAGGACAGCCGCTACGAGGTGAAATCCTCTTCGGTGGCGCCCGCGACTGCAGGCAGTGCCGTCCAGTCTACGGTGACGCAACTCTTCTTCGCCCCGATGAAGGGCAAGGTGGTCAGACGTTTCAACGCCACCGAGCGCCACTACGGCGTCGACATAGCGGGCAACGTCAACAAACCGGTGAACGCGGCCTACAGCGGCACGGTGGTCTTTGCAGGCTTCGCTGCCGAAGAGGGCCATGTCCTGGCACTTCAGCATCCCGGCAATGTCATCACAGTGTACCGCAATGTCAGTGTGCTGCTGAAGCACCAGGGCGATGTGGTGCGTGCCGGCGAACCTGTGGCCTACCTCGGCACAGGTGCCGACCCCCATCTGCATCTGGAGGTGTGGGTCAACGGAACGCCGGTCAATCCAGAAGAATACATACCCTTTTAACCGACTGCATTGAAACGCATAGCCATATTAGGTTCGACGGGGTCGATAGGGACACAGGCCCTCAATGTGGTCAGACGCCACCGCGACCTGTTCTCCGTCGAGGTGCTGTGTGCAGGCGCCAATGCCGATCTGCTGGCCGAGCAGGCGCTTGAGTTCAATCCCAATGCGGTGGTTATCGCCGACGAGAGCAAGTATGCCCGGCTGCGCGATGCTTTGGCGCACACCGATGTCAAGGTCTTTGCCGGCGAAAGTGCGATGGTTGACCTGATGGAGATGGACAGCATCGATATGGTGCTGGCCGCCATTGTCGGTTTCGCGGGTCTCAAGCCCACGCTCCGTGCCCTTGAACAGGGCAAGCCGGTAGCGCTGGCCAACAAGGAGACCATGGTGGTGGCTGGCAGCATTGTCACCGCCGCCGCCCAGCGCCACCGTGCACCGATACTGCCGGTCGACAGCGAGCATTCCGCCATCTTCCAGTGCCTGGTAGGCGAGGGGAGCGAGGTAGACAAAATACTGCTCACCGCCAGTGGCGGTCCGTTCCGCGGGCGCTCCCGGGAGGAACTGGCGCAAGTCACCCTTGCACAGACCCTCAATCATCCCAACTGGAGCATGGGCCGCAAGGTGACCATCGACAGCGCCACCCTTATGAACAAAGGCCTTGAGGTCATCGAGGCCAAATGGCTCTTCGGAGTGCCTGCCGAGAACATCGAGGTGCTGGTGCATCCGCAGTCGGTGGTGCATTCAATGGTGCAGTTCCGTGACGGAAGCATAAAGGCGCAGCTTGGCGTCCCTACCATGGAAACCCCCATCCAGTATGCCTTCACCTTCCCCGACCGCGTCGAGAGCCATCTGCCGCGTCTGGACTTCCACCACTACGCCAGCCTCACTTTCGAGCAGCCCGACCGCAAGACATTCCGCTGCCTTGACCTGGCCTACCGCGCTATTGCCCGTGGAGGCAACATGCCCTGCATTATGAATGCCGCCAACGAGGTGGCTGTGCAGCGCTTCATCGACGGAAGCATTGGCTTCCTCGACATCGCCGACTTTGTGGAGCATTCCATGGAGTCGGCATTGTTCATACCCAATCCCACTCTCGAAGACCTGTTCCAAACCGATAAAACCGTCCGTCAACAATGAAATGGCTCGCGCTGATAATCAGCCTCACCCTCCTTGTGGCCACCCATGAACTCGGCCACCTGCTGTTCGCCAAACTGTTCCATACGCGCGTGCGCAGGTACTATATCTTCTTTAACTGGAAGTTCTCCATTCTGAAGGCTAAGAAGTTCGGCGGCAAGTGGCACTTCCTCTTCTTTAACGCCAAGACGCCCGACTCGTGGGACGAGAAAAATCTTGCCCCCGAGGATCAGGACAACACCCTGTGGGGTCTCGGCTGGATTCCCCTCGGCGGCTACTGCGACATCGCGGGCATGATTGACGAGACCAAGGACGCCAGCGACCTGGAGGCTGTGCCTCAGCCTTGGGAATACCGCACCAAACCGGCCTGGCAGCGCCTTTGCATCATCAGCGGCGGCGTGTTGGTTAACTTCCTCTCGGCGCTGCTCATTTTCGGCATGATATTTGCCCGCTGGGGTGCTGACGAGCTGCCTCTGCGCAACGCCACCCTCGGCTACGACTATCATCAAGTGATGCTTGACGAGGGCTTCCAGACAGGCGACATCATCTACGCCATCGATGGCCGCGAGCAGTACGACTTTGCCGACGCCACCATGGCCCTCGTGCTTGACAATCCCCGCACCGTCACCGTCATGCGCGGCGACTCGCTGGTGGACATCCCGATGAGTGGACACTTGACCGAGCGCGCCAACCGCGAGCGTGTCAAGTCGCTCATGATGCCGCGGATGCCCTTTGTCGTCAAGGACTTCATAGCGGGCTCTGAGGCCAAGAAGGCCGGCATGCAGCAGGGCGACAGCGTGGTCAGCATCGCCGGCGTGCCGATGGCGGCCTTCAGCGAAATCTCACCCGCCCTCGCCGCCCATGCGGGCGACACCATCAGCGTCGGCTTCTACCGTCAGGGCCGCCTCGACAGCGTCATTGTCCCGCTCGGAAGCGACGGCAAACTCGGCGTGCAACTCGAGAGCGATATCTCCAAGCTCTTTGTGGTCAACCATATCGACTACAACTTCTTCCAAGCCATCCCTGCCGGCATCGCCCACGGCTGGAAGACCCTCACCGACTATGTCTCGTCGCTCAAGATGCTCTTCTCGCCGGGCGGCGTGCAGAGCCTCGGCGGCTTCGGCACCATGGCCAGCATCTTCCCCAATTACTGGGATTGGCACTCCTTCTGGAACATTACGGCCCTGCTGGCACTTATCCTGGCCTTCATGAACATCATTCCCATCCCGGGTCTTGACGGCGGACATATCGTCTTCACCCTCTGGGAGATGATCTCCGGCCGCACCCCCTCTGAAAAATTCCTCACCATCGCCCAGAACGTGGGCATGGCGCTCCTCTTCGCGCTGCTCATCGTGGCCAACGGCAACGACCTGCTGCGTGCCATAGGACTATTGTAACCTACTATGAAAAAGCTCGACCGTCTCATCCTCCGCTCCTTCATCGGACCGCTCGTGCTCACCTTCACCATCGCGGTGTTCGTGTTGCTGATGCAGTTCGTCTGGAAGTATATCGATGACATGGTCGGCAAAGGCCTTGCTTTCAACGTCATCGCCGAGTTGCTGCTCTATGCCTCGGCCACCTTCGTCCCCATGGCCCTCCCCATCGCCGTCCTTTTTGCCTCCATTATGACCATGGGCAACTTCGGCGAGAAATACGAGCTCGTGGCCATGAAGGCTGGCGGCATCTCCATCACCCGCGTCATGATGCCCATGGCTGTCGTCGTGCTCATGCTCACCGGCGTGGCCTTCTACTTCGCCAACAACGTCATGCCCGAAGCCATGCTGCGCTACCGCATGACGCTCTACGACGTCACCCGCAAGAAGCCCGCCGTCAACATCCGCACGGGCGAATACTATCAGGACATCGAGGGCTATGTCATCCGCATCGGCGCCAAGGACCAGGACGGCAGCACCCTTCACGACGTCATCATCTACGACCACTCCAGGGGCATCGCCGAAACCAACGTCATCGTGGCCCGCAGCGGCGTCATGCAGACCACCCTCGACAACCGCTACCTCCTCTTCACCCTCGACACCGGCTACTCCTACACCGAGCCCACTAACGGCGAGAACTACCACAAGCGTCCACTTACCACCGTAGCCTTTGAGCGTCAGACCATTGCCTTCGACATCTCCTCTTTTGCCTACTCCAAGAGCGGCGAGGACCTCTTCAAAGGCAGCTACCAGATGATGAATGTGCACCAGCTGAACGAGTCGGTGGAAGCCCTCACGGGCAACCTGCAGGGCCGCTACGACGACATCCGGCGCGACCTTGTCGAGCCCCTCCGTCTCTGGCGGGCCTACACCTCCGACACCGCTATCGCCCACGCACCCAAGCCCGTCACTGTTGACGACCTTTATGGACAGGTAGACGACCCGCTGCAGCGCAACAGAATGAAGAGCCGCGCCCAGTATGTGGCCACCACTGCCGGCATCGACGTCCGCAACTACGAGGACATGATACGCGGCGACATAGAATACATCAACCGCCACGAAATCGAGAAACAGCGCAAGTTCACCCTCTCGGTGGCCTGCCTGCTCCTCTTCCTCATCGGCGCCCCCTTCGGCAGCATTGTCCGCAAGGGCGGCCTCGGAGTGCCGCTGGTGGCTTCGGTGGCCTTCTTCGTACTCTATTATGTTGTCGGCATGATCGCCGAGAAGGCCGTGCGTGAGTCGGCCATGGGCCCCGAAGGCATGTGGATTTCGTCGCTCGTCATGCTCCCCATTGGGCTGTTCTTCACCTTCCAGGCTACCTCCGACTCCTCCTTCTTCGACTCTGCTGCCTGGCGTCGCTTCTTCCGCCGCCTCGTCGCCAAGGTGGGTCTGAAGTCTGCCGCCCAGTCCTGAACTGTATTTCTTACTGCACTGGAAACCAGAGTGTTGAATTTCGGCGTACGGTGCACTATAAGTGCTTTGTAATCAATTTCTTGTCCTGACCAACACCGTATCAAAACCGTACCATCGCCATACCCTCTCCGTACCCCCTCCGATGCCGGGCGGTGTTGATACGGTGATAATGGGTCTATGACGCGTGGAAATCAGCCTCTTGTGTATTGGTAGCTCCTTTTTTTTGCCTCGAAACGGATTTTTTTCGTACTTTTGCAGTGTGATACAAAACCGTTTCGTAGATGAAAGAGATACATGATTTCACTGTCATCGAAAGGCAGCAGCTTGGCGACCAGTACTTCCGGCTGGTGATTGAGCATGGCGGGCAGATGCTGCCTGTGGCGCCTGGGCAGTTTGTCGAGGTGCTTGTCGAAGGCAGCCGCGAGGTGATGCTGCGGCGTCCGATTTCGGTGCACGATGTCGACGCGGCGCGGGGAACACTGAGCCTGCTCGTCCAGATTGTCGGCCACGGCACCCGCCGGTTGGCGGAGCTCAAAGAGGGCGACCACCTGAACCTCGTCTACCCCCTGGGACATGGGTTCACCACAGACCTCAAGCCGCAGACATCCGTCTTGTTGGTGGGTGGCGGCGCGGGCATAGCACCGCTGCTATACCTTGCCAAGTGCCTGAAAGCAAAGGAGGTGCAGTGCACCGTGCTACTTGGTGGACGCACGTCGGCGCTGATACCTGTGCGGGATGAATTTGCCCCCTATGGAGAACTATGCATTGCCACCGACGACGGTTCGCTGGGTCACAAGGGACTGGTGGTGGTGCACCCCGCTTTTGCCAAGACCTACGACATGATATACACCTGTGGCCCCACGCCGATGATGAAGGCTGTGGCACGCAGCGCCGCCGAGCGTGGCATCCGCTGCGAGGTGAGCCTGGAGAACATGATGGCCTGCGGTGTGGGCGCCTGCCTCTGCTGCGTGACCGACACCGATCAGGGACACCGCTGCGTCTGCAAGGATGGCCCCGTGTTCGACATCACGACAATGCACAAATGGTATGAAAAATAAGGATATGCTAGCAGTTAAAGTACATAATCTCAGTCTTAAGAACCCTGTGATGACGGCGTCGGGCACTTTCGGCTACGGCGAGGAGTTCGCCGACTTTGTCGACCTGGAACGCCTGGGCGGCTTCATCGTCAAGGGCACCACCGGAAGCCACCGCGAGGGCAACCCCTATCCCCGTATGGCCGAGACCCCCTCGGGAATGCTTAACGCCGTGGGTCTTCAAAATGGCGGCGTGGAGAAGTTCTGCAAGGAAGTGTATCATAGAATCAAACACTTAGATACCAATATCATCGTCAACGTCAGCGGCTCGAGCATCGAGGAATACTGCGATGTGGCGTCGCAGATTGACGAGCTGGAGAAGATTCCAGCCATCGAGCTGAACATCTCGTGCCCCAACGTCAAGAAGGGCGGTATGGGCTTTGGTACCAATCCCGAGATGGCGGCACAAGTGGTGAGTGAGGTGCGCAAAGTATACCATAAGACGCTGATAGTGAAGCTGACACCCAATGTGACCAGTGTGGTGGACATTGCCAAGGCGGTTGAGGCTGCCGGCGCCGACAGCGTGAGCCTCATCAATACCATGCTCGGCATGGCTGTGGATGTGGAGAAGCGTCGCCCTTACCTGAGCACCATCACAGGAGGCTTGAGCGGCCCGGCCGTGAAGCCTGTAGCGGTGAGGATGGTGTGGCAAGTGGCTCATGCAGTGCAGATTCCCGTCATCGGTCTCGGCGGCATCGCCTCGGCGGCCGACGCGCTGGAGTTCCTCATGGTGGGTGCCAAGGCCATCCAGGTGGGCACGGCCAACTTCATCGACCCTGCTGTCACCATGAAAATTGTCGACGGCCTGGAGGACTACTGCAACCGTCATGGTATCAAGGATATCAATGAGATAATCGGCATAATATGACACTCGTTGCCGACAGCGGGAGTACCAAGACTTCGTGGGTAGAGGTGGAGTCTGGTAACAAGATAGTTACCGAAGGACTCAACCCCCATTTCACCACCGATGAACAGTTTCTCGCTGCCTGTGAAAAGGTGCGGGAGACGTGCCGTGTCATGTCTCTACGACAGGTGTTCTTTTATGGAGCAGGATGTCGAAGCAAGGTGCAGCGGGAGCGTGTAAAGTCCATGCTCTCAAAGGCCTTTGGGGTCGACGACGTGCAGGTAGAGACGGATATGCTGGGTGCCTGCCGCGCCGTATGCGGAGACAAGGCTAGTCTCGTTGGCATCCTCGGCACCGGCAGCAACGCCTGCTACTACGACGGCGAGCGCATCAAATGTCAGCCGACAAGCACTGGTTATGTTTTGGGTGACAAAGGCTCGGCTAATCATGTGGGGCGTGTCTTGTTGAATGACTACCTTACACACCGTATGCCGGCAGCGTTAAGGCGCATGTTCCATGAAACTTACCACCTTTCGGACGCCAAGTTGATGGATGCCGTCTACCATCAGCCTCACCCTAACCGTTTCCTTGCCTCGTTGGCTCCTTTTGCAGTGCAGCACCAAGAGGAGGAGTATTGTGGCGGTGTGATTTGGGAAACGCTTTGCGACTGGTACTTCGACCCCTTGCTGCCGCTTCGTCGGCGGGCACGGTATTGGGAAGGTACGCTTCACGTTGTAGGTGGTTATGCGAAAGCCATTGAACCTACGTTGAGACGTTATTTTGAAGACGATGGCCTACAGGTGGGTACCGTCGTGGCCGATCCGACGGAGGGATTGCTGTGCTATCATAAAACAGTATAAGGGACTGTGTGATAGTTGTATATGCACTTGTGTAGATGTGTTGATGAAAAAAATATTTGGAGAATTCAAAAATACTGTTTAATTTTGCACAACGAAAAAAATGATCAGCGGCTCATTTCCGGCTCACCGTTGTATCAGTTAGTAAATGAGCCTGAAACAACAAACAACAATACAATATGAAAAAGAGTTACTATTTGTTGGCCGCGATGGCTGTTTCGGTATTGCTGGCATCTTGCGGATGCAAATGTAGCACCGAGCCCAAGATCAGTTCGAAGATGGTCACCAAGCTTTTCAATGAAAAGGCTACGGAGTTGTGCTTGAATAAGCAGTACACCTCCTTCGACACGGGTTACTACGAGCAGAACGATGAGAATGCACGTTTGGTGCTGCAGAAACTGGCTCACGCCGGTGTTATCGACTACAAAGTGGAGCGCTTTGCATGGTTTAACAAGTGCACCGACATCAGGTACACAGTAACTAAATACATAGACTATTACTGCGAGAATACTGGTGAAAAGGTGAATGTTCAGAAGGTGATGGGAAATGATACAGTGATTTACTATGACCTTGAGGAGCACTATATGGTGAATGTACAGGTTAAGTCCAAATACAAATCCATGATTGTTGACGCTAAGCCGGTGCCGGCTGGGGACAAGGATTTGGCTTTCCCGCTGTATAAAGAAACGAGTGAAGATACTATGCAGAGCAATGAGGCATGGCCTGCTATGGAATCTCCCAAGGTGCCAGAAGCTCCGCATGAGCGTAAAGACATCAAGTGTGCCGAGAGAAAAGATGTCACCGAACCCGCTGTTACTAAAAAGGAGACTCCCAAGAAAGTGAAATATCCTATTTGCAAGTCGATTGATCCTGCAACGGAAGAAGCCTATAAGGCAGCCCAGGAGCTTGAACGCAAAGGTACGGTTACCATCTTTGCCTATCAAGTTGACGCGGTCAAGGCTCGCAATATCCAGACCTTCAAGAAGGAGGATGGTACTCTGGGTGCCCGCTGCGAAGTCATCCTTAAGTCGAACAAAGTTACTCCGCAGGCACATATTCTGATGGGTCATATCATTGATGGTATCCCTGCCAAGGTGGATATTAAGTTGACCTATTATATTGACAAAGGCTGGACAATTGATAGTGCCGAGAACTTTGCACTGCCCGCAATTAACCCGAACGATGTAATAAAAGAGGTCGTTGAAGCGGGTAAAGACGCTGTCGAGTAATGTGAGGAAAGCACAGACTGAGAGGTTGCCGGCATAGACGGCAACCTCTTTTTTTTATGTCGCAGACATATGGCGAGGGGTAAAAAAAGAGATATATACACAATATTTGTATTTATTGCGCGTTAATTTTCTCATTAACGACAAACACTAATTCTACAACAATGGATTTAACAAACATCTTGGTCATTGCCGGCAAGCCGGATTTGAGTGAACTGGTGTCGCAAACCAAAGGCGGCGCCGTGGTGATGAACCTCGTGACAGGACAGAAGTACCCCGTCTTCAAGAACGACCGCATTTCGTCGCTTGGCGAGATACGCATATTTACCGATAACGATGAGCGCCCTCTCGACGAGGTGATGATTGCCATCCACAAGGTGCTCGAGGGCAAGCCGACCTCCTTTGAGCCCAAGAAGGCCGACAGCAAGGAGATGTTCTCCCTGCTGGAGAAGGCGCTGCCCGACTACGACCGCGAGCGCGTGCATGCCTCGGATGTGAAGAAGCTCTTCTCGTGGTACAACATTCTGCTGGCTTCGGGCAAGGTGTCCTTTGAGGAGGAGAAGCCCGAGGAGGCGGAAGCCAAGACCGAACAATAACCCCTAAAACAATAGAAGAGTATGAAGAAAGCACTCGTAGCTCTGTGTGCGTTGGCCCTGTTAGGTATGACGGCCTGCAACAAGGAAGAAGACCCCGAGGTACTGTCTGGCAACTGTGAGACGCCAGCCACTCCGACGCCCACCCCGACACCTACGCCCACCCCGCAGGGAGCAGGGCAGGAAGGTGTCTACAACCCTGGCGCCCGCATTGTGGCCATCAGTGTTGATGGCGCTCCCTCGGAGCAATGGACTTGGAACGAAGACGGACAGCTGGTGTCGGTGACCGACGCGTCGTCCAGCACGGAGAAAATGCACTACACCTATAGCAGCGACGGCCGCATCAGCAGCGTCACCCTCAATGCCAACGGCGCTATGAGCGGCGACATGGGCGTTACCTACAGCGGCGAATACATCTCCGCCTTGAGCGTTATGAGCGGCGCAGATGAAATAGTGGCTGCGCAGGTGTCGCACAACAGCGCCAACAAAGTCAGCGGCGCTACCCTTGAACTCGAGGACGACCTGCTGGTGGACGTCTTCAACGGCGTCATCGGCCAATTTATCGGTGATAGTACCGGCAACGGGCTCATCAACGGCATGGACAGCACCAGCGCCTCGGTGCGGTTCACCTGGACTGGCGACAATGTCGGCACCGCCATCCTCAACATCAAGGCCCGCCTGGAGACCACGTTGGGACAGATTGGCTCGATGATTGACGACTACAGCATCTTCGGCTCCTATGGCACAATCATTCAGCAGATGGTTACCTATGCGCCCGACAAGAAGGTGTATCTCCGCGTGTCGCTGGCTGACACGGCAGCCTATACCTACGACAACCACGTCAACCCGTTCCGCCACAATTTGGGCCGCCTGATTCCCGACGACATGAGCCTCACCCTCGACCTCTCGGCTCTCACGGCCAACAATGCTGCCAGCGAGGTGCATTCCACAGGTGCTTCCCTCGATGTCCTCATCGCTATTACTACCACGCCGATGCAGGTATACCACAAGGATCACCCCATGGCCGGCAACAGCAGCAGCTATAGCTACCAGTACAATACCGACGGCTACCCTGTAAGTGTCACGAACCAGGAGGGCAGCGTCAAGACATACACTTATCAGCAATAACAGAATGACATACACCGAGAAAGACCATCGCTACAAACGCTATACAGTCACCTCGGCACTGCCCTATGCCAATGGTCCGGTGCATATTGGTCACTTGGCTGGCGTCTATGTGCCCGCCGACGTTTATGTGCGCTATCTCCGCGCCCAAGGTGAACAGGTGATGTTCATCGGCGGCAGCGACGAGCATGGTGTGCCTATCACCATCAAGGCCCGCAAGGAGGGCTGTACGCCGCAGGACATCGTCGACCGCTACCACAAGATTATCAAGGACAGCTTTGCCGAACTAGGCATCTCGTTCGACATCTACAGCCGCACTTCCAGCAAGGAACACCACGAGACCGCAGCCGCCTACTTCAAGAAGCTCTACGACGAGGGCAAGTTCGTCGAGAAAGTGTCGCAGCAGTACTACGACGAGGAGGCGGGCTGCTTCCTGGCCGACCGCTATATCACGGGCACCTGTCCCCACTGCGGCAACGAGCGCGCCTATGGCGACCAGTGCGAAGCCTGTGGTACCTCGCTCAATGCCACTGACCTCATCAATCCCAAGAGCGCCCTCAGCGGCTCGAAGCCCGTGCTTAAAGAAACCAAGCACTGGTTCCTCCCCCTTGACCAAGACGAGCCTTGGCTGCGCGAGTGGATACTCGAGAGTCACAAGGGCGACTGGAAGACCAATGTCTATGGTCAGTGCAAGTCGTGGATCGACGCCGGCTTGCAGCCCCGTGCTGTCACGCGCGACCTCGATTGGGGCGTCAAGGTGCCCATCGAAGGTGCCGACGGCAAGGTGCTCTACGTCTGGTTCGACGCTCCTATCGGCTATATCAGTTTCACCAAGGAACTGAAGGGCGACGATTGGGAGAAATGGTGGAAAGACAAGGACACCAAGCTGGTGCACTTCATCGGCAAGGACAACATCGTCTTCCACTGCATCATCTTCCCCTCGATGCTGCACGCCGACGGCAGCTATATCCTGCCCGCCAACGTGCCCGCCAACGAGTTCCTCAACCTCGAGGGCGACAAGATTTCGACCTCGCGCAATTGGGCCGTGTGGCTGCACGAGTACCTGCAGGAGTTCCCCGGCAAGCAGGATGTGCTGCGCTACACCCTCTGCTCCAACGCTCCCGAAACCAAGGACAACGACTTCACCTGGAAGGACTTCCAGTTGAAGAACAACTCCGAGCTGGTGGCTATCCTCGGCAACTTCGTCAACCGCACCCTTGTGCTGACGCATAAGTTCTATG
>JAEEGH010017904.1_pt1 | contig 15035 bp, 10 predicted proteins | sample 9134181 | NCBI WGS metagenome assembly JAEEGH01 (sample SAMN16246544, study PRJNA631951) | gut metagenome | biome: gut microbiome; feature: rumen; material: DP-attached | host: Bos | place: Iran: Karaj | collected 2018-10 | reverse complement strand
TCCCACGGGCGTCGGCAAGACCGAGGTGGCCCGCGTGCTGGCCAAGGAGCTGGGCATCGAACTGCTGCGCTTCGACATGAGCGAATACACCGAGAAGCACACCGTGGCCAAACTCATCGGCTCGCCCGCCGGATACGTGGGCTACGAGGACGGCGGCCTGCTGACAGATGCCATCCGCAAGACGCCCAACTGCGTGCTGCTCTTGGACGAGATAGAGAAGGCCCACCAGGACATCTACAACATCCTGCTGCAGGTGATGGACTACGCCCGACTGACTGACAACAAGGGCCGCAAGGCCGACTTCCGCAACGTGGTGCTCATCATGACGTCGAACGCCGGCGCACAGCACGCCTCGCAGGCCAACATCGGCTTCAGCGGCAACACCTCGCGCGGCGAGGCCATGCTCAGTCAGGTGAAGAAGACGTTCAAGCCTGAGTTTATCAACCGCCTCAGCGGTACGGTGGTGTTCCACGACATGGACCGCACGATGGCGACACTCATCCTGCGCAAGAAGCTCCGCGAACTGCAAGAGAAGCTGACCGCCAAGCGCGTGACGATGACGCTGACCGACAAGGCTTTCGACTATCTGCTCAGTCAGGGTTTCACCCGCGAGTACGGTGCCCGCGAGATGGACCGCGTCATCGGCCAGCAGCTGAAGCCGCTGCTCATGCGCGAAATCCTCTTCGGACGGCTCAAGGAGGGCGGCGACGTTACGATAACAAAGGACGGCGATGGTTTACGAATTAGATGACGACCTGTGGTTCCCCGACCCGCGCTTCGGCGATGCTGACGGCTGTATAGCCGTCGGCGGCGACCTGAGCGTCGACCGCCTGCTGCTGGCCTACAGCAACGGCATCTTCCCCTGGTACGCCTTCCGCCGCGATGACCCTGTCTGGTTCTGTCCCATGCAGCGCTTCGTCATCTTCCCCAACGAAATTCACGTCAGCCACTCCATGCGCACGCTGATGAACAAGGGCCAGTACCGCCTGAGCATCAACGAGGACTTCCGGGGCGTCATCAGCAACTGCAGCCGGTTGCGCATCGACGAGGATGGTGCCTGGCTCGGCCCCGACATGATTGCCGCCTACACCGAACTCCACCGCGAGGGCTTCGCCGCCAGCGTCGAGGTGTGGGAGGACAAGCGGCTGGTCGGCGGTCTCTACGGTGTCAACATCGGGCGTGCCTTCTTCGGCGAGAGCATGTTCTCGCTCGTGCCCAGCGCCTCGAAGCTGGCCCTCATCCACCTGGCCCGTACAATGCAAGAAACTGGCGGTACGGTTATCGACTGCCAGTTTCATACGCCTCACCTCGAATCAATGGGAGGCCGCTTTATCAGTTACACCGACTACATGAAGTTAATTCGGTGACAGCACCTTCTCTATAAGCTTCGTCACGTCGCTGATGTCAACATTGCCGTCGCCATTCAAGTCGGCGGCTTTGTCATAGAACAAAATGGGCTTCGGGCCAATCAGGCTATTAACGAGCGCTTTCACATCGTTGATGTCAATCATGCCGCTACCGTCAACGTCGCCCTTCTCCACTACCCTTCTGAGGCTAAGGTCAGCTATTGTGAAATGCTTATTGGCATATAACTTCAGAATGGAATTGTCGGCAGTGGGAGTCACTTGGAAGGTTAATGTCTGGAAAGGATTCTCTGTCGCATTGCTTATGCGTTTGACATTCGGCGTCACCTCCTGCTTCACACCGTCAAAATCAACAGAGAATACGGTTGGCAGGTCACCGTCACGCCAACCAGAAACCTTCAATGTAAGCTCATACAATTGATTCTTGGCCAAAGGCATCGTGTACCCCGTCTCTGTGCCGTAGGTCAGCGTTGTAGCACCCCAGGAAAATACAGCAGCCTTACCATCGGTATATGCCAAGCCTGGGTCTTTGCTGACATCTTTCACTAAAAGGCGAATACCGTTTACCTTCGTCCAGCCAGACAGGTTGATGTCGCCCGACGTTGCGTTTGCAGCAGTATTGGCAAACTGTCCGTCGTAGATGGCATTCAACTCCTCGCTGTTCTGCTGCCAACTAGTCTGTTTCAGAATGTCGCAACTCGTCTGGAAGTTGGGGTCGGCAACCTTCATGGCCTTAACCACAGCCAAAGCATTGAGGATAGTCGTATTATTATAAGGTGCATACTTCCCACTCTCAAAGCCTAACTGATGAGCCTCTGCCTCAGCGATGAGTGCCGGCAGTTCCTCTAAGTCGGCAAATACAGGCGCCGCCACCACATCGCTGGTGGCGCTGCCACCGTAGAGCGTCGTTGAAGTGGCACGGAACTGACCACCTGAAATACCAAGGTCGTCGAAGCTGGCAGTCATCGTCACAGTATTGCTCTCCAGCAGGTTGCGGTCGTCGCTCAACGTCAAGAGTGTTTGCCAGCTGCTGCCGTCAGCACTGTATTCTATCAGCAATTGGTCGGTAGCATCTGCATTGCCGTTACCCACGGTAAAGGTCACTGTCTGCTCTTCCATATTGACAGTATAGGTCAGCGTCGGTTTCTGAGCACTAGGTGCCCACCAGGCTGGTACCTTGGTATAGTTCGAATTATATGCAAAGGTAGAACGGTGGTCACGGTACACCTGACCAGCAGGGGTAAGACCCTTACTTACGTTTTGGTCCCAGTACATATTGTTGCGCCACCAGTCGAAGCCATAGATGGCATAACGCTCTATGTAATCGCTCTCCTCTAAACGCTGCAGTAAAGCCTGCAGATATTCACGGGCTTTGTCGTCAGAGGTGATGACCGAACTCGCATCGTTCCATGTAGCACCAACCTCTAGCTCCGTCAGCCAGATGGGGCGCTTAACACTGTTCCAAAGATTCCAGTATGTGTCTGTGACATATTTTGCATAGTTGTCTGCATTGCGCGAACCGATAGGCAGATAGGAATGGCTGACAGCAATATCACAACGCGAATGATTATTATTCTCATCAACATATTTGAAGAACTGCGTCAGATAGCTGAAGTCAGCATTGTTTTGCGGCTGCGGTGAACCAATGCGGCCGCCACCGGCCTGAAAATCCTCACTTAAACCGTATGTCGTCCATTCTATGATTTTTTTGCTGTCTTTATCGACAGGGCAGGTGCACGGTTTTGTTTCATGTTGCGTATGTTGCTCCGGGTGGTCAGGCTCATTGATAGATATAGCAGCTGTTGCCGTCTTGCTGTTCACTTCATCAGCATTTGGCCAATATACGTGTTGCCGACAGGGCACATACTCCATATCCGTTGTCGAGCTGTAGCCAGCACTCCACGACCAGAACCACGTGGCTCTCAGTCCGGGGCCGCCGCTGGAGCCGCTTGTGTTGCCCCACCCTTTCTTCGACAGATACTGCCAAGGTTTAATATTAACCGACGTCACGCGCTTAGTCAGTGCATTAGGCAGCGTAACCACCTGGTCGGCATGGTCGGCCACGAAGACGCGACTATACCACGAACCGTTTGTGCCGCAAGCTAAGGTGGCCATATAACCACGACGCAAGGTGAAACTGGTCATTGTATTACTCTGCCCCGCCTCCGAGAGGTCTTTATGATTGCCAACGGCCAACGTGAACTCGCCCTCCGTACCGTCGCAGGTCATAGCGACTTCGGGCAGGGGAATGACGGCGGCACCGTTCAAGTAAATGGCCACACGACAGTTCGTACCGTTTTTAGCAGCTACACCATTGATGGAAACATACTTCAGGTAGGTGCTGATGACCTTACTGGGAATAATGTTATCGAAAATGAGCCACGTGCGGTCGCTGCCGAGATTAACAGAACTACTGCCGAGAATCGGGTTGTCGTTCGACGTGATGTGGATGTCTACAGCATCGCTGCGGTCAATCTCTTTGTCGTTCAGCTGACAGTAGTCCACCTCATTCACGCCCTGGGCATTCTCGTAGTCGCCCGAGCAGTAGGCCTGGCGTGCCTCGTCCCAGGAGCTGCCCACGGCAGGAATCACCGAGAACTGTCCGTGACTGCTCTTGCGCTTGTCGTAGTAGATGCTGACGTTTTTATTGCCTTTCTTCGCGCCGTCGATGCCCACGTAGTGGTTCTCTTGATTAGATTCATTTTTTTTGTTAATAAGGTAAGCATAACTGTCTGGCCCTTCCATCTTCCAACAGAAGCGGTCATCCGTAGAACGATTGTTCTCAAAGACTATGCTCCACGTATTCTTGCCACTGGCAGCCAAATACCTGTTGCTACCTTTTTGACGTAACAGCACATAACCACTCTTGCCCGAATCCTCGACTACAAACACGTAGCCCTCCTTGTCAGCATTCACGTCATAAGCCGACAATACCGGAACCGTGTTGGTGGTGTCCGACCCTATTAGCTTCTCGTAAATATTAAGCCAAATGTAGTACTCGCCGCCGGCCTTGAGCTCGGCTTTTACCGACAGGCAGCTTACGACGGTGACGCAAAGCGTGATTAGTAGTTTTCTCATATTGTAAATAGCTATTAGTTTGGACTGCAAAATTACAACTTTTTTCTCACATATCCAAACTATTCGGCTTTTTTTAGGAAAATCCTCTATACGATGTTCACCTCGGGATGGATGTCAATGCCGAACCGTTGAGCGACGTCGTGGCGGATAGCCTCGCAGAGCGCAACGATTTCCTGCCCCGTGGCACCGCCGAGGTTCACCAGCACCAAGGCCTGCTTCGGGTGGACGCCGGCACGGCCCATCGAGCGACCCTTCCAGCCGCACTGGTCAATCATCCAGCCGGCGGGAATCTTCTCGTGCTCATCATCTATGTGGTAGTGGGGCATATCGGGATACTGTGCCAACAGCTGCTCGAACTTCTCGCGGCTGACGACAGGGTTCATGAAGAAGCTGCCGGCATTGCCCGTCACCTCCGGGTCGGGCAGTTTCTCGCGGCGGATGTCGATAATCGTCTGGCGCAGCTGTTGGGGGGTCGGCTCTTCAATGCCGCGCCGCTGCAGTTCGGCACGTATGTTGCCGTAGTCCAGGCGGGGCGAAAATTCAGCAGCAAACTGATAGGTGACGCGGGTTATCAGGTAGCGGTTCTTCCAGTCCTGCTTGAAGCGGCTCTGGCGGTAGCCGTAGCGGCAGTCAGCGTTTGTCAGCACGCACCGACGGCCCGATGCTATCTCGACGCACTCCACCTCGCGAATGAGGTCCTTCGCCTCAGCACCGTAGGCGCCGATGTTCTGAACGGCACTGGCTCCCACGTCGCCGGGAATCAGCGACAGGTTCTCGGCCCCGTAGAGTCCGCTGTCCAGGCTCACCTTTACGACGTCGTCCCACGTCATGCCGCTGCCGCAGGTCATCAGCGTGCCGTCAGTCTCGTAGCCCTTGATGGCCGAATGGACCACGATGCCGTCGAAGTCGCGCGTCAGCAGCAGATTGCTGCCCCCGCCTATTATAATAAAAGGTCTGTCGTCACGGCCCAGCAGCTCAGCCACATCAGCAGCCTCCTCCACCGTCTCGTATTCCAGGAAACGGCGGCAGCGGGCGTCAATGCCAAACGTGTTGTGCCCCTTCAGACTATAATCCAACAGGTCCCTCATTCCTCATTCTCTCATCTTCACCAGTTTCCACTGTCCGTCGCTGCGACGGAACGTCATCTCCACCTCCATGCCGTTGGCAATGCCGCGCATCATGAAAATCTTCTCGTCGGAGTCCTCCTCCTGCTTGCCGTAGACGATGTTGTAGATCATGCGGTCGGGCAGCTCGGGCGCAAAGGCGGGCCACGTGTCGGGCGTCAGGATCCCCTCCATCTGGGCAAAGTCGTCGTCAGGGTCAGGGCCTACGAACGCTACGGTCTGGGCCAGGCTCTCGGTCTGGAATGCCGAGTCGGTCACAAACTGGTGGTAAAAGTCCAAGAACGATGCGTTGCGGTTCGAGGCTATCGGCTCCGTCCTGACCTCCAATAGCATCCACGCACCCTTGACGCGGCGGAACTGGTACTGAATCACGGCACCCGTGTTGAAGTAAATTTTCTCGACCGTAGCCTGGCTCACCGACGTGTCGCGCACCAGCTCCATCTGCTGCTGGTTGTCGAAGAGCACGGTGTAGTAGTCCTGGCGCATGAAGAAGCGCTCCATCTTCCACTCACCCTTGCCCACCTGGGTCGTCTTGCCGTTGCGCACATTCGGCAGCGGGAAGTTCACGCGCTCCATCTGCAGGTTGCGGTTGGCAGCGAAGTTGAACAGGAAATCGTCGAACAGCTCGTCGGCGGCCCTCGGCATCGGTGTCTCGGCAATCAGCTGCTCCAGCGTGTCAACCGGCTCCACAGAGTCCGTGGATGTTGTGTCGGCAGTGTCGGCCGGCGTCGTGTCCGCCGGTGCTGCCGCCTGCCTGCCTCCGCACGAAAGTGTCAGCAAGGCCAGTGCCATTGCAACAAAAGAAAGCCTCTTCATTGCTCGTCTTTCAAATTCAGCGTGCAAAGTTAATAAATTATTGTGAATTATGAATTATGAATTAAAAAAAATTCGTACCTTTGCACCCGAAATTAAAAAATCACCCTATTGATATGTTACTTGACAAGATAGACGAACTTCTGAAAGAAGTACAGACGCTGAGCGCAAAGAATGCAGACGAAGTGGAACAGCTGCGACTGAAGTACCTCAGCAAGAAGGGCGAAATCACCGCCCTGATGAACGATTTCCGCAACGTGTCTGCCGACGAGAAGAAGACCGTGGGCATGAAGATCAACGAGCTGAAGCAGATGGCCTTAGAGCGCATCAACCAGCTGCGCGAGGAGTGTGAGACACAGGAGACGGGCGACGAGCAGATGGACCTGACGCGCACCCCCTACCCCATCAAGCTCGGCACGCGCCACCCGCTGACCATCGTGACCAACGAAATCATCGACATCTTCTCGCGCATGGGCTTCGTGCTGGCCGACGGCCCCGAGGTGGAGGACGACCTCCACGTCTTCACGAAGATGAACTTCGCCGCCGACCACCCCGCCCGCGACATGCAGGACACGTTCTTCGTCTCGCAGCATCCTGACGACGTGACCAAGAACATTCTGCTGCGCTCGCACACCAGTTCGGTGCAGGCCCGCGTGATGGAACAGATGCACGATGAGAACGGACTGCTGACGGCGCCCATCCGCGTCATCTGTCCGGGCCGCGTCTATCGCAACGAGGCCATCACCGCCCGCGCCCACTGCTTCTTCCACCAGGTGGAGGGTCTCTACATCGACAAGAACGTCTCGTTCACCGACCTGAAGCAGGTCCTGCTCTCGTTTGCCAAGGAGATGTTCGGCCCCGACACGAAGATCCGCCTGCGCCCCTCGTACTTCCCGTTCACGGAGCCCTCAGCCGAGATGGACATCTCGTGCTTCATCTGCGGTGGCGAGGGCTGCGGCTTCTGCAAGCACACGGGCTGGGTCGAGATCTTAGGCTGCGGCATGGTCGACCCCAACGTGCTCGAGCAATGCGGCATCGACTCCAGGATTTACTCGGGCTATGCCTTCGGCATGGGCGTTGAGCGCATCACCAACCTGAAGTACCGCGTCAACGACCTGCGCCTGTTCTCCGAGAACGACACCCGCTTCCTCGAGGAGTTCGAGGCTGCCGACTAACGCATAAGTCAATTCAGCACATAAGGCGGCGCTTTCTACCAGGAAAGCGCCGCCTTATGGGTACTGGTGCAATTAACTATAGCCCACCATCAGCTATCCAGATATGCTTTTCGTTGTCGTTTCTGATTGCGATGTGCTTCTGCTCTTGTTTCCCATCGGGATGCGTCAAGGTGTAAAACACATATGTGCCAACATAATCGCCGTCGCGACGTTCTTTGAAGTCTGAGACTTTACATTCTTTCATTTTCTCGCTCAGCGCGGGGAGCACGCTCTTGTAATATACAAGTGCTTCACTGGCCTGGCTGTTGTCGGCGCTGATGATGGCTTGGAGTATGCGCTGTGCGGCTTGTGCAGCAGTCTCATTTTGCAGTTTGCTGAGTCTGTCGTCGGCAGTCGAAGATGTCATTTCTGTTACATCCGTCCATTGAGTGTCTGGGATTTGAATCAGATTGGCACGACTCATCATAACGTTATATTGGATATTGTCGATATGAAGCAGAAGGGTCTTCTGGCCATCATTGACAACCCAGAACTTGACAAAGCGCAGCAGCCCGTCGTTTTTTGTGAATACATCCTCTACTTCCACCTCGCAATCACCCATTCTTCCTGTCTCAAGCAGTTGCTGCAGGTCGCTGTTTTTCTCGGTTCCCTTGAATGTCAGGGTGATGGTCGAATCGCTTTCTGTGCGTACCACTTCGTTCTTCTTGGAGAAATCAATGGCGGATTTCTGCATAGCCAGCAGACGTTCGGGGTAGAGCAAGTTGACAAAGTATTCAAGGAAGTTGGCAACACGAGGCCCTTTTACGTAGAGTGCGTTGGGAACCCACATATATTGAGTCTGGCCGTCGAATACGATAGCACGCCCGTTTTGCTTCTCCACACGATAGAACACGCTGTCGTTCTGTCTCAGTAGTCCGATGTCTATTTTCACGAAGTCTGCTTTTGGGTCGAAATAGGCTAAGTTGTCATTTGGCGTGGTACGGGCATATACTGCCATTTGGAAACTGCCCACATTCTGCACACTTTTAATCCATTGCTCAAAGAGCTGGCCGCGTGGAGTCTCGGCCACAGCGGACGTTGAGAAAAGGTGGCTCCAACCGATAAAGAATCCCAGGAGGAACACGGCAGCGGCAGCGATGGGGCGCCAGAGATGGTGCTGCTTGCGGGTTGGTCTGCTGATAGTCTGTTTGGCTGTCTCTTGTGGTTGTAGGGCATTAAATGCTTCGGCCAGCTCTTCATAATAGGCCTTACACTCGGGGCATTCCGCCATGTGTGCCCTGCATTCTGCCTGTGTCTGAATATCGATTGTGGTGTCAAAAAGGTCAGCCACTTTGTCTTTAAATTCATTGCAATTCATGATCAATGTCTGTTTAATGTTAATGATTTGTTTGTTTCATTGCCTTGCGGATTTTCTCCAGTCCGTAGAGGAAACGGGATTTCACCGTAGGCAGAGGGAGAGCAAGAATCTCGGCCACATCGGCAAAGCTGTTGTTGCCATAGATTCGGAGTCGGATTACTTCGGCCTGTTCCTCTGGAATTTCGGCAAGAAGTTGAGCGATTCGCTGGTAGTCCGCTTCATTGTTTTCTGACGGTATGTCTGCCAAGTCCAGACGAGCATCCATGGGAATTGTCTTGAGTCGGCTCGACCGTGAAAGCCAAGAAGTACAGACGTTCGAAAGCGTTCGGAAGATGTAGCTTCGCCAGTCTTTCACTTCCATGCCCGTCCTGTCGGAGAACTTGTCGAAAAGTTTCAAGTAGGCATCTTGCAGCACATCCTTTGCATTGTCTGCGTCACCGAGACGGTAACAGGCATACCTCATCAAGTGGAGTTGTTCTTGTCGCAGATGTTCTGCGAGTTCATCCTTTGTGATGTTGTTTTCTTTATTCATTTCATTACTTTTTTTGAGATGCATCTGACATAAAGACACGAAAGTTCTCAAAAAGATTTAAATGGACGGGATTATTTTTCAAAAAAGTGAATCAAGTGGAACTGTTCCGCCGATTCTTGGAACTTTTTCAGATATGCCCCAACAAGATGAGGGGAAAAAGTAGGAAAGTAAGAAAGTCACTTGTAGACAGGAATGTTTTTTAGTGGTAGTAGAAGGAAAGAATATAGTAATTATAAAGGTATTATATAAGTATTATATTAATTATATATATAAATAAATTATACATATAATCTTCACTTCGTGTCCACTTCATGTCAACGCTCCGCATACTCCATTTTCCTTCCTGTCATCAAGTGACTTTCCTACTTTCTTACTTCGTCATGCCCACGCTCGCTTCTACCCGCCAGTAAACCCCGCGTTTATCGGCACCTTCCGCACCGTTTACCGCCGGGTAGCCAGGACGGGGACTCTAAGTTGCAAATCGTTGCTGCCACCCTGTTGTTGCCCCCTCAAAGGAGCCTCGCATCCCCTCAATATCAGTCCCCCCTTAAGGAATAGCGGCGCCAATCACTTCAGCAGGTCGCTGTCGTCACCGACGTTGAGCCGATAGTAGCGGCCACGCTGAGCCATGAGCTCGGCATGGCTGCCTTGCTCTATGATGCGCCCGTGGTCGAGGACGATGATCTGGTCGGCATTGCGGACAGTGCTGAGACGGTGGGCAATAACGAAGGTGGTGCGGCCCCGCATAATGGTGTCCATACCGCGCTGCACGAGCTGCTCGGTGCGCGTGTCAATCGATGAGGTGGCCTCGTCGAGAATGAGCACGGGCGGGTCGGCCACGGCAGCACGGGCGATGGCCAGAAGCTGGCGTTCGCCAGCACTGAGGTTGCCGCCGTCGCCTGAGAGAACGGTCTGGTAGCCATTGGCCAAGCGACGGATGAAGTCGTGGGCACCTACGAGCTGAGCGGCACGTACGCAGTCGTCGTCGGTAGCGTCGAGCCGTCCGTAGCGGATGTTTTCGAGTACGGTGCCGGTGAAGAGATGCGTCTCCTGCAGCACGATGCTCATCGAGCGGCGCAGAGAATGCTTGCTGATGTCCTTGATGGGTATGCCGTCGTAGAGAATCTGCCCCGACTGCGTCTCGTAGAAGCGGTTGATGAGGTTGATAATAGTGGTCTTGCCGGCTCCGGTGCCGCCCACGAAGGCTATCTTCTGACCAGGCTGCGTGTTGATATCGATGTCAAAGAGCACCTGCTTTTCAGGCACATAGCTGAAGTCCACATCGGTAAAGTCGACGTCGCCCTTGGGGCTGTCAAGCTCAGTCGTTCCCTCGTCCTCTTCAGGCTCGGCATCCATCAGCGTGAAGACGCGCTCGGCGCCGACGGCAGCGTTAAGCACGGAGTTGATTTGCTGCGAGACGTGGGTGATGGGCTGCGTGAAGCTCTTGTTCAGCGTCAGGAAGGCCACTATCGTTCCAAGTGAGAGGTGAAGGGTGAAGAGTGAAGGGTGAAGGGCTATGGTTGCGCCGACAACGGCGATGAGCACGTAGCCGAGGTTCGACAGGTTGCCGTTGACAGGCATCACGATGTTGGCGATACGGTTGGCACTACAGGCCGACGAGCGCAGCTGCTCGTTGATGGCCTCGAAGTCGCTGATGGCCTGCTGCTCGCGGCAGAACACCTTAACCACTTTCTGGCCGGTCATCATCTCTTCGATGAAGCCGTTGACGCGGCCAAGACTCTCCTGCTGGGTGCGGAAGTAGCGGCGCGACCGCTGGCCGAGCTTCGTAGTGGTGAACATCATCACGGCGGCTATCAGGCAGCTGACGAGCGTCAGCGGCACGCTGAGCACAATCATCGAAGCAAAGGTGACGCCAATGGTGATGACCGAATTAAAGACCTGGGCCAAGGCCGTCGAAATCATCTGGCGCAACGAGTCGACGTCGTTGGTATAGACCGACATGATGTCGCCATGCTGCCGCTGGTCGAAGTAGCTGATGGGCAGCCGCTCCATACGTTCGAAAATCAGCTTGCGCAGTTTCAGCTGCGTGCCCTGCGACACGTTGATCATCAGGCGGTTGTAGAGGTAGGAGCAGACGACGCCGACCAGCAGGATAAGGCCGAGCTTGAAGAGTACCTGGGCCAGAGAATGATATTCGGGGTTGTCCGTCTGCGTCAGCGGCACGATATAGTCGTCAATCAAGGTGCGCGTAAAGAGCGTCGAGGCGAGCGTCGTGACAGAGGTGACGACGATGCACACCAGCACCACGCCGATGCTCAGCTTATAGTCGCCAAGCACCAGCCGTGCCATGCGCCAGATGATGTTACGCGTCTTACGGTCAATCTTCTGTATGCCGCCCTGATTCTGGGCGTGCGGGCCACGCGGTCCTCCGAAGTTGGGCTGTCTCATGCTGCACCTCCTTTCTTGTCAAAGTCGCCACAGTCGGCGGTCTGTATGTCGTAAATCTCCTTATAGAGCGCATTGGTCTTCAGCAGCCGTTCGTGGGTGTCGTAGCCAGTGACCACGCCATTGTCCATCACGAGGATGCGGTCGCAATGCTCTACCGACGATATGCGCTGGGCAATAATCAGTTTCGTCATTGCGGGCAGTTCCTCGCGGAAGGCGCGCTGAATCTTGGCGTCGGTCTGGGTATCGCAGGCCGACGTAGAGTCGTCGAGCACCAGCACCTTCGGCCGCTTCAGCAGGGCGCGGGCAATACAGAGGCGCTGCTTCTGTCCGCCCGAGACGTTGGTGCCGCCCTGTTCGATACGCGAGTCATAGCCGTCGGGCATCTGGTCGATGAACTCGTCGGCACAGGCCAGGCGGCACGCCTCGCGGCACTCCTCCAGTGTGGCGTTGGGTTTCCCCCAGCGCAGATTCTCAAGCACCGTCCCCGAGAAGAGCGTATTCTTCTGCAGCACAACGGCCACCTCATTGCGCAGCGTAGCCAGGTCGTACTCCTTGACATTGCGCCCACCGACGAGCACCTCGCCCTGTCCCACGTCGTAGAGCCGCGAGATGAGGTTGACGAGCGTCGACTTGCCCGAGCCCGTACCGCCGATGACGCCGATGGTCTCGCCACTGCCGATGCTGAACGAGACGTTGTAGAGGGCGGAACGGCGGTGAAGCCCACCCCCAACCCCTCCCGAAGGGAGGGGAGACTGGTTACCTTGTATGCCCACTTTGTCTGAGTCTGGAGTACCTGAACTCCCCTCCCTTCGGGAGGGGTTGGGGGTGGGCTTATAGTCAAACCGCACCCCCCGGAACTCCACGCTGCCATCACTGACCTCGTAGACGGGATTGTCGGGATTCACGATGTCGGGCTGCTCCTCGATGACCTCGCTGACACGCTTGGCCGAGGCGGCACTCTGCGTCAGCATCACAAAGATCATCGACAGCATCATCAGCGACTGCAGGATTGACATCACATAGGTGAAGAGCGAGGTCAGCTCGCCCGTAGTCAGCGTACCGCCGACAACGAACTGCGCACCCCACCACGAGAGGGCGATGATGCAGCCATAGACCACGATGTTCATCACGGGATGGTTCAGCGCCATGAGACTCTCCGCGCGAACATATAACTTATAGAGGCCTTCGGCGGCGCGTGAGAACTTCTGGTTCTCGAAGTCCTCGCGGACGAAAGCCTTGACCACGCGGATGGCCTGGATATTCTCCTGCACGCTCTGGTTCAGCTCGTCGTACTTCACGAATACCTGCTGGAACAGTCGTGCCACCCGCGAGATGATGTTGTAGAGCGAGAAACTCAGGATGACCATTGCGATGATAAAGATGAACGACAGCCGCGCGTCGATGACCAGACACATCACGATGCTCAGCACCAGCCGGAAAGGAGCGCGCACGGTGATGCGCAGTATCTGCTGATATGCGTTCTGCAGGCTCGACACGTCGGTAGTCATGCGCGTGACCAGTCCCGAGGTGGAATATTTGTCGATGTCAGAGAAGGCGAAGCGCTGGATGTTGCGGTACATCGCCCGCCGCAGGTTGGCGGCGAAGCCCGTGGCGGCGTAGGCCACCGAGCGCCCGGCCAGTATGCCGAAGCCCAGCGAGAGGAACGCCATACCAATCATCACGGCCCCATAGAGGTACACGTTCTCCATGCTGCCCGCGTTGATGCCCTTGTCGATGAGCGAGGCCGTGACGTAGGGAATGAGCACGTCCATCACCACCTCAAGAGCCGTCCAGACGGGCGTCAGCAGCGACGCTTTCCAGTAGTCGCCGATTTGCTTATAGAGTGTCTTGATCATCGGTAGACATGATAGCTGCCGCCGTTGCTCTGACAGTACTTGCGGACAAGTTGTTGGATAAACTCGGCATTCTGGCGCACACGCTGTTCGTCGCCGTCGTAGCCGTTGATAAGCACTAACAGATGAGTGGTGTCGAGCGTCATCTTCGTGCGCTCGTTGTCGCTGGTGGGTGTCCCTACCCCACCCTGCGCGTCGCGGTAGACGGGCAGTCCGGCGATGTTGAGCATGCCGCGCCCTATGCCCTCGTAAGGCTCACCCTCGCGGCCCACGCCCAGGGTGAGCGTGTCGCCCACTATCTTGTCAGCATCGAAGCCGCCGATACTGTAGCCGAATGCGATGGAGGCAAGGTTCACCAGGTCGACGAGCGTGTCAATCTGGTAGAGTTCCTTGCCCTGCAGCATCCGGCGGATAAGCTGCTCGGAAGCCGGACGGTAGCGCGAAGGATCTTTGCCGCACTTCTTATAGACGGTCCGCGTGGCAGCGATGCCCGAAAGCGACTTCAGCGACTCGGTGGTCAGGTCGCGCCGGAATCGCTCCTCCCACTCGTGAATTTCATCCCAGAGCGGGGCGCAGAAGGGCGTGTTAACCACCTGTGCCTCGACGGCGGCACCCACGAATCCGGGGCACACCTGTTCTATTTCCTGTGATACGATGATGTTCATGTCTGATTCATTAATGTCTAATCGCTGCAAATTTAGGCATTTTTTCTGTATTTTCTGCGCTCATTGGCTTTTTTTCGCTCGTTTTTCGTAAATTTGCAGGCGCAAACGAACTACTAATATCATATCTATGCACTACAAAGTGATTTCTTTGGCTTTGACCGTCAGCCTCAGCGTGGCGGTTATTGCCCAGACTAATAACCCGAGCAGCCGCGCCCTCTGGGCCAGTATCAACGACAAGAAGGACGCCTCACTCGGCGACTACCAGCAGCACACGGGCAAGGTGCTCGTCACGTGGCGCATGCTGCCCGGCGACGATGCCACGACGGGCTTCGACCTCTACCGCGCCATCGGTACGGCCGCTGAGAAGAAGATAGCCACCAACATACGCAACCGCACGTGCTTCCAGGACGCCTCGGCCAGCAAGACCGCCGACAACCACTACCGCCTGACCTACTCGGGCAGCGATGAGACGCTGTCGGCGTTCACGCTGCCGAAGGCCCAGGTCAGCGGCGGACTGCCCTACGTCAGCATCCCCCTGGCCGACACGAAGGACGTCTATGCCGACACCAAGAAGATTGTCTATACGGCCAACGACGTGAGCGTGGGCGACCTCGACGGCGACGGTGAGTTCGAGATTGTGGTGAAGCGCCTGCAGAGCGTGAAGG
>JAEEGH010017903.1_pt1 | contig 15035 bp, 10 predicted proteins | sample 9134181 | NCBI WGS metagenome assembly JAEEGH01 (sample SAMN16246544, study PRJNA631951) | gut metagenome | biome: gut microbiome; feature: rumen; material: DP-attached | host: Bos | place: Iran: Karaj | collected 2018-10 | reverse complement strand
CGGGTCTTGGCCGGAATGCCGAGCTTCCAGAGTTCCTTTTCCACATCGTTCATGAAGTTGATGATGCGTGCCGGAATGCTACCGAAGTAGTGGTCTTCCATCTGCTGGTGCTTTGCCGGAGCTGCACCGAACAAGGTGCGGCCAGCCTGGTACAGGTCCGGACGCTGCAGGTAGAAACGCTTGTCGATCAGGAAGTATTCCTGTTCGGCACCGAGAGTGACGGTGACCTTCTGCTGGGCAACGCCGAAGAGGCCCATGAGGCGGTCGGCGGACTTCTGCAGGGCCTGAATAGAGCGGAGGAGCGGAGTCTTCTTGTCCAATGCTTCGCCGGTGTAGCTACAGAATGCGGTCGGGATGCAGAGCGTTGCACCGTTGCCGTGGCGCTTGATGAAAGCCGGAGAGGTCGGATCCCAGGCGGTGTAGCCGCGGGCTTCGAAAGTAGAACGGAGGCCGCCGCTCGGGAAAGAAGAAGCGTCCGGTTCGCCGACGATCAGGTTCTTGCCGCTGAAGGCGAGGATAGCCTTGCCATCTTCGGGTTCGAGGAAGGAGTCGTGTTTTTCGGCGGTGGAACCGGTAAGAGGCTGGAACCAGTGAGTAAAGTGGGTGGCGCCGCGGTCGATAGCCCACTTTTTCATGGCGTGGGCAACTTCGCCGGCGATGCTCGGATCAAGCGGTGCGCCGCCGTCGATGGTGGCGAAGAGCTTCTTGCAAATGTCTTTCGGAAGGTAGGCGCGCATGGCTTCGGCGTTGAAGACGTCTTCACCGTAGAAGTCGATGTTTGCGGGGGCTGCGGGAAGGTTGGCGCCTGCGTTTTCGCTGGCGATTTCCTTGATGGCTTTTAATCTGTATTCATTGCTCATGGCAATTATCTCCTAATTTGAATTTTTTTTCGCTGAGTCATGAGCAAAACCCGTGCCAAAAACGAAAATTGGCGAAATTTGATAAAAAAGCATGAAAAAACGGCTCTTACAAAAAATTGAGAATTTTCAAAAAATGAAAAAACGAATGTAAGATTACGAATTATGTAAAAACCTTTGGTTTCTACGTTTAGTGTTAGTCGTTTCTAGAAATATAGTGTTATGGTAACAAATTTAGTCTTGACTAATAAAGTTAGTTTAACTATATTAGCCCTGTCTAAAAGAATATTAGGTATTTCTAACTTGCCGGATCAGGATCGGAGGTTTCGGATGGAACACACAAAACTAAGCCAAAGTCTCGAAGACTACCTCGAAATGGTGCATATTTTGCGCCTTGCGAATGGAATTGCCCGTGTGAAAGATATTGCGGCTGCCCTTACCGTCAAGATGCCGTCGGTGGCGAAGGCCATGATTGAACTTAAGAAACTTGGCCTTGTGACGCAGGAACCTTACAGTGGTGTAGAACTTACTGAAGAAGGCGCGCGAGTAGCGGCTTTGATTTTGAATCGTCATATTTTGCTGAAGGGCTTCTTGATAAAGCTGGGTGTGTCCGAGGCTATTGCTGACAAGGATGCCTGCTGCATGGAACATATCCTTTCTGCAGAAACGCTCGGCAAAATTGAAGACTTTATGAAGCCCGCGGATGTGAATCCCGCTGCCAAGAAAATAAAAGTGGTGAAGTGCTCGAAGAAGTAGGATGGTGCGCATCCTAGGTGATGTTTGTAAGAGGATGAAATGAGTTGTAGTTGTAGGAGCATGACGCCGAAGTTTTCGGAATTGAAATGTGGCGATAAAGTGAAAATTGTGGGGTACCGTACGGGTGATTCTCAGTACAAGTCCAAACTCCTTTCGATGGGGCTTGTGCGTGGAGTTGAATTGCGTGTGCTGCAGGTGGCCCCTCTTGGAGACCCCATAGAAGTTGCGGTGCTTTCTTATAGGCTTTCGCTTCGTAAAGAAGAAGCTAACGTGCTGATGCTGGAGAGGGTATAATGGCTATCGACAAAGAAGTGTTTACGATTGCGATTGCAGGCAACCCGAACTGCGGAAAGACGGCTCTTTTTAATGCGTTGACGGGCTCCAACCAGATTGTGGGTAACTGGCCCGGTGTAACGGTGGAAAAGAAGGAAGGTTCCTTCAAGCTCGATGATCACACCATTCGCGTGGTGGACTTGCCAGGTATTTATGCGCTGTTTGCAAACTCCGAAGATGAACGAGCTGCTCTGGATTATTTGCTCAAGGGTGAAGCCGACTTGGTGGTGAATATTCTAGATGCCACGAACTTGGAACGCAATCTGTTCCTTACGAGTCAGCTCATGGAAAAGGGCGTGCCGATGGTGCTTGCCGTGAACATGATGGATATTGCTGCCCAGCGTGGCGTCCATATCGACCTGAAAAAGCTCGAAGAAATTTTGGGCGTGACGGCTGTGGGCTTGACTGCGGTGTCGCCGAAGAGCTGCGAAGGCTTTGTGAATGATTTGCATAAGTTGTTGCATTCCAGTAATGAACTTCCGCTTCCGAAGGCGGTCCATCATTCCGAAGAACTTGAAAAATTGATTACCGATATTTCTGGAGTGCTTGAGCCGGTTGCAAAAGAACTGGGCGCAACTCCTCGCTGGACGGCGGTGCAGTACTTGGAACATAGCGGTCGCGTTTTGGAAGTGGCGGAACGTCTGAATGTTTCTATCCCGCATGACAAGATTGAAGAAGATTTGGGCGAAGAAGTGGAGTTTGCCTTGGCCGATTCCCGATATTCTTATGCCCGCAACATTGTGTCGCAGGTAATTCGCGACAATACGAATAAGCGCACGCGTACCGATAAACTTGATAAGCTTTTCTTGAACCGCATTCTAGGTATTCCGCTCTTCTTGTTGGCGATGTATCTTGTTTTCTGGTTTGCTGTGAAAGTTGGCAGCGCGTTTATCGATTTCTTTGACATTTTGTTCGGCGGAATTTTTGTGGACGGCATGACGGAACTCCTGACGAAGGTTGGGGCGCCGGGCATTGTCGTGGCACTTTTGGCGAACGGCATCGGTACGGGTATCCAGACGGTATCGACGTTCATTCCGGTCATCTTCTTCATGTTCCTTTGCCTTTCGTTCCTCGAGGATTCCGGCTACATGTCACGTGCGGCGTTCGTGGCGGATCGCTTTATGCGGTTCCTCGGGCTCCCGGGCAAGGCCTTTGTGCCGATGATTGTGGGCTTTGGCTGTTCGGTGCCGGCGCTCATGGGAACGCGTACGCTTGAAAACAAACGCGAACGATTCTTGACCTTGTTCCTGGTGCCGTTCATGAGTTGCGGCGCACGCCTTCCGGTGTACGCGCTGTTCGGTGCGGCTTTCTTCGGCGAAAGCGCAGGAACGCTCGTGTTCGGGATTTACCTGACGGGCATCGTGATTGCTTTGATTTATGGCCTGCTTTTGCGTCATACGGTTTTCATGGGCAAGGAATCGACGTTCATCATGGAACTGCCGCCTTACCATCTGCCCAAGGTGCGCAACCTTTTCCGCCATGCATGGCTCCGCCTCAAGGAATTCGTGTTCCGTGCGGGCAAGGTCGTGCTCATCATGGTGACGGTGCTTGGCTTTATGGGTTCCGTTGGAACGGACGGAAGTTTCGGTAACGACAACAACGAAAAGTCGGTGTTGAGTGCCGTGGGTACGGTGATTACGCCGGTGTTCGAACCCTTCGGTGTCGAACGCGATAACTGGCCTGCTTCGGTGGCGCTCTTTACGGGACTCTTTGCGAAGGAGGCTATTGTCGGTACGCTCAATTCGTTGTATGCCATCGAGGGCTCGGGCGACGCTGATGCTGCTAACGTTGCTGAAAAAGCGGGGGAGGCCGGCGCGGACGAGACTGCAGCGGACAATGGCTTTGGCCTAAAATCCACGGTAAAAGAAGCTCTCGTGAGTATCCCGGCGAACCTGGTGGAAGTCTTTACGTCCATCGCGAACCCGCTGGGCGTCAAGGATGCCATCGATGAATCCGAAAGTGTCGGGAACGAAGGGGCGTACAAGACGATGCAGGCACATTTCAACCTCGGACGTTTCCAGGTGCTGGCATACCTGCTATTTATATTGCTCTATGTGCCGTGCCTTGCTGCTATGGGAACTGCTTTCCGCGAACTCGGTCGTTTCTATGGAACGCTCATGATGGTATTCCAGACGGTTATCGGCTGGAGTCTCTCGGTGCTGTTCTTCCAGGTGACTTGCGGGCATTCTGTCGCGCTGATTGTAACCTCGGTGGTACTCCTCGCCGGAGTGGTCGTGAGCCTCGTGCTGATTGGCCGTGACCAACGCAAGAAGAAAGTGTTCGAATAACGCCCTTTCTTGCGCGATTTGCGTCTGATTTGCGAGTGTTTACGAAATTTGTAAAAATACTATAATTCTTTACATTTTTTGAAATCAAAAATTTAGCCGAATTCTGGGATTCGGCTTTTGTTTTACATTTCTGACCGCTTTTTCAATAATTGGCGGGTGTTTCGTCCATTTGGCACGGATTTTGCAAATACGGAGCGCAAAAAAGTAAAAACAAGGATTATTTATGAACGCTCAAGCACTTTACGATCCGGCCAACGAACACGACGCCTGCGGTGTCGGTCTTGTTGCCAATATTAATAATGTTGCCTCGCACCAGATTGTGTTGCAGGGTATTACGGTCTTGAAGAGACTCATGCACCGCGGTGCGGCTGGTGGCGACCCTGAAACGGGTGACGGCGCTGGCCTTTTGCTTTCTATGCCGCATAAGTTCTTCCGCAAGCTCTACCCGAGTCTTCCGGCTCGTTACGGCGTGGCAATGTACTTTGTGGAAAACACGCTTGCCGCCGATGCCCTGGATGCCGAAATCAAGCGCGTTGCCGAATCCGAAGGCGTCGATGTCATCCAGTTCCGCGAAGTTCCGGTGAACCCCGCTACCATCGGTCACACGGCTCGCGAAACCTTGCCGCATATTCGCCAGGTGTTCTTTGACGGCTCCAAGTTCAAGACCAACGAAGAATTCGATATCAAGCTTTACGTGGTTCGCCGCCTGATCGAAAAGACCTGCAAGGGCGTGTATGTTTGCAGCTGTAGCCGCAAGAGCATCGTTTACAAGGGCCTGTTGCTTGCAAGCCAGATCGAAGGCTTCTATAAGGACCTGAACGACCTCGATTTCGAAAGCCCCTTGGCTCTCGTTCACCAGCGTTATTCTACCAACACGTTCCCGACTTGGCCGCTGGCTCATCCGTTCCGCTACCTCGCTCACAATGGTGAAATCAACACCCTGCGTGGTAACCTGAACAGCCTTCGCGCCCGCGAACCGCTCCTGAAGAGCGAAGTCATCGGCGAAGATTTGCCGAAGCTCTTGCCGCTCATTATGCCGGGCCAGAGCGACTCTGCTAGCCTCGATAACATGTTTGAGCTTCTCGTCGCAGCGGGCCGTAGCCTCCCGCATGCGATGATGATGCTCCTGCCGCAGGCTTGGGGCCAGAAGCATTACCTCGGCCGCGACGTGCGTGGTTTCTTTGAATACGAATCCATGCTTATGGAACCGTGGGATGGCCCTGCTGCCGTCGCTTTCTCTGACGGTGTGAACGCCGGTGCAATCCTCGACCGTAACGGTCTTCGTCCGGCGCGTTACACTTTATGTAAAGACGGTCTCTTCGTGATGGCTTCTGAAACGGGTGTGCTCGACTTGCAGGACGACGAAGTCGAAGAAAAGGGCCGCCTCAAACCCGGTGAAATCATCTACCTCGACCTCGAAAATCACCACATCTTGAAGAACGCCGAAATGAAGGCTTACGTGGCCCGTAGCAAGCCGTACCGCCGCTGGGTCGCCGAAAACAAGATGAGCGTTCGTGGACTCTTTAGCGAAATTAACCCGGCCGACGTTCCTGACGATATTCTGGTGCAGCAGAAGCGCTTCGGTTACTCCGCCGAAGACCTCTCCATCATTTTGCAGCCCATGGCCAAGAACGGTGCAGAACCTATCGGTTCTATGGGTAACGACGCCGCTCTCGCCGTGCTCTCTGACAAGCCGCAGCCGCTGTTCAACTACTTTAAGCAGCTCTTTGCCCAGGTCACAAACCCGCCGATTGATCCGATTCGTGAAGAATTGGTGATGAGCCTTACGACCTACATCGGTAACCACGGCAACATCCTCGAAGAAACTCCGGAACAGGCGCACCTCATCAAGATTCCGCGCCCGATCGTGACCGAAGACGAAATCCGCCGCTTTGAAAACATTGGCGATAAGGCCTTCAAGGCCAAGGAACTCAAGATGCAGTTCCCGCTCGGTGGCAATGGGGAAGTCCTGGAAGCTGCCTTGCAGAACCTCGCTGGCGATGCCGTACGTGCCGTGAATGATGGTTTCGATATCATTGTTCTGACCGATAAGAACATCGATTGGGGCTACGTGCCTATTCCGTCGCTGCTTGCCACGGCCAGCGTGAACCGCGCCCTTGTGGAAGCCGGCGTACGTCCTGAAATCGGTCTGGTGGTGCAGTCCGGCGAAGTCCGCGAAGTCATGCACTTTGCCCTGTTGCTCGGTTTCGGTGCCACGGTCATCAACCCGTATCTGGCCTTCCAGAGCATTACTAACATGTGCCACAACGGCGACCTCGATGTCGATCCGGTGACGGCTGCCGCCAACTACGTGAAGGCTGTCGATAAGGGCCTCCTCAAGATTATGTCGAAGATGGGTATTTCTACCCTCCGTAGCTACCGCAGCGCCCAGATTTTCGAAGCTGTCGGCCTGAACAAGGAACTCGTCGAAAAGTTCCTGCCGGGTACCGCAAGCCGCATCGAAGGTATCGGTCTCGAAGAAATCGCAACCGAAGTGGGCGAACGCCAGAAGATTGCCTTTGCCGACGCAAGCAAGGTGCTTCAGTCCGGTGGTCAGTACGCTTACCGCAAGGAAGGCGAAAAGCACTTGTGGACTCCGCAGTCCTTGGCTGCCTTCCGTCAGGCCGTTCAGGGTGGTGACTACGAAAAGTTCAAGGTTTACAGCAAGCTCATTAACGACCAGTCTGAACGTCAGGCAACGCTCCGCGGCCTCTTCAAGTTCAAGGAAGCGACTCCGATCGATATTTCCGAAGTCGAAAGCCGTGAATCCATTGTCAAGCACTTTGTGGCAGGCGCTATGAGCCTTGGTTCTTTGAGCCCTGAAGCTCACGAAACCATCGCTATCGCCATGAACCGCATCGGTGCCATGAGCAACTGCGGTGAAGGTGGTGAAGACCCGGATCGCGATACTCCGGCTCCGAACGGTGATATCCGTAGCTCTGCAATCCGCCAGATTGCTTCGGGCCGCTTTGGTGTCACAATTGACTACCTGCGCCATGCAAAGGATTTGCAGATCAAGATGGCTCAGGGTGCAAAGCCCGGTGAAGGTGGCCAGCTGCCGGCTCACAAGGTGAACGACTTTGTGGCTCGTATCCGTCACAGTACGCCGAATGTGTCGCTGATTTCTCCTCCGCCGCACCATGATATTTACTCTATCGAAGACTTGGCCCAGCTCATTTACGACCTGCGTAACTCCAACCCGAAGGCTCGTGTTTCCGTAAAGCTCGTGTCCGAAGTGGGTGTGGGTACGGTTGCCGCTGGTGTTGCCAAGGCTCATGCCGACGTGGTGCTCATTTCTGGTCACGATGGCGGTACGGGTGCATCTCCGCTTACCTCTATCAAGCATGCCGGCCTTCCGTGGGAACTCGGTATTGCCGAAGCGGAACAGACCCTTGTGCTCAACGACTTGCGCGGTCGTATCAAGCTCCAGGTCGATGGTCAGCTCAAGACGGGCCGCGACATTGTGGTGGCAGCCCTCCTCGGTGCCGAAGAATTCGGCTTTGCTACGAACCTTCTCGTAAGCCTTGGCTGCGTAATGGACCGCAAGTGCCATACGAACCAGTGCCCCATGGGTATTGCAACGCAGGATGCCGACTTCCGCAAGCGCTTCGCTGGCAAGCCGGAATACGTCGAAAACTTCTTGTTCTTCATCGCCGACGAAGTCCGCGAAATCCTCGCAAGCCTCGGTCTCCGCTCTCTCGAAGAAGCCTGCGGCCGTAGCGACCTCCTCGAAAAGGATTCCGCCATCGCCTTCTACAAGGCCAAGAACCTCGACTTCTCCAAGATTTTCGAAACCGTCAAGGGTGGCGTCAAGTCCTTCGACAAGAACTACGTCAAGGAAGAACTGGTCAACTTCGACCGCCGCGAACTCTTGCCGTTCGTCAAGGAAACTCTCGAAAAGGGTACTGCCGTGGAACTCTGCACGGTGGTGCACAACACCGACCGTACGGTGGGTACGGAACTTTCCGGCGAAGTGGATGAACACTTTGGCGTGAAGGGCCTCCCCGAAGATACCATCCGCATTCACCTTCAGGGTGTCGCGGGCCAGAGCTTCGGTGCCTTCCTTGCTCCGGGTGTCACGCTCGATTTGGAAGGCGAAGCTAACGACTTTATGGGCAAGGGTCTCTCGGGTGGTAAGATTATCGTGCGCCCGCCGCACAACGCCACTTTCAAGGCCGAAGACAACGTCATTGCCGGTAACGTGATCGGTTACGGTGGTACCAGCGGTAAGGTGTTCATTAACGGTCTTGCCGGCGAACGCTTCGGTATCCGTAACTCCGGTATGCTCCTGGTTTCGGAAGGCGTGGGTGACCACGGTTGCGAATACATGACGGGTGGCCGCGTGGTCGTGCTCGGTCGCGTAGGCGTGAACTTCGCCGCTGGTATGACAGGTGGCTTTGCTTACGTGTACGACGAAACGGGTCACTTCGACCTGAGCTGCAACGTAGGCTCTGTGGACCTTGAAAGCGTGCTTGCCGGTACCGACAGCGAACGCGAACTCATTGACTTTATTGAACAGCACGTTCAGGCAACGGGTAGCGAAAAGGGTAAGCGCATCCTTGAAAATTGGAACAGCGAACGTCCGAAGTTCGTGAAGATCTTCCCGGTCGACTACAGGAACGCATTGGCAAAGAAGGGCTGAGGTATATATGGAAGAAATTAAAAGAATCGCAGATGTTTACCGCCCTGTCGAAGAGCGAATTAAGGACAATAACGAAGTCGAACGTAAGTTGACTTCACTGGAAATCGTACAGCAGGGTTCACGCTGCCACAGTTGTGGAATCCCGTTCTGTCACGGTGCAGGTTGTCCGCTTGGTAACCTGGTGCCCGAATTCAATGCGGCTGTCGCTGCTGGGAATGCCGAACGCGCTTACAACGTTATCAGCAAAACGGCGTTCTTCCCCGAATTTACGGGCCGCGTGTGCCCCGCACTTTGCGAATCCGCTTGTACGGGCAATGTGCATAACGACCCGGTGATGGTTCGCCAGATTGAAAAGTATATCATCGAAACCGCCTTCGAAGAAGGCCGCGTGACGCTCCCGACCGCTGAATGGAATGGCAAGACGGCTGCGGTTATCGGCTCGGGTCCTGCTGGCCTCTTTGCGGCCGAAGCGCTCCGCCGCAAGGGTTACTCTGTTACCGTTTACGAAAAACGTGAAAAGGTGGGTGGCCTCCTGCGCTACGGTATTCCGAACTGGAAACTCGACAAGTCGGTCATCGATCGCCGCGTCAAGCTCCTCGAAGAAGCCGGCATCAAGTTCGTTTGCAGCACCGAAATCGGCAAGGACATTTCGGCGGAATACATCCACAAGAATTTTGACGAAGTCTTCCTCGCTATCGGTACGCCGAACGCCCGCGACTTGAAAATCCCGGGCCGCGAAGCCGAAGGTATCTTCCTCGCACTCGATTTCTTGCACGGCGCAAACAAGCCTGGCGAAACGAATCCTGAAAAGTTTTCTGCCAAGGGCCGCAAGGTTCTGGTGATTGGCGGTGGCGATACGGGTAACGACTGTGTGGGTAAGGCAATCCGCGAAGGCTGCGAAAGCGTGCTCCAGGTGGAATTCATGCCCAAGCCGCCCGAGGAACGTTCCCCGTCCACTCCGTGGCCAGATTGGCCGTACATGCTGCGTACCAGCTACGCCCAGCACGAAGGTGGCGAACGCCGTTGGAATGTGTCTTCCAAGCAGTTCATCGTGAAAGATGGCCGCGTCGCAGGCGTCGAAGCTGTCCGCGTGGAATGGGAAATGTCCCCGCAGGGCCGCCCGCTCAAGCCGAACGAAGTTCCGAATTCTACCGAAGTCATCGAAACCGACCTGGTCGTGCTCGCCATGGGCTTCACCGGGGTTCCGGCCGAAGGCATCGTGAACGATTTGGGCCTCCAGCTCACGCCGCGTACCGCGATCATTCCGGACCCCGCTCGCCACATTTACGCAGTCGGCGACTGCGCAAATGGCGCGTCCCTTGTGGTCCGCGCCATGGCCGATGCAAAGGCGAAGGTTGCGGCTCTTTAGAATTGCGCCATAGACATAAATAAAAGAGACTCGAGTCCCGCTCGGGTCTCTTTTATACTATTTTTATAGGGAATAAAAACGGAGAATACGAGATGAACTATCTGATTGTACCTGGCTTGAATAATTCTGGACCGAAACATTGGCAAACTTTTTGGGCCAAGAGCCTGCCCAATGCTACTCGCGTGGAGCAGCGTTGCTGGGACAATCCCGAAAAGGGCGAATGGGTGGAAACTCTCGATAAGGCCGTTCGCGCTTTGAAGGGCGATACAATCCTGATTCCTCACAGTTTGGGCGTTTGCACCACCGTAAACTGGCTTTTAAAGGCTGCGACCTGCGGAGGCGTGCCTGCGAACGTCAAGGGCGCATTCCTCGTTTCTCCGAGCGATGTAGACAATGTAGACGTCATCAAGAGCTTTGCTCCGATGCCGCTTGAAAAGTTGCCGATTCCCGCCTGTGTGGTGGCTAGCGAAAATGATCCGTTCGTAACCATGGAACGTTCGTTGTTCTTCGCAAAAGCATGGGGCGTTAAAGTCTATAACGCCGGAGCTCTTGGCCACATCAATTCCGATTCCGACCTTCGCGAATGGGAACAAGGTCGACGGTTCCTCGCTGAATTCGAATCAAGCCTTTAAATGAAAAACGCCCCGACATCGTCGGGGCGAAATTTTTTTGCGATTGAACTGAGTGGCTATTACTCGCCCAGGCAAGTATCCATCGCGGCGATAATCTTCTTCTTGTCCATGTGCTGACCGATGAAGACGAGACGGATGATGCGGTCACCGTACTTTTCGTCCCACACCTTCAGCAGATCCGGATTTTCGCGGAGAATACGCTTCTGTTCTTCTTCGCTTTCGCTAGCGAACCAAGGACCGAAATTCTGGGCGGAGGCCTGCTTGCCAGCCTGTTCGAACAGGTAGCTGTTATCGCGTTCATCTTCGAACCAGACGAGACCCTTGGTGCGAATAATGCTGGTCGGGTAGTCGTCGAGTAACACTTCGAAACGTTCGCGAATCAGCGGACGGCGGCGTTCGTACACGAACGTGCTGATTCCGTATTCGTCACCGTGCGGATGATCCTTGTCATGATGGTGTCCGCAATGGCATACGCCATGTTCATGGTCGCAGTGGCTATGGTCTTCGTGCTCATGCTCGTGTTCATCATGAGCATGCCCCGAACTTGTTTCGGGGTGGTGGTGATGTTCGTGTTCATCATGATCGTCGTCATCATCATGGTCATGATGGTGGTGATGTTCATGTTCATCGTGGTCATCATCTTCGTCTTCAGGAGACGTTTCCTTCATGAGTTCCTTGGCCCAGGCGGCAGAACTTCCGACCTTTTCGAAGTCGAACTGCTTGGTGTCCAGAATGTCCTTCATGTCCACCTTGCCGTAGTTCGTCTCGATCATCTTGGCTTCGGGCTGCAATGCGCGCACCACGGCCTTCACATGTTCAAGGTCAGTTTTAGACAAACTATCAACCTTGTTCATCACAATCGTGTTGCAGAATTCAATTTGCTGGATGAGCAGGTTGGCGATGTCTTCTTCTTCGAGATCTTTGTCGAGCAATTTCTGACCACCGGCAAATTCGTCGGCGAGGCGAGCAACGTCAACAACGGAAACGATGTTGTCCAGGTGGCAGGGGAGCGGTCGACCGTCGCGGCTCTGCAACTGGGCACCGGCCATGCAAATCGTTTGTGCAATAGGAATCGGTTCGCAAATGCCGCTGGCTTCGATCAAAATGTAGTCGAACTTGTTCATTTCCAACAGTTCGGCAATTTGTTCCAAAAGGTCGGTCTTCAAGCTGCAGCAAATGCAACCGTTAGACAGCGGCACCACTTTGCCGGAATCTTCCTTGGTGATGTTTCCGCCCTTTTCGATGAGCGTCTGGTCGATGTTCACTTCGCCGATGTCGTTGACGATGACAGCGACATGGTAACCTTGCTGGTTGTTGAGAACAAAATTGAGAAGGGTGGTTTTTCCGGCTCCGAGGTAACCGGTGAGCAGTGTAATAGGTACTGACTTTTTCATAGCGATGGTAAATTTAGCAAAAGGCGCGTGTTGCGGCAAAAAAAAAACTAGCCCAGCAAAGCCGGACTAGTTTTTTGGGGGTTAGGAGGAGAACAAAGAGTTCTGACGTATAAGATATAAAAATTTGGGTGTTCCGACAAGTGGATAACTGAAAAATTTCTTACATATTTCTTATTTTTGTAATTTTTGTGTGATTTTGAAAGAAACAGTGGTACAAAATGTTCCATTTTCGCTTTTCGGGGGCTTTGACCGGTGCTTTTGTAATCAAAAGTTCATTTTTTGGACAAAAACGGCTATATTTGCTTGAAGAATGGAGATTCTATGAATTGTCAAATACTGATGCGCTTCGTCGGAACCACCGATGAACTTTCCGCCGTATATGATGCCCTGATGGAGCAGTATCCTGAAATGGATCTGCCCAGCGAAGATTCGGGCGAGTGGTACTCGGTTGACGACGTCATGATGGATGAATATGAATGCCGCTTCGAAGAACTCCCCGAAGGCGAACTTTTGGCAATGGATGGCTCCGTACTCATCGAAGATGAACTCCCTGAAGATTTCTTTGCCGATTTGATGGACCGCTTTGAACGCGTGTTCGCTGCATTTAAGTGGTCTTCTTTAGATGTGGGTGTGGGTTGCGGTGTCAGTGATGGTTGGGGCGAATTCAATCCGGACTACGCCGACGATTATTCTGACGAAGCCAACGAAATTTCCGAAGCCGTTCTCGGCTTCTAATCCAAGTTTTTAATCATTAGATTATCACAGATTTCGGCAAGCATGCGTTCGTGCGTGCAGACTTCGGGCGATACGCCTTCAATAGAACCCGTGCTGTAAAAGCTCGTGCAGGCGCATTCATGGGCGCAACAGCGGTAGCGTATGTCGCAACCTTCGCATTCTTTTTTGTCGTTGTCCAGGAACTGTCTAATTTGTTCGCAGGCATCTTCGTCGAATCCGGTAAAGACGTTACCTTGTAAGTAAGGCGGATTTTTGTTCGAGGTAATGAACCTCGTGCACGGGAACATATTGCCGTTGGTAGCGACGCCAATGGCGCCGTTGTATACGTGGCAAGAATATTGCCTGTATCGCAAATTTGAAAGGTACAGCTTTATTTTGTCTTGAATCGTGCCCAGGAACATCTTGTCGCCTTTTTCGCGACATTCCTTCCAGTACAAGGCCATCTTCTGGTATTGCAAGGCGAGTCTGTCAAAGTCTTCGCCAGTCCATTTACCGTCAAAGTCGACGCTTGTGGTGAGGCTCCTGAATCCTTGCTCGTGCAGCCACTTGACGCTTTCGGCAAGGGTCTCGATATGGGCGCGTGTTACGGTGCTTAAGGCGACTGCTCCTAACTTGACGAATCGCGGGATGTACTTCTCGATATCCTTGAAGCTTCCGCCGTTATTTACGGTACGGCGTGCAATGTCGTGGTGATATTCCGGGCCGTCCAGCGAAAGGTAAATGCGGAAATGTTCCCGTTCGCAAAAATCAAAGAACGAATCGTCGAAGAGCGTGCCGTTCGTGTTTACGGCAAAGTTGAGTTTGAAGTTGCTGGGGGCTTCGCCTTTGTCTATGGCCTCGGCAAGAAAAGCCTTGGCGAGGTTCACGCCTTTGAAAATGGCGTCTTTGCGCAATAACGGCTCGCCGCCGAAAAAGGTAATGTTCAGATAAGCCTGCTTGAAAAACAGACTACGTTCTAGCCCTACGCGAATTGCCTGCTCGAGCGTTTCGTCGTCCATTACGTTATGACGGGCAGATTGCGTGTCCTTATAATAACAATAGGAACAGCGCAAGTTGCACTGTTCCGTAAGGCATAGAACTAAATTCATCCGGCGGTGTCAAATCGTTCGTAAGTGGATACCATGCTTGCGACCATGCAGCCATCTTCGTTGTTACACATGTGAACCTGGATGCAGAAGGGGTCGTTGTCAGGACATACTTCATTTAGGTTGACGGATGAACTGGAGGGCTGTTCCACTTCGCTCGAAGAGCTTTCTTGCGCTTTTACTTCCGAAGAAGAACTGCTTTCGAAGTCGCTTTCATCGGGAGCTTCGATAACGCCTGCTTCAGGAGGCGGATACGGTTCATCGGAAGAGGAACTGCTCAGAGGCTTGGCTTCGGAGGAAGAACTGGGTTCTGGGTAGATATCATCAGGAGGAATGACGCCAGCTTGAGGCGGAAAATCTGGTTCTGCTGCAGACGACAGTGCTTCAACGGCCGAACTGCTAAGAGCCTCGTGGCTCAGCGGAATATCGACAACGCTTGAACTGCTCGGAGTTTCGTTTTCGGGAGCTCCTGTTTCATGATTCTGAGCGGGGGACGCGGCGGTGGCGCTTTCTTCGCAAGCTGTCAATGCGACTGCTGCAATACCGAACGAGGCTGCAATGGCGCTTTTGGCGGCAATGCTTAGCTTCGCGCTGTTTTTGACGATCTTCTTCTCGATTTTCATAGCAGAACTCCTTCCTTCTGATCAAAATATATATAAACAAGCCTTCGATTTCTACAAGAAAATCCAATCTGCAAAAAACTGTGACTTAATACAAAGAAATCCGCCCTTTCGGAGCGGATTTCTTGAAATCTTGGCGTGAAAGCCGAGCGGTCTTTTTTTTCCGCTACGTTTGCTCCTCACCACGCAACATGATAACCTTACCCGTGCGAATGTATTCGACGATTTCGAACTTCTGCAACAGGCTCTTGAGCGTGTCGACCTTCTGGCTGTTTCCGGTGATCTGGATGATCATCGAAGTAGCGGTCATGTCCACGGTATTGG
>JAEEGH010017900.1_pt1 | contig 15036 bp, 5 predicted proteins | sample 9134181 | NCBI WGS metagenome assembly JAEEGH01 (sample SAMN16246544, study PRJNA631951) | gut metagenome | biome: gut microbiome; feature: rumen; material: DP-attached | host: Bos | place: Iran: Karaj | collected 2018-10 | reverse complement strand
GCCGCATCATGAAAGACGCCGGCATCAACGAGAAGGACATGCTGGCCGCCATCCGCGAGCTCAGGCAGGGCGACAGCGTGAAGTCGCAGAGTGGCGACGAGAACTACCAGGCTCTGGACAAATATGCCAAGAATCTGGTGGCTGAGGCAAGAGCCGGCAAGCTGGACCCGGTGATCGGCCGTGACGACGAAATCCGCCGTCTGCTTCAGATTCTGAGTCGCCGTACGAAGAACAATCCTATCTTGATAGGTGAGCCGGGCACGGGTAAGACCGCCATCGTCGAGGGACTGGCCCAGCGTATCGTGCGGGGCGATGTGCCCGAGAACCTGAAGAACAAGCAGCTGTTCTCGCTCGACATGGGTGCGCTCGTGGCAGGTGCGAAGTATAAAGGTGAGTTTGAGGAGCGTCTGAAGGGTGTCATCAAGGAGGTGACCAAGAGCGAGGGGCGCATCATCCTCTTCATCGACGAGATTCACACGCTGGTGGGAGCCGGCGGTGGCGAGGGTGCCATGGATGCTGCCAACATCCTGAAACCGGCACTGGCCCGTGGCGAACTACGTGCCATCGGTGCCACAACGCTGAACGAATACCAGAAGTACTTCGAGAAGGACAAGGCACTGGAGCGCCGCTTCCAGACGGTGATGGTCGACGAGCCTGACGAACTGAGCGCCATCAGCATCCTGCGTGGTCTGAAGGAGCGCTACGAGAACCACCACAAGGTGCGTATCCAGGACGATGCCTGTATAGCGGCCGTCCAACTGTCGGAGCGGTACATCAGCGAGCGCTTCCTGCCCGACAAGGCCATCGACCTGATGGACGAGGCTGCCGCCAAACTGCGCATGGAGCGCGACTCCGTGCCCGAAGAGCTCGACGAGATTACCCGCCGACTGGCCCAGCTCGAAATCGAGCGCGAAAGCATCAAGCGCGAAACGAATGCGGTCAGCGGTTCACCCGCTGACACAAAGCTCTCACAGCTCGACCGCGACATCGCCGAACTGCGCGAGCAGGAGACGCAGTTCCGCGCCAAGTGGGAGGGCGAACGCCAGCTCATCAACAAGATCCAACAGGACAAGCAGGAGATGGAGAACCTGCGCCTGGAGGCTGAACGTGCTGAGCGAGAGGGCGACTACGGACGGGTGGCCGAAATACGCTACTCGAAGTTGAAAGCACTTGAGGACGACATCAAGGGTATCCAAACCCAACTGGCTTCTGCCCAGGGCGGCAACTCGCTCGTCCGCGAAGAGGTTACCGCCGACGACATCGCTGAGGTCGTCTCCCGCTGGACGGGCATCCCCGTCAACCGCATGATGCAGAGCGAACGTGAAAAACTGCTGCATCTCGAAGAGGAACTGCACCGCCGAGTCATCGGACAGGACGAGGCCATCACCGCCGTCAGCGATGCCGTGCGCCGCTCGCGTGCCGGACTGCAAGACCCGAAGCGGCCTATCGCCTCGTTCATCTTCCTCGGCACCACGGGTGTCGGTAAGACCGAACTGGCCAAGACGCTGGCCGAGTACCTGTTCAACGACGAGACGATGATGACACGTATCGACATGTCGGAGTATCAGGAGAAGCATACCGTCAGCCGACTCATCGGTGCCCCTCCGGGCTACGTGGGCTACGACGAGGGCGGACAGCTGACCGAGGCCGTGCGCCGCAAGCCATACAGCGTCGTACTCTTCGACGAAATCGAGAAGGCCCACCCCGACGTGTTCAACATCCTGCTGCAGGTGCTCGACGACGGCCGTCTGACCGACAACAAGGGCCGCACGGCGAACTTCAAGAACACCATCATCATCATGACCAGCAACGCCACGCGCGACCAGCTGCGACTGACGATGCGCCCGGAGTTCCTGAACCGTATCGACGAGATTATCACCTTCCAGCCGCTGACGCGCGAACAGATTGCCGACGTAGTGCGTCTGCAAATCCGCAAGGTGCAGGAGATGCTCGAGCCGCAGGGCTTCAAGCTCGAAGTCACTCCGCAGGCCATCAGCTACCTGGCTCAGGAGGGTTACGACCCGGAGTTCGGCGCTCGTCCCGTCAAGCGTGCCATCCAGCAGCTGGTGCTCAACGACCTGTCGAAGAAGCTGCTGGCGGGCGAGGTAACGAACGAACGACCCATCATCGTCGACGAATTCGGCGACGGTCTGGTGTTCCGCAACTAAAAAAAGTGGCGGCGAAGTTTGGCGGTTTCAGACAAAAACGCTAACTTTGCCGCCAGATTATTTTTTACGACATGGCAGCAACACCTAACGACGAGGCGGCACGCTGGTACGTGCTGAGCGCCAACTACAGAAGTGAAGTCAAAATCCGGGACGACCTGCGCCGCCTCGGATTTGACTGTTATCTGCCCATGCGCTACGAACTGAAGGAGCGCATGGGGAAGAAGAAGCGCGTGCTGGTGCCTGCCATCAACGGGCTTGTTTTCGTCAAAAGCCTCAAGTCGGCCTTGGAGGAGTATATTGCCACCACCAAACTGCCGACGTTTTTCAGGATGTCGGGTCTGCCTGGCCAGAAGAAGCCCATCGTCGTGCCCGACCGCGACATGGAGAATTTTATGCGGGTGACGCAGCAGGTGGAAGAAAGTCTCACTTATTTCCAGCCCGACGAAATCAAACTGCGCGTTGGCGACAAGATTCGCGTCCACGGCGGCGTGTTCGACGGCGTCGAGGGTGTGCTGATGCGCGTTCCCGGCAAGCGCAGCAAGCAGCTGGTGGTCAGCATACCCGAGATTTCGGCCGTCGCCGTCAGCCTCAGCCCCGAGGTGGTCGAGCTGGTCGACCAGCCTGTCAAGAAATCGACCGACGTTGACGGCGACCTGAAAGCCCTCTTCGAACTGGCTTTCCGGATGCTGTTTGCCGCCCCCGACCGCGTGACGCAAGAGAATGAATACAACCTACTGGTCGTCGAACTGCGCCGGACGCTCCAGCGCATGGAGCCTTACAAGGGCTACACCGCCCAGCGCGAGGCCGAGCTGGCACTGGCGGTCTATATGGGCACCAAAGCGTTAGGTCTGGACGATGGTAAGGTCTCCGAACGCCTGCTGTCAGCCACAAACGCCTTGAAAGAGAGCAGTATGCTGCGGCTCCGGCTACAGCTCTACTGCGCAGCCCTTGCCCCCGACGACAAGCTGAAGGCTGCCATCGGCGAAAAGCTGAAAGCCTGGACGAAGTCGCCCCTAAGCGAGCAGCAGCGCCGGTTCAAGGAAGAATGGAACCAAGTATTCGGACAGCCTCCTCAACCGTAGGCACGTCGCTGACAACCATCGAGCGCTTGCCGTTCTGCTCTTTCAAGTTACAGCGGCGCACATTCCGACCGATATAGTCGAGCACCCGACCGAAAGCATCGCTCTGGTAGTAGGGACTGTCGGGATTGGAGACGAAATAGAGGAACATGCGTCCCTGCTTCAGCATAATTTTCTCACACCCCAACTGCTTGCCAAGGCGGCGTAGCGGCACCACGCGTATCAGCTCCTCAGCCACGGCCGGTATGGCTCCAAAGCGGTCGACGAGCCGTTTCCGATAGCCTTCTATCTGCTGGTCGTCCTTCATATTATCCAGTTCGCGGTAGAGCAGCATACGCTCTGAGTCTGACGGCACATACTGGTCGGGGAAGTACATCTCGAGGTCGCTTTCGAGGGTGCAGTCGGCGACGAAGCTGAAAGCCCCCCCTACGGCCCCCGAGGGGGCTTCATTGCCAAGCCGGACACTTGTAGCCCCCTCGGGGGCGGAGGGGGGGGCTTCATTCCTCAGCTCCGTCATCGCCTCATTCAGTATCTTCTGGTAGGTCTCGTAGCCCAGGTCGCTGATGAAGCCCGACTGCTCGCTGCCGAGCAGGTTGCCGGCACCACGGATGTCGAGGTCCTGCATGGCAATGTTGATGCCCGAGCCGAGGTCGCTGAAGTTCTCGAGGGCCTCAAGGCGGCGGCGGCTCTCCACGGGGAGGGCAGCAAGGGGCGGTGCCAGCAGGTAGCAGAAGGCCTTGCGGTTGCCACGCCCCACGCGACCGCGCATCTGGTGGAGGTCAGAAAGTCCGAAGTGGTGGGCTGAGTTGATGATGATGGTGTTGGCGTTGGGAATGTCGATGCCATTCTCGACGATGGTCGTCGACAGCAGCACGTCGTAGTCGTAATTAGAGAAGTCGAGGATAATCTGCTCCAGTTCCTCGGGCTTCATCTGTCCGTGACCGATGGCCACGCGGGCATCGGGCACGTTGTTGTGTATCAGCTCGGCTATGCGGGTCAGGTCTGATATGCGGTTGTTGACGAAGTACACCTGTCCGTTGCGCGACATCTCGAAGTTGATGGCGTCAGTAATGATTTCGGCGCTGAAAGTATGAATCTCCGTCTGTATGGGGTAGCGGTTGGGCGGCGGTGTCTGTATGACGCTCAGGTCGCGGGCACCGACGAGCGAGAACTGCAGCGTTCGCGGGATGGGCGTTGCCGACATCGTCAGCGTGTCGACGTTCGACTTCATCTGGCGCAGCTTCTCCTTGGTGGCCACGCCGAACTTCTGCTCCTCGTCGATGATGAGCAGTCCAAGGTCGTGGAACTTCACCGTCTTGCCTATCAGCTTGTGCGTACCAATTATAATATCTATCTTGCCTGCCTCCAGGTCCTTCAAGATGGCCGTCGTCTGCTTGGCCGTACGGGCACGGGTCAGGTAGTCAACGCGGACGGGCATATCCTTCAGCCGGCTGCTGAAGGTGTGGAAGTGCTGGTAAGCAAGCACCGTCGTGGGCACCATCACGGCCACCTGCTTGCCGTCGCAGGCCGCCTTGAACGCCGCACGCACGGCCACTTCGGTCTTGCCGAAGCCCACGTCGCCGCAGACCAGGCGGTCCATCGGCTTGTCCATCTCCATGTCGGCCTTCACGTCCTGCGTAGCCTTCAGCTGGTCTGGTGTGTCCTCGTAGAGGAACGAGGCCTCCAGCTCGTGCTGCATATACGAGTCGTGGCTAAATGCAAAGCCTTTCTCACGGCGCCGCTTGGCATAGAGTTTAATCAGGTCGCGGGCAATGTCCTTGATGTGCTTCTTCGTGCGCTCCTTCAGCCGCTCCCACTGTCCGGTGCCCAGCGTCGAAAGGCGAGGCGCATCGCCACCGTCCTGCGACTTGTACTTCGACACCTTGTAGAGCGAGTGGATCGACACGTAGATGCAGTCGCCCCGCTGGTAAGTAATCTTGATCATTTCCTGATACCCGTCGCCCTGCGGCATACGCACCAGTCCGCCGAACTTGCCGATGCCGTGGTCTATGTGTACCACGAAGTCGCCAATCTCAAACTGCTGTATCTCCTTCAGCGTCAGAGCCACCTTGCCCGTGCGGGCCTTGTCGCTCTTCAGGTTGTACTTATGGAAACGGTCGAATATCTGGTGGTCGGTCAGGAAGCAGGCGCGCGCATCGTGGTCGATGAAGCCTTCGTGCAAGGTCTTGTCGACGGGGACGAAGCCCACCCCCGTCCCCTCCCCAAGGGAGGGGTGTTTGCCTTGTGCCCCCCTCCCTTGGGGAGGGGATGGGGGTGGGCTCAATATCTCCTTCAGTCGTTCCTGCTGCTTCTTGCTGTCGGCCAGTATAAACAGGTTGTAGCCCTTCAGCTGATAGTCCGTCAGCGTCTTGGTCAGCAGTTCGAAGTTCTTGTGGAACAGGGGCTGGGCGGTGATGTTGAACGAGATGGCGGTGCCCTCTCCCCTACCCCTTAGCTCTATGCGGCGGAAGCGCTCGCTGTCGGCCTTGAACTGGCTGCCGTTGATGAGCTGGCTCTCGCGGCGCAGCTGCTGTTCAATCTCCTGCTGCTCCATCTCCGACTCAGCTTCCTCCATACGCTCCATGACGGCCTGCTTAGAAAAGCCCTCCTGAAAGGTGCGGTCGATGGCATCGGCCACATAGCCGTAGTCCTTCAGGCAGAGCAGCGTATCGTCGGGCAGGAACCGGAACAGCGACTCCTTGTCCTCCGTCAGTCCAGCCAGCTCGGGCACGATGTCCACCCGCTCACGGCGTTCCTTCGACAGCTGGTCCTCCACCTCGAACGTGCGGATGCTGTCGATCTCGTCGCCGAAGAAGTCGATACGGAATGGGAACTCACTGCTATAGGAATAGACGTCGAGGATGGAGCCGCGCAGGGCGTACTGCCCCGGCTCGTAGACGTAGTCCACCTCGCGGAATCCGAACTCCTGCAGCGTCTGCTCTATCGTGGCCGTCGCCACCGTCTGGCCAGTGGTCAGCGTCAGCGTCCTCGTGTCGAGCTGCTTCTTCGACACCACCATCTCGGCCACCGCCTCCGGGTAAGAGACGATGTAGAGTCCCCTGCCCTCTGCCGCCAATTGCGACAGCACCTCCGTGCGCAGTATCTCGTTGGCCGGGTCGCGCTGGGCATATTTCACCGACCGCCTGTAGCTCGACGGGAAGAACAGCACCTGCCGGTCGCCCATCAGCTGCGTCAGGTCGTGGTAGAAGTACCCCGCCTCCTCGGCGTCCTGAAGAATGAAAAGTATCGTGGCAGCGGTTTTCTGAGCCAGACTGCCGAACACCAACGGCCCGCTGGAGGCCAACAAGCCCTCGAGGAAAATGCGTCGTTCCCGAACATTTCCCACGGCTTTCGCCAGCGCCGCCACCTGCGGCCGCTTGGCATACTGTTTACTCAGTTCCTGTATGTTCATCGCTTAAAGCGGTGCAAAGGTACGCAAAATAAACGAAGATTCCGCATTTTGCGTCGTTTATTTTGGAAGTCCCGGCAAGTTTCTGTATGGCAATCCCAAATTATCGGCTCTGCGCCGCATCTTTTCTGAACACTACACTGCCGACGTGGTTGCCCACATACATCGGGACAAGGTCGGAAGTGGCGTACCACTTAGGCTTTCCTGGCATGTCGTCATAAATGGCCCGCCCATTGATTTTCAGTCCCTCGAAGGTCACATTCTGCACACGGCGCCCCTCGTCGTAGCCGTTAATCACCGACATGTTTGGCTGTATGCCGCAATAGCGCACATGGCGGAACACAATGTCATCGACACCTCGGCCGGCGGCGTTGCAGTATTTCTGGTTGAACCCCACTTTCACCTGCACGATGCTGCCACACTCTATCTGCTCAATGCGGATATTGTCGAAGCACACGTCGCGCACCAGGTTGCCGTCGCCGCAGTTGATGGCCATGCAGCCCTGATAATCCACCTGCGGCTCAGCCTGGCCAAGAATGTCGATGTTCTCATAAACCAGATGCTCAATGGTGTCGCCAACTTCGGCATCGCCATGAATGCCGATGAAAATAGGATGGGCCACGTCAGCCCAAAGCGTCGAGTTACGCATGCGCACATTGCGGGTGGAGCCCCTGAACCCCTTTCGGGTGGCGTAGGCCGTGGTACAGTCGTCAGAGTTGCGGCAGAACACCCGGTCGAAGAGTATGCCATCGCAGCCGCCGAAGACGTTAAGACCGTCGCCCCAGGCAGGATGGGAAATACTGCGTACATCCCGCAGCGTCACGTCCTTGGATTCGCCAATGGGACAGGTGTTCAGCAGCAGTCCGTCGATCAGCACATTGCGGGAGCGATAGACGTGAGCCCCCTCATAGCCACGGGGCGGACGTGCGATGCCGCGCCCCAGAATGCTTACGTTCGCGGCATCATCAATGGCAAAAGTACTGGTGAAATAAGCTCCGCCGGCAAGATAGACCGTCGTGTTTGACTCGACAAAGATGGTGTCTTGCCGATCGTAAAAGCCTGGCGCATAGTATCTGAACCTACGACCTTGCCGCTTCGCCTCCCGCTCTGCCTGCTCCTTGCTCACGGGGGGCTTGGATGAGAAGATCAGCAGGTTGCTTGTGATGTCACCGTCCAGCTCTACGCTGACGTTCTCAGGCTGAAACAGCAGGAACTCTACCGTGGAGTCGTTCTGGACGGTGGCAGTCACACCACGATAGTCTGGACGGATGCGCGCTGAGGCGAACTTCCTGGTCTTGCTGATCACCCGCACCCGTACATCGCCCGTGAAGTCGAACATGGCGTATGAGATTTCGCACACTTTGTGTTTGCCGTCGCCCACATATGCGTTGACCTTAGCCATGTAAGTGTCTGTCTTTGTCCACTCGTCGCAGCCGCGCGGACAGACGAAGACGTCATAGTCATGCTTCAGCGGTGCACCCTTGGGGGCTGGATAGGTGAACGCCCGGTGTATTCTCGGATTCTCGTCCACGACCTTTATGGTAAACTCGTCGGCCTCGATGTTCTTTCTCACCTCGTCCCTTCTGTCGGCTTTAGCCTGCTGTTCAAGCAGTCTCTTGGTATAGGGCATCTTCAGTCCGCAAAACCCTACATAGTGGTCGTAGGCCTTGCGGTAGATGTCGCGGATGCGTCCGCGCCCCATGCTGCCCGGTTCGGTCCAGTCAGAATAGAGGCCGGTGCAGTCCTGCCACGTCTCAAAGGGCACGTCATGGCCCAGGTTATAGCGGGCTGTGTATTCCAGCCCCTTCAGCAGCCGGTTGTCGAGTACCGCATAGAGATCGTCGCCCTGCTGCCACGCCATTTCGCAGACATCGCCCAATGCCCCCAGCCCGAGCTGCACGTGCTGCTGGTCGCGCCCGGACTCCTGGCACTGTCCGGTCACGCTGATGTAACGGGGCAGCGAGCCGTTGTCGTAGGCATGCAGATAGTAGTCGACGGCATTTCTGTACAGCGCCGTGTCACCCATGGCGATGGCAGCCGCCATGCGGCAACGGTTCACGATGGCGCCCCAGTTGCCGTTGGCGTAAGGGCTGTCGGCCTCGAACTTGTCCATGACAGGCACCATCGCCCTGCGGATCATTGCCGACCAAGCCGGTGTCCCGTGCTCCCTCTCCACCATGATGGCGCGGCACAGCCAGTAGCACTGAATCAGGCACAGAGGCGCATCGTGGCCGTCAATCAGCCGCAAGGTCCCTGCATACGCTTCAATGATGCGCACGGCCTCATCGTGCCTGCCGGCCAGCGCAAAGTCCCACGCCGCCTTCATGTCGCGCTCGCTTCCTGCCTTCGTGCCACGGAACTGTCCGTCACGCGCTATCACCTCGTAGGGTCCCGACATCTGGAACTCCCCTTGTGCCATGACAGCAAGAGACACTGCCAACAGGCTGAGAATAGATAATAGGTATTTCATCACGTCGTATAAGGTCTGAGTGTTATTTACTATCCATGACGAGGCCCAAGATACCTTCCAGGTCAGCGTCATCCACTTTGCCGTCGCCATTGATGTCGGCAGTCCTCGTGATGGGAGTGGGGGTTGGCTGGTCAAGTATCTGACCGATGGCTAAAGTGACGTCAACAATGTTCACCACGCCGTCGCCGTTGACGTCGCCTCTCGTCAGCGGTGGCTGCGTCTCTAAGTGGAACGTGAACAGCGTCTTACGTCCGCCCTGGTTCTGATAGACGAGCTGCACGTCGCGGTTGCGAGTCACGGTTTTCGTCACCGTGCTGCCGGTGGTGCCGTCATCCCAGAGGAAGGTGTCGAACCCGCGTGTGCCGCTGATGCCCAGCGTGACCTCCTCGCCGTAGTCCACGCTGATGGTAGCTTCGTTGTCCAGCGTCTTGCCCTTATATATTATAAAAGGTGTCACACCGGGCGTCTCCTCACAGTCACCCTGTACGGCGATAGAGAAGAGCTGTTCGCTCTTGACTCCCCGGCTGTTGGTGTAGGTGGCTCGGTACATAAAGCTGCGGTCGGCCGTGACGGTGATGTTGCGAGTGCTCTCGCCCGTGTTCCACTGCCACTGTCCGGTGTCCGCCTCGCCGTCGGGCAACTGGGGCTGCAGGGTGACGATGCTGCCCCGTGGCAGTCCCGTCTGGTTGTCGGTGGTGTAGTCGTTCTTCAGTCCGCCCAGTTCACTGTGGTCGATGGTGGTGCCATAGTCTTTCAGCAACGGCGAATAGGGCTTCGACGGATGGCTGCTCGTGGTCGTGCGCTCGAAGGTAATGCGCGGGGTGAGCGGCGTGGGGCGCCGGTTGGCTGGACAGAGCTGCTCGTCGCGGGTGTTCATCAGTACCGAGTAGCCCAGCTGGTCGTAGCTGCCGCTGGTGCCGCCAGTGCCGCCACCGTCGGTGCCCATCCGTTTCAGCACTTTCTCCGAGTAGGGCATGGTCACGCCCTTCACGCCTTCGTAATGCCCGACCACCGTTCCCCAGCAGGGACGAATCTGCACGCCAAGACAAGGCTCTGTCATCGTCCAGCAGCGCGAGTCGGTATAGTAGATGCCGTTGGTGCCATAGCTGTAGTCGGTCCAGGGCAATCCCTCGGTGCCCAGCACTTGTGCGGCGACATACTCAATGCCGGCAGCAAGGCGGTTGTCCATATACGAGAAGAGGTCGTCGCCCTGGTTCCAGGCCGTGTGGGCAATGTCGATGGCCAGTCCCAGGGCCATTGCGGGGTGCCCGACGTCGCGCCCGCTCTCATTAGTCTGTCCCAGGCGTCCGTAGGCTCCCGTTTCCAAGTCGCTCGGCGAGGTGGTCACCACGAGATTACCTATGAACTCCGTCAGTCCGTCGTTCAGGATGGGGTTGGCGGTGCGCGGGTCGCGGAATGTGCCCACTTGGTCGTACTTCATGAACGACATTCCCTGGTTGTAAATGTGAACGTCGTCACAGAGTATGCCGATGGAGATGACGCAGAGGGCGTTGCACAGTCCCCAGTTGCTCCAGTAGTGGCCGGGAGCCTTCCACCACTTGCCGGTGTTCTCCCACGTGCCGTTGCGACTGCGCAGGAAGCCGATAGCCGGATAATACCACACGCGTAGCATCCACCGGCGGAACGTCTCGAAGTCATCACGCTTCCAGCCCTCATAGTCGCGCATCAGCTCGGCGGCCTGCGCAAACTGGTAGCCGTAGAGACCCACGGCCAAGCACTGGTCGCTGCTGCCCGTTACTTGCTTCGTCGTATTGGCCCATGCCATGAGTATGCGCACGGCGGCTTTAGCACATTGCTCGTTGTCCTCTATCTTCCAGCGCAGTGCGTTCTGGTAGGCCATCGTCGCACCACGGGCGGCGTTGATGTAGTTTTCGCCTGAGCCGCCGCGCACGATGCTCTCCACAGGATAGGTCTGTACACCGGGCTGGGCATAGGCAGCATTTTTCAGCAGGTTGTAGGCCGCCTTGACCGTGGTGTTGCCGGCGGCGAGCTGTGCCTTGATGCGGTCGAAGTCTTGCTGCGTGTGCATGCCGCCGGGATGGCGGAAGCCGCGATTGGTGTCGTAGATGCCTGCTGCCTCAGCGCCGCTCGTGTCGAACAGTTTCCCGGCGGTGGCTTTCATGGCCGTGACGGCGTCTTTCAGCTGCGCGGTCACCCTGTCGAGCACCGTCTGCCCGTACGTGCCGTCGGCCACGATGGTCTGTGCCAGCATCAGCATGTCCTCGACGTTGGCAACGGCTCCGGGCAGACAGTCGTCCGCGTCGCTGCCGACGGCCGTCTGTGCCTGTGCAATGGCTGTCTTTAGGGCGGTCATGTCGCCAGGCGTGCCGTGCTCGAAGGCATAGTCCAGTTGTGCCGTTTTCGCAGCCAGCTCGCCCACCTGCGCTGACGTGAGTGCGACACCATACAGGCGGAAATCTGTCACGAGCGTTTTTCTCAGATAGTTATCGCCTGAGAATGGTGCGCGGCCTATCCAGCAGTATGCCGGACTGGTAGAGCCATAGAGTGTGCTGTTAGCTGGCATGCCCGAGAAGAACTTCTGCAACTGTCCGTCGATGTAGAGCCGCCCCGTGGTGGCCTGCTGGGTGTAGCAGACGTGCATCCAGCGGCCCTTCGGCGATGCCGTGCCGACGTCGTAGCCCTTCTCGTTCTGATAGCCGCCTGTTGACGATGCCACGCGCTGTGCGTTGAGCCGGTAGGCCGTGTAGGCTCCCGCCGTGGCCGAGCAGGCCGCCGACGTAGAGAAGGCCCAGAGGAAGTAGCCGTTGCCCGACAACGAGGCATCCTCGTCGACACGGTAATATACCGATATACTGTAATTACCCTGTGCGGCCAGCACGTCGCCTGCCGCTGCCGTCATGTCAAGATAGCCAGAGCCATTGCCCAGGTCGAGCACCCGGTACGACCCCATCTCAACCACCTTAGCCGCACCCATCAGTTTGGCCGTCACGTCCGAGACATTGTCGGTCACGGCTGTTCCCGCCAACGACGAGAAGTCGAAGCGCAACTTCAGGTTCTCTTCACTCTGTGCTCGGACGGCACTCGCCGTCAGCAGTCCTGCGGCCAGGATGGCCAGTAGTCTGTTTTTCATCTCTTTGCTATTTGTGATTTATGGGCACAAAGGTAGGCAATCCCCGCGAAAAAGGGCCACCCTATTGTGCAAAACCAACCGTCGTTGGCGTTTTTGTACGTCTTCGACCATCGTTTTCCCGTTTTTTTGGACGAAAACGGCCATTCTCTACGAAAATAGTTATACCTTTGTAGCCAAAAAGCAACGAAACGGTCATGACGAAGAAACTGGTGACACTCATTCTGTGCCTGTCGGGTTTGCTGGCGGCTGCCGCTCAGACAAGACGGTGGACCGTGGCCGACGGGCTGCCAACAGGCGAGGTACACCAGATAGTGGAACTGCCCAACGGACAGATGCTGGTAAACTGCGAAAGCGTGTTTTGCCTGTCGAACGGACGGGGATTCCTGCCCGTGCCCTGCGACTATAGCCGCGCCTACCGACTGCCTCACTATGGCGGGGGCTACGCCCACCAATGGCAGGGCGACTCGCTGCTATGGCTACAAGACTTCTACCGCATCTACCTCTTCGATGCCCGCACGCGCTCGTTCCGCTACGACCATGAGCAGCGGCTGCCAGAAGGACTCATGAGGGGGTTCAAGCCTTCACCCCTGACCGTCACCGACCGTCAGGGCGGCCTTTGGAGGGCAACCCGGCAGGACGGCATCGTCTATCAGCCGCCTACGCGCCGGCTTGCGGAGCGCATCGACGGCCCCCACCCGCTCATCGACCTTGCCCGCAGCAAGGCCGACTTCGCCACCGCGCTGCCCGGCCACCGCTGGCTGCTCTGCGACTCGCTTCGCCTCCTGACCTATTCCTATCCCGACCGTAACGAGCGCGTGTCTCTGAACGACCGCCTGCCGGTGCTCAACCAGTACCGGCATTTCGTGGGAGCCTGCGTCATAGACAGTCAGTGGACGGCCGTCTATTCCCAGAACGGCGCCTTCATGCTCGACACCCATGCTGACACGCTGGCACCCCTGCCCGCTGCCGAGACCATCGAACGCTACTCCGACAAGTATAACTGTATCCTGCAGGACAGGCAGAAACGGCTGTGGGTGGGAACACAGAACGGGCTCTTCTGCGAGGGTCGCCGGGTAAGCGGTCTGGCCAACAACTGCATCCGGAGCCTCCTGCTCGACAGGGCGGGAAATGTATGGTCAGGCACCTCGGGCGGCGTTTCGCGCGTCACGCCTGATGTCGTCAACTATGGACCGGAAGACGGCATCCCCACCGTCTCCATGATGGAGCGGGCTGCAGTCCTCGCCGACGACGGACGGCTGGTGTTTGCCTACAAGTCGACCGAGGCCGTATGTTTCAGCCCAGACTCCATCGACGTCAGGCGAGAGCGTCTTCCCGTCGTCATCACGTGGATGAGCGTGGGTGGAGAGCAGCTCCCCTTGGAGCAGCTTACGCGGCAGCTGTCATTCCCACACCACCGGAACGACGTCGAGATTCAGTTCTCAGCCCTCAACTACGCCACGCCCTCGCACACGCGCTATCGCTACAGGCTGGCTGGACTGGAGAGCCACTGGACGCCATACGGGCCGCCAAGTCCGTCGGTTCTCCGACAGGTCAGTCACGACGGCAACACCGGCACGGCAGAATACCACGCCCTGCCACCGGGAGACTACTCCTTCCAGGTGCAGGCGGCTATCGACGGCGGCGAGTGGGGCGCCACGGCCTCGATAGACTTCACCATCCGCCCGCCACGCTGGCTCACTTGGTGGGCGAAAACACTCTACCTGCTCGTAGCCGCAGCTGCCGTGGTAGCTGCCCTCTGCCTCTACCTCGAGCGCAAGCGCAAGAAGATGGAACGCGAGAACGACCAGCGTGTGAACCGTCTCTTCGAGCTGAGAGAGGAAGCCCGCCACCAGTTTGCGGAAGCCGCCCATGTCAATCCCGGGAAGATTGGCGTCAACGAGGAAGAACGGCAGCTCACCGAACGCCTGCTCAAGGCCATCGAGGTACACATGGCTGATGCCGACTACGGCGTTGACCAGCTGGCACAGGATGTGTTCATGAGCCGCTCAGCCCTCTATGCCAAGCTCCGCAACATGCTCGGCATATCGCCGGCCGACTTCATCAGAAACGTCCGCCTGAAGCGGGCCGCGCAGCTGCTTGCCGACTCCGATCTGTCGATTGGCGAGATAGCCGACAGCGTAGGCTACAACACACACAAGGCTTTCGTCGCCAACTTCAAGAAGCTCTTCGGAATGCTTCCCTCAGAATACAGACAACGTTGAACAAAAGGTGGCGAAATCGGTGGGAGGACGATAACGATTTGCCTATAATTGCGAATCGCAGGAAACAACCTACACTTCCGACACTTCCTACACCTGTTGAACTTTTTTAGGTGTAGGAAGTGTCGGGAGTGTAGAATATAAAGTGCAAATGGCAATCATATATATAAAGGTGAGGAGTAAGGACGTGGGACGAAAAGGAGGCTCTTCGGCTTGCTTCGAGCCTGGAACCTACACCTGAAGCTACACCTTGGGCGCAGGCGGAATAGATCTGTCCCACGGCCTGGGATTTTCGTAAACCGCCGGGTTTTGCGCAAAAGGCGGCGGGTTTTGCAGAAAAGGCGGCGCGGCCTGGATAGTTTTTATTGCTAAAGGGGCAAGGAATTCATTTTATTTTTGTACTTTTGCACCCATGTTTCAGACAACCATACTGACGGCGGCGGTGATAGCCCTGACGGGAACGCCGGGCGACACCCTGCGCACACAGCAGTTGGACGAGGTGGTGGTGACCCACAGCTCGGCCCGCCAGCGGCTGCAGAGCCTGCAGGTGGGCGCCGAACAGCTGCAGCTGAAGGAACT
>JAEEGH010017899.1_pt1 | contig 15036 bp, 11 predicted proteins | sample 9134181 | NCBI WGS metagenome assembly JAEEGH01 (sample SAMN16246544, study PRJNA631951) | gut metagenome | biome: gut microbiome; feature: rumen; material: DP-attached | host: Bos | place: Iran: Karaj | collected 2018-10 | reverse complement strand
CGCAGCTTTCTTTATTTCCTCATTCCTCAATGACGAATTTCGTGAGGAAATAACATCTGCAGTGGAGTCTTCCTCCCTGAGGGGGCCAACGGGATTCCGTCGTCAGCACGTTAGCACGCTACCACGCATAACGATTCATCCCCTCAAAAAATACTTACTCCAAATAAAGCACCAGCAGAACAATTCCTGCCATGGTCATCACTGTACCCGTTTATCTTATCCTATTTTGCTCTATTCCAGAAATCTAAGTTAAAACCCATTTCCCAATACCAAGTGAAACAGTTATTTCCATTAACGATGTCTGAATTATTCCATTGGGCGTATCTTGCTCCAGTTCCGATATACATGGCTTTGAACAGATAAGAGCGGACACCCAAATCGACATCAATGTTTTTGAACGACTTGAAATCCTTGAAGCTGTTTCCAACGGAAAGCGTTGGTGCAATGGCAAAAGATTCTTTTGGGATGGTATAATCTTTATAGCGTTTAATAGGGAAGAGATAGGTTATACTTAGCGAAAGACCAGCATCTGGATCATAATGCTTCGCTTGATGTTCAACCAAGGTACTCATTTGAACGCCCAGCCCAATCCGGAAATGGTCTTTCATGGTCATGGTAAGCTCAACCTTGTCCACATCGAAAGTCGCGTCATCTGCGTTTTCTGCATTCAACGAAACGCCGAAGATTTCTTTCTGCAATCCAAAGCCGAAATTGGTTTGTGCATGAAGAGAAAAAGTTGCCATAAAAAAGAAGACAACCGATAAAACGATTTTTGTTCTCATTTTGTTTGAATTATTAATTGGTTAATAGTCATTATTATAAATTGTTCTATTAGTCTAATCAGTCCTATTAAGTCTCACCTCGAAAGCACGTTAGCACGCTACCCCGCATAACGATCAACTCTCAACTCTAAACTCTACACTCACTTATCGCTCTCCCACTTGCTCATCCCTCCATGCAGCACCCTCCACCGCTCCATCCGCTCATAATACTCCTTGAGCGAGTCCGTCCCCCTCTGAGAGGGGGTGCCCGTCAGGGCGGGGGAGTCAATTACCCTCTGAGAGGGGGCCATGGGGAGTCCGGCGGGGGAGTCAATTACCCTCCCAAGTGAACTCTCTTCAGGCCGTGAGTTTTTCTCCTCCTCACATCCGCTCCGGCATCCCGACAACAATAGGGTTGCCATCACCACCAGCAAAGCACATGTTCTTTTCATTGTTCTATTTGTCTTATTTGTCCTATAAGTCTCACTTCGTAAGCACGTAAGCACGATAGTACAAATAACGAAACCTTATTCTTTCATTACTCGTGCCACATAGTTTTTCCCTTCAGCATCCAAAATCCTCACCAAATAAACCCCTTCCGCCAAACCCTCCACACTAATTTCATTTGAGTTTCGCACCGTCTTCACCATCTGCCCAAGAGCATTATAAACTTGTACTTCAGCAGCTTCAGTTCCATCAATCGTCACCTTCTCCTTGGCAGGATTGGGATAAACTGAAACCATTTCAGCAACCGCTTCTTTTTCTGGCACCTCTGTAATGTCAAGATCACAAAGCACAGGTAGTTTGTTGGGCATGAAGGTAGCTGATTCATAGCACCAATAGTTGTAATTCTCACTATTGTCTTGGCCAAGTACCCAATCAAGCAAAGCCTCACCGAGTTCATTTGTCCTATACACATACCCTGTTTGACTCGTGACACTTACTGAATCTTTCAATTCCCAATAAGGTGATTGGAAGAAAGGTGTTGGCTCAAAGTTCATGGTTTCACTAACTTCTCCACCATTAATCTCGCTGACCCCCTCTTCTTCGAACCAGCTACTATAGTATGCATCATAAGACCATGTATTGTAATAGCAGTTCCTGATAACACCCCAATTCTCCAAGCAGATGCCCATCCGTGGACGTTTTCCCATGAAGCCTCCTATATCTCCGAACCATTGATCAATATATGAATAGCAGTTTTCCACCGTGCCCGAACTAAAATTGTATTGAACAATTCCAGGATAAAAGCCCATCATGCCGTTCAAGGAATCTGCTATGGAGGCACAGTTCTTGATTGCGCCATTATTGTTCCAGACAAAAAGACTTAGTGGCTCATGGGTCCACTCTTCATCAGGATAATCTACCTTATGCACTACGGCCATGCAATTTTTGATAATGCCTTCATTATTGTAACCAAAGAGTGCACAATTTTCTTCTCGACTGTCTTTGTAGATTTTGTCAAATTCAACAAAGCAACGGTCTATGATAGTCGGCCTTGTTTCAGAGGCCGTTTCAAGCGTTTCCGCATTAGCAAAAAACTTGCCGTCCATGAAGTTTCGACCTTCAGCATAGGCATGACGCAAGACTACATTTTCAATTCTAGCACCACTGAGTGTACCAAAAAAGCTCGAAAAAGGATAATCATACCAAAGCGCATGCTCTAAATATAAATTTAATCCACTGATAACAAATCCATTACCATCAAATGTTCCGCAGAATTTAAGCCTGTCGGGATTAGGATCGCCATAATTTGTTCCTTGGGCGATGGCCGTCCAAATGGCTGTTGACATATCGACATTGGCTTCAAGGGTTACTTTCTTTCCGTTGAAGTCATCGGCTTCTTGTCCATTAAGGCCGTTCACAACAGAGATGAGCCATGCCAAAGCCTCGGCAGAATAAAGATGCACATTATCATAGGCATCCACTACATAGCTAGAGGGCTGTTGGGTTACCACATCTTTCCAATAATCAGTCGGCAATTCACGGTTTTGCGCTTGCATCGTCACCCCTCCCGCCATCAGCAGGAACGCAAGCAGGGTGTAAAATCTTGTCGTTTTCATATTCGTATGATTTTGAATTTTTCGGCAAAACTACACCCTCTTGACACGCGTGGCAAGAAAAACAATGTATCAATTTGTATCAATTTTCACGCAATATCTTGATTTTTAACCATTTGTTTCCTTGGCAAAATCAAGAAGTGTTGTAGGCAGAGGAACCTCTTTTTTTAAAATAGCCTTCATCTTTCGGGCACGATGCGACACCGTGGGATAAGCTTTCTGCATCAAAGCCGCAACATCAGCATCCGAAAGCCCTAATAGATACAGGCAGCAATAGTCAAGGTCGCCTTTGGTGAGGTTGGGATAGGCCTTGGCCAAACGGACGGTGAACTGCCCGAAGTGGCGGTCGGCAGCCTCGCGCAAGGCCATCACCTGCTCCTTGCCCAAGGCATAGTCCTGGTACAATTTGCAGTCCATCTGCGCCTTGAACTGCCCTTCGTTCACCCGCTCCATGATGAGGCGACAGATAGGCTCTTCGTTGAACGACACCGCTTGCGCCTCCTGTTTCGGTGCGCCGTTGCCCGCCTGTTGCCGCATCTGGTACTTCAGTTCGCGCAGCTCCTGGTTGCTCCGTTTCAGCCTTCCTGACATCGAGGCTTTCTCCAATCGGTGTGCCTCGCGTTCGGCCTCCATCCTCTGGCTCTCCAACCGATGTGCCTCCTGCACAGCCTCCATCTGTTGGCTCGCCTCGTCGCGCTGCTGCTTTATCCTGCGCCTAATCAGCAGCCAAGCCAACAGCGCCGCCACCACAACGAGAACGCACACAGCAACGATCATCCTGTTCCTCCGCAGCCGCGCCGCCTGCTGCCTTTCGGCCTCGGCTCGCTCTTGCTCCCATTGCAAATGCTGCTGAAACATCTCGTTGAGTTGCGAGACTTGTGCGTTACTTTCCCCTTCCGAAACAGCATTTTTCGCTTGAAACATAGCATATTGAGTAGCTTTCAGTGTATCACCTCGGCTTTGGTAAATGTTGCGCAAACACCTGGCAGCATCTCTTTTCAAAACAACATCGTCCTTGTTTTCAAACACTTTGGTTAAATAAACCATAGCCGAGTCAAATAGGTTGGCATCATAATAGATGTCTCCAACGACCACAAATCTTGTCAGTCTTTCATCTTCATCAGGCGCTTTTGCAGCCATGCGTTTTAGGTCGCTTACCGCAGGCTCAACTCTATTTCCCTTGTTATAATTAAGCAGAGCTTTTGCTGACACCAAATTTCTGAAAGTCAAATTGTTTGTATCAACCAATTGCCGCAAACCTTCATTGTAATAGTATTCGGCACTATCGAATTGCTTTAACATGTCATATTGCTTTCCAAGATGACTCATCAAATTGGCAATGCCGGTGGCCGATGTAGCTTCAATTTTGCTGAAAACTAAAGAGTTCTTGTAGCAGACGATGGCAGGTTCCTGCATAAATTGGCCGGAAAACAAATCACCAAGCCGCCCGTATGTCAACGCCATAAACCGAGGCAGGTGGTTGGGCTGTAGAGACGTGCCATGGCGCGTCTCAATCCCTGGGAAATGCGTCTCCACAATCTCCAACGCCTTCAGATACTCCCCGCAAGCCGCCACCACGCTATCCCGTTCATAGAATCCCACACCATTAATATAATGCGCCCGCGCCGCCAAAAACCCGTCATCGATGGAATCAAAATACCCCACAGCCTTCAGCACCTCTTCGCGGTTGCTCTGCCCATAGTCATTCTTAAACAGTAGCTCCGCAATCAGCACCTGGCAGTAATGCCCCTCAAACACATCCATACTATCCGCCTCTGGGCTCCCCGCAAACTCCATCATCACCGCCAAGGCACTGTCAGGCTGGTGCCACATGAGGGAGTCGATTTGAGATAATTCATGGGTTTGAGGTCCCTGAGCCTGCGGTCCCTGAGTCCCATCGAAGGGTCGAAGGGCCGACCCTGGGGCCTCAGCATGTTTAGAGCAAGCCACCAGCATGGCCAGCCCAATCAAAAAGCTCACTATGTGCAAACGCAGTTTCACGCCGCAAAATTACTCAAAATTTCCTTCAACCCCCCGTCGTAATCCCGATAGCACGTAAGCACGCATAACGAAACCAAACAACTAAAAACTCCCAACTCACATCCCCTGTATCTCATTCAAATAGAAAAACGCCTCTGGATGCGTCTTCTTCAACTTGTTGAGCTTCGTTGGCATGGGCTCCTGAAGCACTTGGCCAGCCATCTCCTCAATCCTTTCAGGGTTGTAATGATGCACTTCGATCTTCCCCTTCGCTATGAGCTGACTAAGATAGGCAACCTTGGCAGCATTCACAATGGCGTTGTCCAGCGTATATCTACTGCCAAGCACAAAGCTGCCGATTCGGCCAATACCATCCTGCAACAGCTTGAACTCCTCCGGATTCTGCAGACCTCTCATACAAACGCATAGTGCCGTCTGATAGATGTCATCAAGCACAGGTTGAATATCACCTGAATCCAAATGACGGTATTCCAACTCAATGGCGGCAAATTTCTGGAAAGTAGCCCGCGTGACGCTCAGGTCATCCGTGAGGTCGAAAAGGGATGCCACGTCAAACATTTGTTTGATAATCTCCATGGAGCATTTCTTCTCGCCTTTGAAGTACGGAATACCCGTTGTATGAGGCGCAAAGGCCGTCAGCTTGTCGCCCAACAAGTCCTCGCGACTCGGAAGGCTGACCATGACAGCAGGCTCGTCAGTGATGAGCAGCGGACTTTGTATCGGCAACGTGACAACCCTCGAATAGTGTGTTTCCTCAAATAGCACATCGAGCAGGATCTTGTCCTGACCGCCTTTGCTCGGATAGCTCACTTCATAGTAGAACTTGGCGTGTTGTTTGGGAACGTCCGTGCGCGAGATGCGCTCAACCAATTCCACCTTACCGAAACCATATTCTTCCGCATATTGGTCAAGGTAGTTCTCAATCACGGTGCCAGGAGGACAAATGATGTCAATGTCGATCGACAGCCTCTTGCTGGTGTTCAGGTGAAGCATAAGCGAGCTGCCGCCTTTGAACAGAAACGGGCAACCCGAACGGGCCAACGCCTCCAACAGCGAAAAGGCACGGATGGTCTTCTCCACCAAGATGATGTCGCGAGCACCCAAGCGTTGGGCTGCCTCTGTAATCCATTCTACGGTTCTACTCCGAGGATTGATCATGTTCTACGGTTTTAATAATCCTTTCGATTTGTTCTTTTCTGTTGCGCCGCGAGGCATACCGCATCAGCTTGCTCTTGTTGACATTGACCCGCTCAAAAACATCTTGGTAGATATAATAGATCTCAGAGCCACTAGTATAAAACAACTCGTTATCCCCAACGGCATCCACAAGGATTTTCTCAATACGAGGCACCATGCAGCCGTCCACCTCCATCAAGGGCGACTGGCCTATCAATAAGCGCACCACGATGACATCACCCGTCAGATAACGGTTGCACTCCTCAGCCGACGGAGAAAGGAGCACGTTCCTGTCAAGGTCCATGTTCTGCAAAGCATGGAAAACCGGCTCCATGCCATCCTTTTCCACATCCACAAACGTATAGACGACATTCGGCACATGATGCATGAACGACGACAGCACCTGAGGACTCCAGATGCAAAAGTCAAGGAAAGGAAACTGCTTTTTCAGTCTCTGGAAAAGGTCTCGCTCGCTTTCCGAAAGATGATACACGAACTCGGGCTTGCTGTTCTCTGCCACCTGGTATTCACCTCTGCCTTTACGAACGAGTTTTCCAGAAGCGACGAGACGGCTTAACTGCAAATCCAACATCCTTCCCTTGCTGTCGGTTTGCTCTCCCGCAAGGTCACGAAGAAGCTCCTTCCGATGGAAAGCCCCACCATGCATGGCGGCATAGTTCAATATAGTTTCAGTCGTTGTCATATTAAATCGCCGCAAAATTACATCATTTTTGTCAAACAATCACGCTTTTTGACAAAAATGTAAAACTTCCAACTAACAACTCTCAACTCTAAACTCTAAACTCTAAACTCTAAACTCTAAACTTTCCACTACTCTCAACTCTCAACTCTAAACTCTAAACTGACTCTAAACTCTCAACTCTAAACTCTAAACTAAACAATCACCTATCCAACTCCACTCCCACACCAACCCACTCAATCAGTTCCATCTCCATCCTCGTGCTATCCACCGTCGCCGTCCTGCTGCTTTCAGCAGGCGCAATCTTCGTCTGTGCGGCCTTCTCCCGTCGGCATCCCGCCAGCAGCATCACAGCCGCCATCAAAGCCAAAGCCCAAATCCTCATCGTTCTCATAGTGTCTTATTATTAGTCTTATCAGTCCTATTAGTCCCCTTCGTAAGTACGTAAGTACGTTAGCACGTATAACGATAGCACGAAAAAACAACTACTTCACCATCACCGTCTCCAAAAAGATTCTCCCTTCCTTATCCCTAATCCTCACCATATAAACGCCCTGCACCAGTCCCTCCAAACTCACCTCATTAGAGTTCCGCACGCTCTTCACCACCTGCCCCAAAGCATTATAAACCAAAACCTCTTCAGCCTCAACACCCTCAATCTGCACAGCCCCACTGGTAGGATTTGGCCACAATGTAAAACCATTTCCTTCCGTCTCTTCCACAGCTTCAATGCTGACAAAATGTGCAGTAATTTGTCCGCCCCTTGCAATCATGTGGGCGTATTCGGCCTCGTTGGAAATGGTATCGCCGTCTTGGTTAGTCCATCCGACGAACTGGTAGTTTGCATTTGCCGAAGCAGAAAAATGGGCAAACTCACCAAAATGGTATGTACCCGAACCAATGGCCGTACCACCGTTTTCTGGACATGCCACAACCTCGATTTCAAACTCCTCATACACCGACTTGCGACTACGGTAGATTTGATTGTCGTAATGGCCAAAGGCATATAAATAGCCATCATTGGAAAGATGCAACTTACTTATCATCTTGTTTGGCATTCCCGAATCCAGTGACTCCCAAGTCTCTCCATTGTCGGCAGAGCGATAAACGCCCCAAGGCAATCCCCAACCGTCGCAATACAAATTGACATACACCACATCATTATTATCAACGGCTATCCCTTGAACGCATTGATTAAGCAAAAATTGCTGCCATGTCGCACCGTAATCTGTTGACCTAAATAGTCCAGAAGTAAAATCAACATTACAACCTACATAAATTACATCTTGGGAATTTTTAGCCAAACAGAGTATTGCAGCATCTGTCAATCCGATGTTTTCCCATGTATCGCCATTGTCGGTCGACCGAAACAAGCCTCCTATACCCATCGCAAGATGGTCGAAAACAGAGGCCAACATGGTTCCATTATTCAGTTTCAGAAGGTCCGTCACCTCACAAACCATGCTATGATCCACATAGACATTGGTCCAGGTCGAATCCCAGTCCGTTGATTTGTAGATGCCTTCCCAAGTGCCTAAAAGCAAGGAGTTGTCGGGAGTAATTCCAATTGATACACCATTCATAATGGTAGGAACGGGCAAAGGCTGCCATTCCGTGCTACCAGCCACTCTTTTGTACAAAGGATAGTATCCACCCGTGCCGGCCAACAAAGTCCCGTCTGTGTGCTCGTAAAGGCATTGCGGTCCTATGTCACCGATAAGGTTCCATGTTGCACCTCCATAGGAGAAACTGTACACGCCTGCTGTTGCACCCACAATAATGTTTCCTTCGGCATCCTCTATGAGCGAGTAAACACCTGTCGCTGGTGGGTCAATTCCCATCCAAAACTCATCTTCTGTTTGTGCTTGTAGCGTCACCCCTCCCGTCATCAGCAGGAGCGCAAGCATAATGTAGAATCTAGTCGTTTTCATTATTCTATTGGTTTTATTAGTCTTATTTGTCCTATAAGTCGCATCTCTTTCGTCCGGCAGTTCCCCCTCTGAGAGGGGGTCAGGGGGAGTCCGTCGTAATCCCGATAGCCCGTTAGCACGCATAATGATAAAGCATCATTCTCGTTGCTGCACCGCGTTCTGGTAGTCCTCTTCCTTAAATGTATATTGCAGGCAACCGTCCCAACTGTTCTCGGCGGCAAGCACTTCGTAGTTTTCCATCAAGATGGGATTGAACCTGTTCCTGTCTTCTTTTGAAAACACAATTTGAACCGAATCATTGAAAACAATCCTCATCGAATCACATTGGTTGTCATTAAAGTATTGCGGATAATAGATCTGATAACGATAATCCCAAACCACCGAAACCTCTCCTTGGGCAGGAATTGTAATTGTCTGCGATGGGTGATAGGATGAATCCTGCGAGGTCACCAAACTACAATCCTTCGTTTCGATGGTCAGTTCCATTGGCAAGGTGTTTTTCATCACAACTTCCAAATGGCAAAGACGATCAACGGAGCACGACACCGAAATGAATGTCACCCCCATGAACATTGCTGCCAAAACCACCAGCAGCCTACCTGTTTTGATTTTTCTGTTTTGCATATCCGTTTGTTTTTATAACTCTGCTGCAAAACTATAACAAAAATCAACGAAAAAATCAACCCCAAGGCCCATTATATATTTTCCTTTGGAATGTCTATTGAAAATCAAGCAATTATAATCGGTATATATAGATTTTTACGCCTCCAAAAACGACGAAATCGAGGCATTTTCCGTCTTTTTTCGTAGGTTGGAGCGGTACTGCAGCACCGTGTTTTGGCTCAAACCCAGCAAATCCGCCTCCTCCTTCGCACGGAATTGCAGGAACGAAAGCACGAAAAGTTGGGTCTCCGTCTTGGTCAGATTGGGGTAGGCAACGGCCACCCGTTCCATGGCTCCGGGATAAGCCGCCTCAAACTCGTCCATGATGCGCTCCAAGCGGTTCGGCACCTTCGCGCGGTAAAGGTCAGCCACCCGCTGCGGCAACATCGCCCGAGCCTGTTGCAAGGCATCGTCCGCTTGCGTCTGTAGTTGTTGCAATGCATCGTCCACCGTCTGAAGCTGCTGCAAGGCATCGTCCACCTGCGTCTGAAGCTGTTGCTTCTCCTCATTTAAGGTCTGCGTCTCGGCATCATGTTCCTTTCTCCGCTTGGCCATCCACCACCACAATCCAAGTCCCAAAACCAGCAACACCACCACGGCCGTCACCACGCCCTGCACCAAGCGTCGCCGTGCCGCCAACTGTTCGGTTTGCCGTCTCTCAGCCTCAGCCTTCTCCTGCTCCCATTGCAAATGCTGCTGAAACAGCTCGTTGAGTTGTGAGACTTGCGCGTTACTTTCTCCTTGCGAAACGGTATTCTCGGCAAGGTACACCGCAAATTGTGCAGCCTTCACCGTATCGCCTTTGCTTTGGTAAATCTCGTGCAAATAAGAAGCGGCAACCCTTTGCCTTACAGCATTATCCTTGTTCTCAAACATAGGTACCAGATAAACCAACGCCGAATCATATTGTCCGTCATCACTATATATACTCCCTATGGTAGAAATGCGAGCCATTTTTTCGTTTTCATCAGAAGTTTGCGCCAACATACGTTTCAACTGGATGATGGATGCTTCAGCATCTTTGCTTAAGTCATAATTGAGTAATGCCAATTGCGAAACCAAATCCCTGTAAACTGCATTGTTTGTATCGGGTAGCCTTTGCAAAGCTTCGTTGCAATAATAAGATGCGCTGTCATTTTGGTTCAGCTTGGCATACTGATTCCCTAAAAGAATCAACAAACTGGATTGGTTCAACGGAGAACTAATTTCAATCCTGTCGTAGGCGAGTGCTTTCTTGCAGCAAACGATGGCAGGTTCCTGCATAAACTGGCCAGAGAACAATTCCGCAAGGCGACCGTATGTCAACCCCATAAACCGAGGCAGGTGCTCAACTTGCAACGCCGCAACATCTTGCGTCTCCAAATTCGGGAAATGCGTCTCCACAATCTCCAACGCCTTCAGATACTCCCCGCAAGCTGCCACCACGCTATCCCGTTCGTAGAATCCCACACCATTAATATAATGCGCCCGCGCCGCCAAAAACGCCTCCCGTTCTTGTACGGACACACCGCGTGTGTCCGTTCCATACCCATCCATCCCCACAATCGAATCAAAATACCGCACCGCCTTCAGCAGATCCTTCCTATTGCTCTGCTTATAGTAATTCTTAAACAGCAGCTCCGCAATCAGCACCTGGCAATAATGCCCCTCAAACACATCCAAGCTATCCGCCTTGGGGCTTGCGGCAAACTCCATCATCACCGCCAAGGCACTGTCAGGCTGGTGCCACATTAGGGTGTCGATGGTCGCCAACTCTGGCGATACATTATAATCTTCTTGGATATCAAGCTTCACGCATGAAGTGGCAAACACTGATAACCATAATAGAATGATAATATGAAGGCGGCTTTTTTTCACCTTGCAAAAATAGTCAAAATCTGTTTTTATGCCAAAAATACAAAACTCAGGTGCGGAAACATGGTTTTTAATACCACTTTCCGCACTTGAGTTAACGATTTTCAATCAGTGATGAGTCAGGAAATCAAATCGGAATAGTAGTTTTTTATGTTACAACTCACAAAAATTCCTATCTTTGTCCTCTCCGAAATTGCTAATGCCATGAAAAAGATACTCTTACTACTGCTTTTGTTTCCCTTTACCCTCTTCGCCCAAGTCACCGATGACTTCTCCGACGGCGACTTCACCCAAAATCCCACTTGGTCAGGAACGACGGAACAATATACGGTGAACAACAGCAAACAGCTCCAACTCAACGCGGAAGGCGAGGGCACGGCCTACCTTTCCTTGCCCATCAGCGAGTATGAGTCGATGGAATGGCAGTTTTGGATTCGCGAGGCTTTTGCCCCTTCGGGAAACAACTATACGGATGTCTGGTTGAGTGCCGATAACGCTGACTTGCAAAATGTCACCCAAGGCTATTTCCTCCGCTTCGGCGAAGGCGGCAGCAACGATGCCATCACCTTGTTCCGCAAGGATGCCGACGGACAACAACAAATCTGTCGCGGCACGGAAGGTGCCATCGCCGCCTCGTTCGCAGTTTCAATAAAAGTGACTTGCGACCGTGAGGGCAACTGGATGATTCAGACGTGCTACGACAATTCGGGAATCTATCTCATTGAGGCACAAGGCATGGATGACACCTACGGACATGGCGGCAACTTCGGTTTCTGGTCCAAGTTCACGTCGAGCAATGCCAAGAAAATCTATTTCGACAATGTCTATGTCGGTCCTCACATCGCCGACCACGAACCACCCCAACTCTTGACCTGCGAGGTGCTGGATGTGACACATCTGCAGCTCTCCTTCAATGAAGCGCTGAATGAGATGACAGCACTCAACATATTCAATTATTCGGTGGATAATGGCTTGGGTAGTCCGATGTCGGTTAGCTTCGGCACCAATCTAGCTCAAGTGGTCTTGGAGTTCGAACGCGAAATCGGCAATGGCATTAATTACACGCTGACCGTCAGCGGCATCAAGGACCTATGGAACAACATGATGGAGCCGACAACGATGGCCTTTTCCATCTATGAAGCCTCGGAATACGACATCGTCATCAATGAGATTATGGCGGATCCGAATCCTGTGGTGGGCCTGCCTGAATGGGAATATGTGGAACTTTACAACACCACGGAGTTCGGCATCGACTTGAAAGACTGGCAGATACAAATCGGCTCGAACGACAATACTTTTGGTAACTATGTGCTTTCTCCACATGGCTATGTCATCCTTTGTCACAATGATGCCGTTTCCGAGTTGCGCCAATACGGCGACTGCATCGGCTTCAGCAGCTTCTCGGTGGGCAACAGCTCTTCGGCGATGTACCTCTACAGCAAGGCGGGCGTTTTGGTTTCTCGCGTCAACTTCAGCAACACTTGGTACCACGACCCTGACAAGGCCAACGGAGGCTGGTCGGTAGAACAAATCGATCCGCTGAATCCCTGCGCTGGCGCCTCCAACTGGACTGCCTCCATGGATGCCTCGGGTGGCACGCCAGGCCGCATTAATTCGGTGAATGGCGAGAACAATGTGGCACCGAAAGTGGAGCGCGTGAGCATGTTTGGCAACCAAATCGTTCAACTGTGGTTCGACCAACAAATGAATTCCGCTGAACTTCTTGAAACACAACACTTCTTTGTGGAAGAGACGGGCGAGCATCCCCAACAGACGGTCGTTAATCCCATGGACGGCACCTATGTGGAACTTCAATTCGACCGCGGATTCGAGCAAGGTTTGGTCTATACATTGATTATTAATGGCGTGACCAACTGTGTGGGAACAACCATTGAAGCCGATACCCGCGTGCAGTTCGGCATCCCGAACGACATCTCCGATGGCGAGATCCTGATTAACGAAATCCTCTTCGACCCCATCGCGCCAGGTGTGGATTATGTGGAACTTTACAACAATACCGACAAGACCTTCGACCTCAGCGCTCTGATGCTCGGTGTCATCAAGGAGAGCTTTCCGAATCCCGCTGATACCACCTTGAAGGAAATCACGCCTGACAGTCGTTTGTTTCTGCCCAAAACTTATGTTTTGCTCTCCACCAACAGCGAAATCGTTGGCCACCAATACGACTGCCCGACGGACAACTACGTGCAAATGGCATCCTTCCCGAGCTATGCCAACGCAGGCGGTACGGCCATCTTGATGGGCAAGGACGGCACGGTGGTCGACCAGATGACCTTCTCTGAAAAGATGCACTATCCACTCCTCAAGGTCACCAAAGGCGTGGCTTTGGAGCGCGTCGCCTTCGACCAGCCTTCCATGGATGCCAACAACTGGCATTCTGCCGCCGAAAGTGTGCATTTTGGTACGCCGGGCTACGAGAACTCGATGATGCAAACCGCTGAGCCTTCCAATGACGCAATCTCTATCAGCCCCGACATTTTCTCGCCCGATGGCGACGGCTTCGACGATGCCTGTTTCATCAACTACCGTTTCGACGAGGCGGGCTACACGATGAATGTCTATATCTTCAACGTGTCTGGACAGCTGGTGCGGCATTTGGTGAAAGGCGAGTTGGTAGGACAGGAGGGGAGTGTCCTTTGGAATGGATTGGACGACAACGGCAATCGTGTCCCGATTGGAGTCTATGTCGTGATGACCGAAATGTTCGGTTTCGAAGGAAAAGTGAAGCAGTTCAAGAATGGGGTTGTGGTGGCAACACGGTAGACTTCAAAACTCCATTACCAACTTTACATTCACATAGCGTGGTGTGAGGTAGTTCGGTGCACCGTAGTAAACGTTGTCGATGTATTTTACCCAGTTGAAGGAAATGATATTGGAGATGTCGAACAGGTTGAACACGTCGACGCTGATGAACATATTCTTCACATAGCGCAGTGGATTGCCCTTGCTGAAGCTGCTTGCCTCGGTGATAAGCTGTTTGCTGAAGCCGATGTCGACACGGCGATAGGCGGGATAACGTCCTGTGGGTGAGTAGAAATTTGAGTTACTGTCATTGTATGGCAAACGTGTTCCGAAAGTTAAGGTCATGTTGACGCGCCATGTCGGGGCATTGGGGATATAGTCTTGGAAAAACAGCGAAAAATTAAGCAATTGGTTTGATGGACGGCTATGCCATCCAAGTTGCACGGTGTCAGCTACTTGCTCATCGGTGTGGTTGTAGAATGACAGGCGGTTGCCTTCTGCATCCACCAAGTAATAGTCGCCACGAATGTCTTCTTGCGTGTTCATGATGGAGAGGCTGGCCCAACTGTCAATGCCCTTAACGAACTCGCCATTCACCTTTAGGTCGAGGCCGGTGGCGTAAGCTCGTGCCGACTGGTCAGCATAGTAACGGATGCGCACGTTGTCGATATCGTAGGGCACTACATGGCTGAACCACTTGAAGTAGGCTTCGGTGGTAAGGATGAAAGGTCGTCCCCAGGCGCGAAACTTCAAGTCGTTGCCTGCCACAATCTGATACGATTGCTGTGCACGGGCATCTTGGTAGAGACTTCCGTCGATGTTGCGAACTTCGCGGTAAAACGGGGTTTGGTTATAGACGCCACCTGAAAGCCTGTACACCAGCTCGCGCTTATCGTCGTTGGATTTATAGGCCACTCCCGCTCTTGGGCTGACATACACCTTTTTGTTATAGCCCCAGTAATTGGCCCGCAGTCCGCCCGTGATGACGAACTCACCCTTGTCTTGGTAAGGCAACGTCCAAGAGTTCTGCACATATCCATCCAAGTTGTTGATGGAAAGCGTGTTGGCTGACCGATGCATAAAGTCCATTCCAATTTCGGGCAGAATATCAGGCATCACGCCAGGAA
>JAEEGH010017898.1_pt1 | contig 15037 bp, 14 predicted proteins | sample 9134181 | NCBI WGS metagenome assembly JAEEGH01 (sample SAMN16246544, study PRJNA631951) | gut metagenome | biome: gut microbiome; feature: rumen; material: DP-attached | host: Bos | place: Iran: Karaj | collected 2018-10 | reverse complement strand
AATAGATTGTTTTAGGTTAGTAGTAATATTTATAGTTTTAGGTTTTTAGTTATTGGTAAAAGAAAGTTTTCAACTGTAGGATAACAGGTGGTCGCTGTGAAGCTCCCATTTAAACTTTCAAATTTTTGGTAAAATTTAGTAAGATTCCCAACTGCTTGTCATGAGTGACAGCAGAGGAATCGAAACTAAAGAATACTGAAGATTTGTTTAAACTGAAAAAGGATTTTTAGTTAAACATAGGCTTGTGCCGCCGTAGCTCGCGAGAGTTGCGGCGGACTTTTTTTTGCATATACAGATTTTTTTGCCTACATTTGCACCCATGAACCGAAAGTTAACGATAGGACTCGATGCCAAGCGCATCGTGCGCAACGGAACCGGACTGGGGAGCTATGGGCGCACACTGGCCAACGACCTGGCATGTCTGCAACACCTGAATGCTCAGGGAAACGCCTATGTTTACGACACACTCGACCTGCGACTCTATGCCCCCGACGAGGGACGTGCCGAGTTGCGCAGACAGGTACCGGAGCGCAGTAACCTGCACTTCGTCTATCCCATCTCCACCCTCCCCTCTCCCCTCTCTTCTCTCTACAAGGCCTACTGGCGGTCCCATGCCGTGCTTCGTCAGCTCCAAGCTGATGGTGTAGAGGTGTTCCACGGACTGTCGGGCGAACTGCCCGTTGGCATTCGTCGCACAGGCATTCGCACAGTAGTGACCATCCACGACCTCATCTTCATGCGCCATCCAGAGTATTACAGTTGGATAGATGTGCAAATCTACCGACGCAAGTTCTTCCAGACCCTGCGCGAGGCCGACCGCATCGTAGCCATCAGCGAGTGCACCCGGCGCGACATCGCTGAGCTGGGACAGATTCCAGAGGAGCGCATCGACCTCATCTATCAGAGTTGTGCCCCGCGCTTCACGGCAGGTGTCAGTAAGCAGCTCATCAATCAGGTGCGCGGCACCTATAGCCTGCCATCGCGCTACATTCTCAGCGTAGGCTCCATCGAGGAGCGGAAAAACATGCTGTTGGCAGTCAAGGCCCTCCACTGGCTGCCCGACAATGTGGGGCTGGTGCTGGTGGGGCGCAAGACCAACTACACACGCAAGATCATTGAACAGGCTCAACGTGAACAACTCACCCATCGCGTACACATACTCCACGGTGTGCCCGACGAACACCTCCCCGCCCTCTATGCCGCTGCCGAAGTGTTCGTCTATCCCTCTCGCTACGAAGGCTTCGGCATACCCATCATCGAAGCCGTGAGCATGGGACTGCCCATTGTGGCCTGCACTGGTTCGTGCTTGGAGGAGGCTGGCGGTCCACACAATCTCTACGTATCGCCCGACGATGCCGAGGGTATGGCAGATGCCGTGAGCCACTTGCTCATCGGAGCCGAGGACAGGGACGAACGCATCCGTCGCAGCCGAAGCTACATAGCACGTTTCGAGAACACCGATGCCGCACGCCACTTTGCCAACCTCTACACCGAACTGGCTGTTCAGCATAAAATAAGTTAATTGTTTGAATAATATGGTGTAGATTGCGATTGTTTTGTTACTTTTGCACGCTTTAATTAAAGAGACCGCGTATTGAAGATAACGATAACCCGAGAGATATGAGACAATTAAAGATACAAAAAAGCATTACCAACCGCTCCAGCGAAGCACTTGACAAGTACCTTGTAGAAATAGGCCGTGCGCCTCTCATCTCCATCGATGAGGAGATAGAACTGGCACAGACCATACGTAAGGGGGGACCCGAGTCGCAGCGCGCCAAGGAGAAACTCATCAATGCCAACCTGCGCTTTGTGGTCAGTGTGGCCAAACAGTATCAACACCAGGGACTCACCCTCACCGACCTCATCGACGAGGGCAACATCGGGCTCATCAAAGCTGCCGAGAAGTTCGACGAGACACGCGGATTCAAGTTCATCTCATACGCCGTGTGGTGGATTCGACAGAGCATTCTCCAAGCCATTGCAGAGCAGAGCCGCATTGTACGACTGCCCCTCAATCAGACTGGCGCACTCAGCAAGATCAATCAGACCATCAACAGCTTTGAGCAGAAGCATGGACGCCGGCCCTCCAACACAGAGCTGGAAGAGCTCACCGGTGTGGAGAGCGAGAAGATAGAACAGGCTATCAAGGCCGATGCCCACCACATGAGCATCGACGCACCTTTCGGCGAAGATGAGGACAACTCTATGGCCGACCTACTCTCCTCAGGCGATGACAGCCGTACCGACAAGCACGTAGATTATGAGTCGCTCACTGCCGACCTCGACAACGTGCTGCGCTCAGTGCTCAAGGAACGCGAGCTGCGCATCGTAAAAGAGTGTTTCGGCATAGGATGCCACGAGAAAGGACTCGAAGAGATTGGAACCGAGATGGGCCTCACTCGTGAGCGCGTTCGCCAAATACGCGAAAAGAGCATCACCAAACTCCGCGAGAGCGGTTATGCCAAAATGCTTATGAAGTATCTGGGATAATCAGAGCCTACAGCCTCCATGCAGCCATCCACCCCTGAAACACCGACAACGGATACCCGCCAGCGGTCGCGCCTCATCAAAAGTTCAGTAGCCGCACTGCTTGTCGGACTCTTCCTCGGTTCATTCATCACAACAGTCATCTTCCTACACCGACGCTCCATCATCGTAAGGTTCGAGGAACAGTTTGTTCAGCTGACCGACACTACCGACATGGGGCTGCCCGACGGTGTATATAACGGCACCATCATCCGGGGTACTAAAATTCGTCACGGCGATGGACGCTTTCAGACCTTCTCAGGCAATATCTATGAGGGCGATTGGCGCAACGACAAGCTCTCCTTTGGCAAGCGCACCTCACGCAACTCCGTTTACACAGGCCGTTTCAACGAAGACCTACAGAACCACGGCTTCGGCATCATCACCTACAACGATGCATTCGTACAGGCCAAAATCAAGGCAGGCGAACCACCCTCACAAGTTATCGTCAGCTACATAGGCAACTGGCAAGACGATGTGAAGCAGGGGCAGGGACGCTCCGTGATGAAAGACGGTAGTATGGAGTTCGGACAATATGTCGAAGGTGTGTTGCAGAAGGTGAAGGGAGCCAACTACAAAGTAGGCGAACAGGTCTATGGCATTGACGTGAGCCACTTCCAGCCCGACATTGACTGGAGCGAACTCGCCATCTACTGCAACGCCAAGGGCGAAGCCTACCGCGACAACAAGCACAAGGACAACGACATGCTTCAGCCCGTGCTCTTCGCCTACATCAAAGCCACAGAAGGAGCCACTATCAAGGACGAGTACTACAGTGTGCGCATGATTGAGGCCGAGCGCCACGGCATCGTAAAGGGAGCCTACCACATGTTACACCTCTCCACCTCAACCATTGACGACCAGCTACGCAACTTTTTCGAGACAGTGTCGTGGAGCCAGGGCGACATGCCACCGGCATTAGACATCGAGTGTGACGGCGAAATCAAGCAGTGCGGCATCAAGGCCTTCCGCGACTCCACGATGAAGTGGCTTACGGCAGTAGAGCGCAAGTTCGGAGCCAGGCCCATCATCTACACAAACGAGGGCATTCGCAAAAACTTCATGCAAGACTCTTGTTTCAGTACCTACGACATCTGGATTTCAAAGTACAAGGGCACGACCGTGCAGTCCGACTGGCTGATATGGCAGTTTGCCGACCATCTGCGCGTAAAAGGCAGTCGCGGCAAGACCGATGTCAACATCTTCAAAGGTAACTACAAGCAGTTTGCCGACCGTTTTCTATCCGCTCCGCAAACACAGAACTAAAAAGAGGGTGACGCACCCTCTTTTTTTGACCTACGTCAAAGAAAAAATCTGGTTTGCCATAAAAAACGCTGATAGGCTCGTGTGCGTACACATTTCTATATACCTTTGCACCGTCAATCAAGAGAAATGACGTTTCAATAGAGTATTAGAAAGGTAAAAAATATGTTTTTGGATGAACAGACAACAGCCATGTTGGTGCTGGTTGCCATTGCAACCATACTGAGCATCATCACACTGATGCATACCAACATTCGCTAAACACACGCACCCTGAACCTCACGCATGACGCGGAGGAAATTGCCACCCCAGATTTTCTGAATATCGGTCTCGCTATACTTGCGAGCCAACAGCTGACGGGTGAAGAGCGTGAGCTCTGAAGCATCAGCCAAACCAGGAACGCCACCATCTCCATCGAAGTCGGTGCCTAGTCCCACATGGTCTATTCCCATGACCTGTATGGCATGGTCCAAATGCTGCATGGCATTAAGGATTGTGGCCTGTCCCTCTTTCACCAGGAATCCGTTGTATAGCGTTATCTGACATACTCCACCCTTCTGAGCCAATGCACGCATCTGATCGTCAGTCAAATTACGCGGATGGTCGCACAGGGCGCGAGCCGACGAGTGGCTGCACACAATGGGGGTCTTCGAGATGTTCAGTGCATCATAGAAGCTACTTTCAGCCCCATGACTCAAGTCGACCATCACTCCCAGCCTGTTCATCTCGGCAATGACTTTCTCACCCAAAGCACTCACGCCTCCATGGGTCTGTGAACCGCGAGCAGAGTCGCAGATATCATTGTCGCCATTGTGACATAGAGTGATATAGACCACGCCACGCTTCTTGAAATAGGCTACGTTGGCAGCATTGCCCTCCAGTGCCAATCCGTTCTCAATGCCAAGCATGATACTCTTCTTTCCAGCAAGCTTGTTGACCCAGAGCTCGTCGGGAGTTCGAGCAAGCGCCAGCCGAGCAGCGTTGTTACTGACAATATCAGTAATCTGATTGAAAATCAAGTCGGTATAAGCCTTAGGACTGTCCACGTCGATTGCCACGTTCTCACTGAAGGCCTGCCCCTCTTTGGGCTGAGGCAGATAGCATACCATAATGGTGGCATCGAGCCGTCCCTCAGTCATCTTCGGCAGGTCAACAAGAATCCGATTGTCGCGTGTGGCAAAGTTGACACCTTGCGGAGAGTGCTCGGCTTTGCGGCTTTGTGCATTTAGGTTAAAAAACATCGGTGTGTCGCAATGCGTATCGAGTGACAGGATACGGTCGTGCAACTGCTGGGCAGCACGATACTTCCTGGCCTCACTGACCAGCCAGTTGAACAGCGGCTGTCCATCTTCCCCCAAACATTCCGGATGCCACTGCACACCCACGAAGGGTTTCATTTCCGTGCTCTCAATGGCCTCAATCACACCATCCTTGGCTTTGGCGGCGATACGGAAATGCGGTCCGGGGTCAGCAACAGCCTGATGATGGAACGAGTTCACAGGCATCATCTCTGGAGCCGTTGCCTCCTGATGAGCTGTGCATCCGTAGTTCTTATATATATAAAATAAGGTGGAGTCTTTTTCTATGGCCACTGTATGGGTGGGCTCGCAGCGATCAGCATCCTGTGAGTGCTTGATGGCAGTGCTGATGTGCTGGCTCACCTTTCCGCCCAGTGCAACAGCCATTGTCTGAATACCTCGGCAAATACCAAGGATAGGCATCTGGCGATTGAAAGCCAGCCGTGCCAACAACAGTTCTGGCAAATCGCGCTCACGGTTGATATTGCCCAGATTGGGGCAAGGTTCTTCGTCACAATACAACGGATTGATGTCGGCACCGCCGCTCAGGAGCAATGCATCAATACGTTCCAAGGCGGAAAGCAAGGCTTCACGATCACTTGAAGGTGGCAAAACGACAGGCGTTCCCCCTGCCATCACCACTTGTTTGTAGTAACCCTCACCCAATTTGCAGGTCTGTTCGCCATAGTTACCTGTGATGCCGATGACGGGACGATGTTCTTTAGAGAAGTCCTGCGCGTATAAATGGTCTATTTGGGCTTCAAGGTTGAAACGGTTCATGGAAAGAATCTATATTAGTCTTCTGTTTCTACGAAATGAACAGGTATCTCGCGCTTGATGTTCTGTTCAAGCGATATCAGCGTCTCGGTAGCCACTACACCTGGAATCTCCTGCAACTGTCCATTGAGCAGCTGCATGAGCTGTTCGTTGTCACGGGCATAGAGTTTCACAAGCATGGTGTAAGGACCTGTGGTGAAATGGCACTCCACAACCTCGGGTATGTGATCCAGTCGCTTCACTACATCTTTATACATGCTTCCTCGTTCCAACGTGATACCCACGTATGTGCAAGTGGAATAGCCTAACGATTTGGGATTGACATCGAATCCACTTCCAGTAATGACGTCGTTGTCAATGAGTCGCTGCACACGCTGATGAATAGCAGCACGCGACACGTTGCATTCCGATGCGACATCTTTAAACGGGATGCGTGCATTCTTTGACAAGATGCTTAGGATTTTCTTGTCCAGATTGTCGATTTTTTCCATAGAAGGCTCAATAGTTTAAAATGATTTCTGTTAGCAAAAGTAAGCAAAAATATCGAAACACAAAACATTTTGCGCATAAAAAAGCAAAAAAAACAATCTCCAAGATTACAAAATGACAGAAATAGTGCCAAAATTGCCTTATTTCTGTCATTCTTAGAGGCGTGTCTTATTTTTCTATTAGGTCAAAAAAATCCCTTGCAAGCATCTGCCTGCAAGGGATTGCTTTTCAGAAGCCTTGTACCCAGACCCGGGGTCGAACCGGGACGGGTTGCCCCACTGGTGTTTGAGACCAGCGCGTCTACCGATTCCGCCATCTGGGCCCTAAAAGCGGTTGCAAAGGTAAGAAGAAAAGTTGAAACTGCAAAAAATTAGCCAAAAAAATATGCGTATTCATCTGTATTTGACCACTTTTGTCATGCGTGTTTCAGCACTGAAGGTCGGAAAAACACGAGTCACTTGTATGAAACACATGGGGCGCTTGTCTGAAACAAGCTGGTTACTTGTCGGAAAACAACAGTCCCCATCCTGATATTTTCTTGTCAGAATGGGGAAACTGTAGCAAAGAACAACTAGTACTTAATCGTCAATCTTCCATTTGCCGTCAATGAGGTCGAGTTGCAATTCCTGCCCAATCTTCATTTCTTCTATTGAAAAGGAGTACTGAACCGATGCACGATCGTCGTTAATTTCTTCTGAGACGATTTCCAACTTGCCTTTCTTGATTAGTTCGGTGTTGGGATTGTCATGGCTCATCCTCTTTTCATAGCTTCGAGCTTTATTTTCTGCGTAGGCCTCCGGGGTGTTGGTGCAACTAACGGCTTTAGCATAGTCGCCGCTCTTCAGCGCACTGAAATAGGTCTTGACAACGCCCGATGGGGTGCTGTCGTTACTGCATGACACGAAAGCTGCCACAGTGAACAGCATCAGTGTAAGAGTTAGGAAAAAATTTCTTGTCTTCATTGTCGATTAAATGAAAGTTTTATTTGTAAAAAAGATGGTTCTGTTTCACCTTATTTCTTGTTCAGAGAAAGATTGAACTTTGTAGCCCCGTTATCAGCTTGTCCGGTGATTTCGTTGGCATTGCCAGTGAGGTTGAATGTCCAGTTACTTCCATCCATGTTGCCATAGAACACAATGTCGCCACCCATGGCGGGTGTCGATTCGCCATCGAGGTGCATGCTGTAGCCGTTCGTTACGTCCTTGAATGTGCCGTTGATGTTCGACTCCTGCTTCACGAAAGTCATCTCGATTGTGAAGCCTTCCATCACACCTGTGTACACGCTGGTTCCTTCGGGCAGTGAGCCGAAGAGTCCTTCGCCCATTTCGCCCATATCCTCACCCTCTTCAATCATGTCCTCAGTATTGTCTGTAGCGCCCTCTCCGGCTGTCTGCACGTCGTCATTGACAGTACTCTGTTCGTTGGCCTGCTCTATGTCCGAGGAACCGTCGCCAGGAGCCAGCTCAATGGGGTGAGGGGCATAACTGTCGTGAATGCTGTAGGCTCCGTAGCCAAAAGCTACAGTGAGCAGCACACACAGTGCCACCAGCACGGCTGAATGGTAGCGGAACGTAGCCACGCGAGTGTATGCCCACGAGCCAGCCACGACAGCCAAGATGACAAGCGACATGATGTAGGGGAAGATGGTGCCCACAAGAGCAATGACACACTGTACAGGATAGTAAATCAGTGCACCGTAGATGATGGGCTCAACGATGAAATGTCCGATGATGGGCATCAGGATCTTGGCAAATCCCTGCTCAGTGATGTCATAGTCTTCTTTCACATCAAGCACTTTGCCGGTGTAGGGGTCACGTTTGACGATGACAGGTGTTGACGACCAGTGTACCCAGCGGCCCCAGAACACGATGGCGCAGATGAAGCCAATCCAGAAGCACAGGTTGCCAAAGGCATTGCCGAACATGTTCCAGTCGGCACTAAACGACAGTGCATCGTTAGCTATGACCTCGTAGACAAGCCATAGGCCAGTCACGGTGATTAATCCTGCGGCTACATATCCGGCAATAGGATAGTGCTCGTCAGAGAACTCAGGAATACTTTGAACTTTTTGTTTTAGATTTTCAAGTATTTTCATAGTTTTTATGTATTAAAGGGGTTAATAATTATTGCTATGTTGGAGTTTTCACGTTGATGTAACCATCGGCGATTGCTTTCACAATGAGTTCCGCCATATTGCGCACGCCGAGTTTTTCGAATATTTTCTGCCGGTGGCTCTCCACTGTGTTCTCCGAGATAAACAACTGGTGGGCAATCTCTTTCGTGGAAAGGCCCATGGCGATGGAGCGCACCACGTCTATCTCTCTTTTGGTCAATACTACGTTTTGCATCTGGAGCTTGTTCATCGACTCTTGGAACTTCGGACAGTAAAACTTCTGTCCGTCAAGCACAGCGATGATGGCCTCTAACAGCTGATCAAGATGGATTGTTTTATACATTACGCCATCAACCTCGTTTTCTATCATGCGATTGACAACCCACATCTCTTCATGAATGGTGTTGATCAGGATTTTAGCCTTTGGCTGTTGCTCTCTGATATTCTCTATCAAGGCGGACACATTCAGGTCGGGTAACTCCACATCCAGAATGTACACATCAAAACTGTGGTCAGGTGTTCTTTTCAGAATTTCAGTGGCACTTGTGAATGCTTCAACGTTTCCTACACCGTGTTTCAGCAGAAAACTCTTATAGCCTTCGAGCACCACCTCATGGTCGTCAACGACTGCCACGCTAATGTTTTTCAGTCTGTCATTTTCTATATCTTGATTCATGATACACCTTTGGATAATTTTCGTTGCAAAATTAAATAGAAAAATAGACTTCACAAATAGTGGAAATCCGCGATTTTTCAGCTTTCTCTTACTGATTTCCGGTATTCCGAGAATCATATCAGATGGTAACGACGAGTTTTGCCACTCTTCCATACTGGTGTTGCATCAGTTCAAGCTTGCCGCCAAGCGCCTCAGCCCTGTGCTGGATGTTGCTCATTCCTATGCCGCTCGGTCCACGGTTTCGAGTGTCTTCGGCCTCTCCGTTATGGCTTACGATAACCATCACGCCCCTGTTGCCATCATGATGCAGTCCCACTGAAATCATCGAGGCTCCAGAGTGCTTCAGTGCATTTGCTACCAGTTCCTGCACAATGCGATAGATGTCCAGGGCTTTGGTGGCAGGTATGAAAGTCCAGTCGCCACCGGCAGGTGTGGCAGTGAAAGTGACATTGCACTCGCGCACACCGTTCATCTCGTCGGCATAGTTGGCCAATGCCTGTGGCAGCGAGGTGTGGCTGAACTCAGGCTGCACCAATTCGTGCGACACGCGGCGCACCTGTTCACGGCTCTCATCGAGCAGCTGCATGGCATTAGTGCTCAGTCCGTCGGTGCTCAGCTTCATCTCTACGGCTAAGAGTTGGTTGCTTACCCCATCGTGTAGTTCACGAGCCAGACGGTTGCGCTCATACTCCTGCCCCTCTCTGTATTTCTCGGCCATCTGTCGTTCAGTTTCCTTTTGCCGTATTTTCTTGCCATGCCATCGCCATAAGAACATGGCAATGGTGAAAAGCACCGCTCCAGACACAACCCACATTAAATAAGATGTGTAGCCAGTTAATTCTTCTTTTTTCACTGGCAGGGACTTCTCGCTACCAACAACGGCATCACGTTGGGGATCAGTCACAGGGATAGTGTCCTCAATGGCATGCCCACTGCTGCTCGTTATACTTTCCTGTACAGATTCTTTTCTGACAGTGTATTTACTGATGAGAGCTTGCCGAGTTTGCTCATATTGCTGGCATGCCTGTTGGGTGGTGGCCTGCGACAGAATTTTGTCAGCCTGTTCTATCCACTTGCAGTCGTAAGGTCCGCGCCCGAAGCATTCGTCTTCACCCGTCATCAGGTAAGTGGCCATGACCAATGCAAAGTCGTATTGGTTCAGCTGCACAGCGTCGGCAAAGGCCTGCCGCATCAACTCGTAAGCTGTGTGCCATTCTTTGTTGGCCGCTATTACCGGCATGATGCTCGCCATGACAAGTACCCGTGTTTCGGGGATCTTAGCATGCGAAATCCACCTCAATGCCGTGCGTGCGTAATGCAGGGCTTCGACTTCATTGCCCTGTTCCTGATATCTGTACGACAATTCACCGTACACGGTCGAGAACAATGTCAGCAGTGCGCCAGTCTTTTCGTCCAGGGCTTTCACCAGCATATTGTGCTCTTCGGCAATGTCGGCACAGCGCATGTATTCCAGCAAACCGTTTTCTAATTGATGGGAGCGTGACAGAGCCATTCCCGCCACGCCATGCAGCGTGGCCTGTGCGAGCATGTTGTGGTTTTGCCGAGCAGTCGGCATGAGCCTGTCAACCTGCGCTAGGGCCGAGTCATACTGCATCTGCTTCAGCAACACGCCTGTACGTGCCACTTGTACCATGAGCAGACTGTCTGTCATGGCTTGGGAGGCTAAAAACGCCAGTTGCAGGCACAGTAAGATGAGTAAACGTTTCATTTCACTGGCAAATATAATACAAAAAAGCAAATTACACAAGTTTGTGTTCATAAAAACCTGTTTGGATTATAAAAAGTTAAGGATATTAAAAATAATTGGTTGTATCAAAGATTATACGTATCTTAGCAACCATAAAAAAATGATTTAACTAAGAATTTTGACAAATTCACTTTTTTATTGTTATCTAACATTATGAAGACATCGAACAACAGTTGTTATGATTCAGCTCACAAGGGATGGGAAAATAACTATTGTGTGATTCTTGCTGGTGGTAAAGGCCGTCGTTTGTGGCCATCGAGCAGAATGGAAAGACCCAAACAGTTTATCGACTTTTTCGGAACAGGACGCTCGCTTTTACAACAGACTTATGATCGTATGGCGCGTATTATTCCCGCCGACCATATTTATGTGGCTACATCGCATGAGTTCTTGGGACGTGTTCGCCAGCAGTTGCCGGAGGTTCCTGCTGAACATGTGCTGGCCGAACCTATATGCCGCAACACGGCACCTGCTATAGCCTGGGCTGGCCGTCGCATTCATCGTGAGAGCGACTATGCCCGGATCATTGCGGTGCCTGCCGATCAGCTGATCCTTGACGAGCAGGCCTTTGCCCAGAATGTACTCGACGGACTGGACTTTACTGCCGAGAACGACATCATTCTGACGATGGGCATCAAGCCGAGTCGTCCTGAGCCGGGCTATGGCTATATTCAGATTGGCGAGCCCACGCTGGCTGCCGGCATTCACAAAGTGCAGTCGTTCACGGAAAAGCCCGAGCGCGAGTTTGCCAAGGTGTTTATGGATAGCGGCGAGTTCTTGTGGAACACGGGCATGTTCCTCATGAATGTGGTCTATCTGCGCGAGTGGTGCCTGAAGGTCATTCCCGACATGCCGTATCGCATGGTCAATCTGGTGGGCAAATACTCGTTGGAGGAAGAGGCGCAGTATGTGCGCGACCACTACCCAGCCTATCCCAATCTGTCGATAGACAAGGCGGCACTCGAGCTGTCCGACGATGTATATGTGATGAAGAGCGACTTCGGTTGGGCTGATATTGGTACGTGGCACTCCATGTATGAAAGTATGCAGAAGACGGAAGACGCAAATGTGGTGTTGCAGGAATCGAGAGTAATGCTGGAGGACTGCCACAACAACATCATCAGTCTGCCGAAGGGACATATCGGCGTAATAAACGGGCTCGACGGTTATATTGTAGCTGAGCACGACGATGTGTTGCTCATCTGTCCGAAAGGCGATTCCTCAGCCTTGATTCGTAAGTATGTGAATGAGGTGGGGATGAAGTATGGGGAGAAGTATATCTGATATTCTCTTAGATGAAAAATGAAAAATGAAAGATATGATTAGTTTCTGAAGTGGCAACCAGCAGCAGGTCTAATCATATCTTTCATTTTTCATCTTTCATTTTTCATTTTTCATCTTTCATTTAGCGAAGCTCCGTGAATGCTGCGAAGATTTTGTTGGCAATCTGCTGCATCTCTTCTTGTGAGAGTTGCAGCTTTTCTTTGCGGAAATCCACGTCAGCCTCAGTGTTCATGGGGATGAGGTGGATGTGAGCGTGGGGCACTTCCAGTCCGAGTACCACCTGAGCCACCTTCTTGCAGGGGAAAGCCTTCTTGATGGCTACTGCCACACGCTTTGCAAACTGCTGATAACGTCCGATCTCATCGTCGTCCATATCGAAGATGTAGTCAACTTCGCGACGTGGAATGACCAGTGTGTGACCTTTGGCCACAGGATTGATGTCGAGGAATGCGTAGAACTCATCATCCTCTGCACACTTGTAGCTGGGAATCTCGCCAGCAGCAATCTTACTGAAAATATCCATAACTATGTTCATTTTTTAGAGCTTATAGAACTTGGAAAAGGCCTATAAGTTCTGTGGTTTTATCCTACTGTGATTTTCTCAATGCGCAGTTTGATGGTGCCGCGCGGTATCTTCACTTCCACCTCGTCGCCCACCTTGTGGTTGAGCAGTCCCTGTGCGATGGGTGTGGTGATTGATATCTTGCCCTCGCGCAGGTTGGCCTCGCTCTCGCTCACGATGGTATAGGTCATGCGGGCCTTCGTGGCCAGATTGGTCATCTCCACCTTCGATAGAATCTGTACCGAGTCGGTGCTCAGTCGGGAGGTGTCCACAATCTTAGCTTCGCTGATTGACTGCTTCAGCTGATTGATTTTCGACTCCAGGTGTGCCTGTGCCTCCTTGGCAGCCTCGTACTCACTGTTCTCGCTCAGGTCGCCCTTGTCGCGTGCTTCTGCGATGGCGGCCGATGCCTTTGGGCGCTCTATGCCCTCCAGTCGTTTTAGTTCGGCTATCAGTTTGTCGTAGCCTTCTTGTGACATATATGCCATAATCTTGTTCTATTTTAGTTTGTAAATCTTCGGTTTTCTTAGACGTGCAAAAAACAAAGAATCCCGACATGGTTAAGTCGGAATCCTTGTTATCAATGTAATCTTTTACCTTTATCAGGGGCAAAATTACGAAGTTTTTTCGATACCCCCAAATTTTCAGCGCAAAAATTTGCTAATTGCACTTGTCAACAACCTGTTTGATGCGGCGCAGTCCCTCCATGAGTTGAGCGCGCGGACAGGCCATGTTCACTCTGATGAAGCCCTCACCGTCAACTGGTCCGTACATGGTGCCGCTGTTCACCCACACCCTACCCTCGTTGAGCAGTTTCTTCGTGAGTTCTTCCGACGTGATGCCCAGTGCCGTGATGTCTATCCATGCCAGGTAGGTGCCTTCGAGCGGTGTCACCCTGAGCCGTGGCATCTCCTTGGCGATGTAGTCGCACAGTGCCTCGTAGTTCTTGTATATGTAGTCGCACAGCTGGTCGAGCCATTCCTCTCCCTCGTTGTAGGCAGCCTGCACCGCCACGACACCGAAGGGGTTCACGTCGCACACCTCGTTGATGTTGATGGCCCTGTCTATGCGCTGTCGCCACTCGGCATTGGCACAAAAGATGTTGGCCACCTGGAGACCTGCCGTATTAAACGATTTCGACGGCGAGGCACACACCACAGCATTGTCCATCTGGCTCACTACGCCGTAAGGCACGTAGCGCTTTCCATGATAGGTCAGTTCGTTGTGAATCTCGTCGGCTACCACCACCACGCCGTGCTTCTTACAAATATTATGTACGCGCAAGAGCTCCTCGTGAGTCCACACCCTGCAAGCCGGATTGTGCGGGTTGCACAGTATGAACAGTTTGGCACGTGGGTTGCTCACTTTGGCTTCCAGGTCGTCGAAATCCATTTCGTAGTGCAGGCTGTCACGTGTCAGTTTCAGTGCACTCGTCACCAGCTCGCATCCGTTGTTGCGCACCGATGAGAAGAAGCAGTTGTAAACGGGTGTCTGCACCACCACCTGATCGCCGGGCTCCGTGAAAGCCTTCACCACTACTGAGAGAGCCGGCACCACGCCCTGGGTATATTGAATCCACTCTCGCTTGACGGTCCACTGATGACGACGTTCGAACCATGAGATGACGGCATCATAGTAACTGTCCGTCACGTGTGTGTAGCCGAATGCCCCGTGAGCCGCGCGCCGCTGTATGGCTTCTACGATGGCTGGTGCCGTGCGGAAGTCCATGTCGGCCACCCAGAAGGGCAGGATGTCGTCGGCATTGCCGCTTTCGAGCTCCGTTGGCAGCTGATCCCACTTCACGCAGCCTGAGCCGCGTCTTACCAAAGGTGTGTCAAAGTCATAGATGTTCTTCATAATTGTTTTCGATTTATGTTATTGGGATAATGTTCATGACTACTGCCCTATCCCCTTGTCTCTATCACGCAGTTGGCAGGTTGCTTCACGTTCTTGTCGATGGTGACAGATCCGATACTGTCGGCCACAATGTGTCCGCTGGTGGGGTTCTTGATGTTCTCGATGTGCCCCCTGATGTCGGCCTCCACGTCAGAGTATTCGAACACGCGGTCGCAGGCTGGGTCGAAGGTACAGTTCTCAAGTACCAGTTGGTCGGCATAGCACAACAGCTGTTCGCCAGCCAGGTGACAGTTCACGAGGCGTACATTCTTCGAGTGCCATGCCAGGTACTCGCCGTCGAGCACGGAGTCGTAGATGGTCACGTTCTCGCACTCCCAGAACGAGTCCTTGGTCACGATGTGAGCGTGGTGCAGTTCAATGT
>JAEEGH010017896.1_pt1 | contig 15038 bp, 9 predicted proteins | sample 9134181 | NCBI WGS metagenome assembly JAEEGH01 (sample SAMN16246544, study PRJNA631951) | gut metagenome | biome: gut microbiome; feature: rumen; material: DP-attached | host: Bos | place: Iran: Karaj | collected 2018-10 | reverse complement strand
CGCGGTTCTTACGGTTCACAGAGCCCGTCTTACGTCCCATACGCACGCCTTTCTCATAAGCCGCCCGTCGCACCTGCTGCATACGGATGCGCTGCACCTGTCGGTCGGCCTTCTTCAAGGTCACGAGCAATTTACGCACCATCTGCCCCATCAGTCCACGGGTATGCAGATGATCCTCCAGCGACGAAAAAGCAATGTGCCGATCAGCCAGTTCGGTAAGCAGTTGCACCAGGTCGTTCAGCGACTTCTCCAGCACATCCATGCGCCACACCACCAACGTATCCCCCACCTGCAAGCTTTCCAGACATTCCTCCAATTCCGAGCGGTCGATGGCACTCACCGTAGTGCCCATCTCGAAGATGCGCTCACAGCCCGCCTCCTGCAACGCCCGCAGCTGTTCCTCCTTACTGCAAGTCAGTGGATTGATGTTCAGAAATCCCACCTTCATAGGCACCCTCCATCAATGAAATAAGATCGCAGCCGCACAAAGCAACAGCAGAATAGCCATCACGATGTCCACCTGTTTTTGACGTTTATCAAAGAAGTGGCGCAGATAAGCCCCCGCCAGGAGCCACACCAGATTGGAACCTGGTCCTGCGAGGAGCAGTAAGGCTGCCACGGGAAACATGTCAATCAGACGGTTGGAATAAGGGAGTACAAAGAGGCTGAAGACCGTCAGGTCGAAGAGCAGCATCTTGGCATTCGTCAGCTGCATCACAAAGCCCGACCAGAACGAGCATACCTGCGTGTTCTTCAGCTGTATGCCCGACTCTCTGTAGATCTGCCAAGCAAGCCAGATGATGTAAGCCGCCCCCAGATATCGCAGGACATACACGTAATGCCCCATCGCCTCTCCCAGTAGATGCGTTGCCACTGCCATCAGCACCACGGCCACGGCGAAGCCCAGGAACAGGCCCCGCCACATCACCAAGGCATGCTTCCGACCATACTTCATGGCACAAGACAGCGAATAGATGTTCGCTGGTCCTGGTGTGTATCCCACAATCAGGATATAAAGTAGTAAAGTCGGTAATTGTGAAAGTGGCATAATATTTCTTTTTGCCTGCAAAAATACAAATAAATTACTTATCTTTGCACCCAAAATTATAAAAAACTATAAGAAATGGAAAAAGTAGTAAGCGGCATCCGCCCCACAGGAAACCTGCATCTGGGCAACTATTTTGGAGCAGTGAAAAGTTTCGTTGCCATGCAAGATGAGTATCAATGTCTATTCTTCATAGCTGACTGGCACTCCCTCACCACGCATCCCAAACCAGAGAACATACAGAGCAGCGCACGTACCATCCTGGCCGAATATCTAGCATGTGGCATCGATCCGCAGAAGGCACCCATCTATGTGCAGAGCGATGTAAAGGAAACCTTAGAGTTATACCTTTACCTCAACATGAACGCCTATCTCGGTGAGTTAGAGCGTGTTACTACTTTCAAAGAAAAAGCTCGCCAGCAGCCAGACAACGTGAATGCAGGTCTACTGACCTATCCAACCCTCATGGCTGCCGATGTGCTGCAGCACCGTGCCCACAAGGTGCCCGTTGGCAAGGATCAGGAACAGAACATGGAGATGATGCGCAAGTGCGCCCGTCGCTTCAACAATATCTATGGCGTGGAATTCTTCCCTGAGCCACAGAACTTCTACTTTGGCAAAACAGCCCTGAAGGTGCCTGGCCTCGATGGCAGTGGCAAGATGGGCAAGAGCACAGGCAACTGTATCTACCTGCGCGATGACGACAAGACCATCACCAAGAAAGTGATGAAGGCCGTTACCGACAGCGGTCCTACAGCGCCCAACAGTCCGAAGCCCGAGGTGATAGAGAACCTCTTCACCTTCCTGCGCATCGCTTCTACGCCCGATACCTACCAGTACTTCGACGAGCAATGGAACAACTGTACCTTGCGCTATGGCGACCTGAAGAAACAGATCGCACACGACTTGGTGAAGATCGTCGCTCCTATACGCCAGAAAATCGAGGAATACAGCGCCAACACCGAACTGTTGGACAAAATCGCCCGTGAAGGTGCCGATGCTGCCCGTGCCAGTGCTTCAGAAACCCTGAAGGCCGTTCGTGAGATCATAGGCTTCCGTAAATAACCGCCTCCCATGAAGAAGGCAGTCCTCCTCCTCGTTGCCTTGGTGGTTGTCCTCGTAGCCACTTTGTTACTACGGACACAAAAACCTACGGACAACTTCCGCATGGCCTTGTCTGTGAGTCCCTTTACCCACAGCATGTTCCTGAATGGCTATACCTACCAGGTTGGCAACAAGACTGCCACCACTCTGGAAGAGTTGGAACGCCTTTACATCGCTGCTGGCGCCACTGAGATGTACGCCAGGATTGCCACCAAGCGCTATCCCACCCCTGATGATTCAGGGATAGCCGATTCCAATGTCAACAGTCACACACTAGAGCAAGGCCTGGCCCTCTGTCGATTGGCTGCCAAACTGCACATCCCCATCAACCCTGAGATCATGTGCGCCTATACCTATATGGATATGGAAACCCAGCAAGCCCCCGATTTCTCCGAATACCCCGAACTCCTCCCCTTGCAAAACGGCAAGCCTTGGGAAGAGCTCACTTTGGAAGAAATCTGCACGGTCTTGCGAGCCTATGGCCAGTTTGTAGCCACAGAGATTCTTAACACGGGATGTACGGTTCAGAACTGGAACCTAGGCAATGAGGCCAATTTTGGCTTTGCAGGCATCAGCGTCGGACTTCAGACGGCTGTCAATCCTGCCTTGGCCACTATGGATCCCATGCAGCGTTACATGGCCTCCGAGGAATGGATGGAAGACAACCTCTGGAAATACCACGCCCAAGCCTTGGCAGCCCTCTCACAAGGCATCAAGGACGCCTACGTGGCGCTTGGAAAAGACGATTCCCAAGTGACGTTCTCCACCCACATCGCCACAGTGGTGTTCCCCACAGAGCGTACTGTGAGTTATTTCAACTGCCTGCGTAAGCATGGATACAACCTCGACGTGGCTGGCATCAGTTTCTATCCCAGTGCCCCCTCTGCCTTTAAGAACAGCATGGACCTCTACCATCAGACGGTCGAAGCCATCCAAGAGCAGTGCCACCTCCCTGTCTTTATCGCCGAGTTCTCCTACCCATCAGGTCCTGTGACAGGCGCCTTCGCTGGATGGAGCATCCCCGCTGAAGGCTACGAGATCAGTGAAGACGGACAAGCTGCCATCTACGCTGATGTCATCACATGGGGAAAAGAGCATGGTGTCATTGGCATCCGCTATTGGGCAGCCGACCTGGCCGAAGGATGGTCCAACATGAGCATGTTCCGTTTCGAAGGCAAGCAAGGCATCGCCAAACGCATCCTTTTAATACACTAATATATGAAACATTTAGCATTAACAGTGATGTCCCTCCTGGCCATCACCTCCTGCAAGCAGGAACCTGTAATCGTGGCCCCCGAAGGATACGAACTGGTGTGGCACGATGAGTTTGAAGAAGGATCTACCTTGAACACAGCCGATTGGATCCACGAAGTGAAACCATCTGGATGGGTGAACCACGAACTCCAGAACTACGTTGATGGCGAGTACAACGGACAGCGCGTCACTGAGCTCTCCGATGGCAAGCTGAAAATCCACTGCTTCAAAGATGGTGACAAAATCTATAGCGGACGCGTCTATGCCCACCGCAACGAAGGATGGCTCTACGGATACTTCGAGGCCAGCATCAAGCTCCCTACAGGCTTAGGCACCTGGCCCGCCTTCTGGATGATGCCCGTCCAAGGTCAAGGCCGTTGGCCTGTGTGTGGCGAGATCGACATCATGGAAGAAGTAGGCTTCCATCCCGACTATGTACACTCCACCATCCACTGCGAAGACTATAACCACGTGAAAGGCACCCAGCGCGGCGAGAGCAAGCTCTACCCCACTGCCGAAGGTGCTTTCCACACCTATGCCTGTGAGTGGACTCCCGAGCAACTGCAGTTCTTCGTCGATGGCGAGCTCCTCTTCACCTTCCAGAACGAAGGCAACGGCCACAGCTCCTGGCCCTACCACTATGCCTTCTACCCCATCTTCAACCTCGCCTTTGGCGGCGATTGGGGCGGACAGCAAGGCGTAGATGAGAGTGCCCTGCCCCTCACCATGGAGGTGGAATACATCCGCATATTCCAGAAAAAAATGTAGGAACTACTTTCGCAAGCAGTCCCTACATACACAAAACACATATTTACACGATCTTTTGTTTAACTTAATTCGACTACAAAGGTACACATTATTCTTAAATTACAAACAAAATCCCAATTATATTAAAAAGGAACTGTCTTTTCCTGTATTATGTTGACTCTCATACAGGCGAAGATAAGATATTATGAAAAACAATGCTGCAAAGATGCAATCTTAGTGGTTGATATTCAAAAAAATCTATATCTTTGTGGGAAATTATTAAGAAAGGGATCTAGAGAATGAAAAGCTATACTTTTGCTGGACGAATTACCAAATGGTTCATGATTTTCCTTGGGACTCTCATGGCTGTGCTCATTTTAGTCATCTATCTGCTGTCGCAAAACGTCATGAGTGTGGGTGAAACCGACCGTTACCTCAGCGATTTGCGTGGCACGAATGAGTATGTCCGCCGTACGCTCTCCGACGTGTATGTGGCGACTAAAAACAACCGACAGAGCATCGAGATGTTGCTCGACCGACCTGATGAAATCATGGCTGTCGTGGAGCGTATCGTGCAGGATAATCCTAACATCCGCAGTCTTGGGGTGAGTTTCATAGCTGACTATTACCCGGAAAAGGGGCGCTGGTTTGCGCCTTATGTGGTGAGGAAGGATGACGGCAAACTGGTGCAAGAGTTTATTGGCAATGCATCACGCGACTATCCGCTGGAGGAGTGGTTCGTGGAGGCGCTCCAATCCTCAGAGGGCTACTGGAGTGAGCCGTTCTTTGATCAGGAGGATACGACTGCTCCGCTCATCGCCTACATGTTGCCCGTGCGTGATGCCGAAGGGCGCACAGTGGCTATTATGGGATCTGACATGTCTCTCGACTTTCTTACTGACAAGCTTCAGGCGCTGGATAATGAGTTCGGTTCCACGAAATTGCCCGAACGTTTATTTGGACCTAGTTATGCTGCTCATAGCTTCATCATCGACCATAAGGGCAATTTCATCGCTCATTACGACCATCAGCGCATTTTGAAAGACAATTTCCTCACACTAGCACAGGCTTCCAAGGGCACGGATGACGATGCCATCGTAGAAGCCATGATTCGTGGGGAGGAGGGTTATGGAACTGCCGTCATCGAGGGGGTTCCTTCTTATATTTTCTATGTACCCATCAACCATGTGGATTTGACCATGGGCATCATGGTTCCGATGTTTACATTCCACCTCCCTGGGAACATGCTTACGCTCATCCTGCTGCTTATCATTGCCGCAGGCTTGGCTTTCACAGCTTTTGCCATACGCTATAATGTGAAGCGTGCCACTAAACCGCTGACACAGTTGGCTTCCTCGGCCAGTGAAGTGGCGAAGGGCAATTTTAATGCGCCCCTACCCGACATACATACACATGATGAGATCTACCAGCTACGCGACTCTTTCGCCAACATGCAGCAGTCACTTTCGAAGTATATCGTGGAGCTGAAGGAAACCACGGCCTCAAAGGCTGCCATCGAGAACGAACTGAACATCGCGCACAACATACAGATGGCGATGCTGCCAAAGATCTTCCCGCCTTATCCGGAACGCAGCGAAATCGACATCTTTGGCAAACTGACGCCTGCCAAGGCTGTGGGTGGCGATCTGTTCGACTTCTACATCCGCGATGAGAAATTGTTGTTCTGCATTGGCGACGTGTCTGGAAAAGGTGTCCCTGCAGCTTTGATAATGGCAGTGACTCGTGCCATGTTCCGCACCATCTCTGCCCATGAAGCCGAGCCTCATCTCATTGTCACCTCATTGAACCATGCTATGTCTGAAGGCAACGAGTCCAACTTCTTCGTTACCCTCTTTGTAGGAACGCTCGACCTTCATACTGGTAAGCTACGTTACTGCAATGCGGGGCACGATATCCCACTGCTCATCGGGAACGGTGTGAACTTGTTGTCGAGCGATTCCAACATCCCTATTGGTTTGATGGGTGATTGGACATATACTTGTCAGGAAATAATGATTGATGCTGGCACCACCATCTTCCTATACACAGATGGACTAAACGAAGCCGAGAATCAAAATCAGGAGCAATTCAGCGAGGAGCGTATGCTCCATGTAGCCAACACACTGCTTGAAAACAATCAGTACCATCCCGAGGAATTCATCACCCAGATGACGAAGGCCGTCCATGCGTTTATCGGCGATGCTGAGCAAAGTGACGACCTCACCATGCTCGCTGTGCAGTATCAGCCAAAAGAAACTATATTATATGAAAAAGCATAATATTCAACTTTCCATTCTGCTCCTAATACTGGTAGCTATCTCCCCTTGTACTATTTCTGCACAGGACATGGTCACCGCCATGGGCAACGAGGGACTCGAGAAGACCGTCAGCTACGATGTGGCAAAGTTCACCGATATACGCGATAAGAAACTCGAAGACGTGATGCGCAAGATGCCTGGCATCAACGCCATGGGATGGGGCGGATTGTCCTACAATGGCATGATGGTGGAGAAGATCTACGTCAATGGCATGGACATCCTCGAGGGCAACTACGACCCCGTCCTCAACATGAAGCCAGAAGATGTGGAGCGCCTCGAAATCACGGAGAACCATGTCGATATCAAGGTGATGAAAGGCATACAATACAGCGACAACGCCGCCATCAACGTGGTGCTGAAAGAAGGCGCAGCCTCCAAGTGGAGCGGCTCTGTGAAGGGAGGCCTGGGCTTCTCCCCGCTTTTGGTGAATACAGACGTCAACGCCATCAACATAGGCAGCAAGCTGCAGACCACACTCCTCTTCAAGGCCGATAACACGGGCATGGACTTTACCAACTCGTTGGCAGGCTTCGGAGGTTTCGATGAGTGGGGCATGATGTGGGACAAGACCCCTGGAGGGTTCGACTACAGCATCCGCCAGTTCCTCAATGTGCAGCCCTCATTGGCTCCCCTGCAAGGCGAGCGTGTGCGCTTCAATCGCAGTGGCATCGCCAACATTGGCAGCACCTTCAAACTCAATGACGACTACCAGCTGAACGTACAGCTCACCTACCATACTGATCGCCTCACCGCAGAGAGCCTCGACGAGACCACCTACTACCTGCAGGGCGGTGAGCAGGTAGTCGATGTAACAGGCGAGCATGCCAAGAGTCACCAGCACGACGTGCAGGCAGACATCACCCTGCTGGCCAATACAGACACCAAGTACCTCAGAAACCAAGTCCACTTCGCCTCCCGTTGGAACGATGTCGACAAGAACATCACAGGCTCTTTTCCCAACGACCAGAAGACCAATACCACCCCACTCTACCTGAAGGACGACTTCCTCTACAAGCTCCATTTGGGAAAGAACATCCTCACGCTCAACCTCAACACAGGCCTCTACAGCCGTCCGCAAGACCTCAAGGTGGTGAAGCAAGACGGCCTCTTCTCGCAGGAGGTAGATGCCACCTCACTCTACGGAGAATTGGGAGCCACCCTCGACCATAAATTCACAGACCACCTCACCGTCTCCCTGAATGCAGGCGCAGCAGGTAACCATCGCGAGATAGACATGAAGCTCAAAGGCCTCCAAGGCTACACTACGCCCGATGTCGATGCCCGCATCAACATCTTCAACGTCTTTGCAGGCGCTACCCTCACCTACATCAACGACAAGATGCAGGCCGTGCTGAAGCTCCCCCTGAACTACGGACACTACGATCAAGACGACAAGATCACCTCACAGGACAAGTCTAAGTCGCGCGCCTTCTTCTCGCCCAACATTAACGTGAAGTACCAAGTCTCAGAGGCACTTTCCCTCACCTACAACACCTTCTACACCCAAAACGAGCCCAGCCGCATGCGCATCTATCCTAACCTGATATTCAACGACTTCCGCTCCGCCACCCAAGGTCTGCCCGACTTTGTGAGCTCTCGCAACCTCTATGGCACCCTTGGCCTGCAATACAGCCATCCCAAGACCTCCGTGTTCATCAACGGAGAAGTCAGCTATTGGAACGACAAGATGGACTTCAACAACATCATGTTCTTCACAGACGCCTTCATCATCAACGGCTACCAGATAGCCCCCAATAAGGCCGATGGCTGGGAGCTGCGTGGAGACATCAGCAAGGGCATAGAGTCGCTCAAGGGCAAGATAGGTGTCTCCGTCAACGGGAGCCTCTCCAACGCCTCCATGACGCGCAACGGAGCCGATATCCCCTACACCAGCACCGACCTTTCTGTGGGCCCCTACATTAACGGACGCCTCACCTCTTGGTGGAACGTGAACTACAACCTCAACTTCCGCACCAACCGCATGAAGATGGACGATGAAGACACCGCCTCCAAGTCGAAAGGCTACACCCAGACCTTGGAGATGATCTTCGACCCTTGGCAGAAACTTAACTTCAGCATCCTGGCAGAGCACTACTACACCGAGTTTATGGATGATGTGTCCAAGCACCTGGTGCTGTGGGATGTCAAGGCGGAGTATACCATCAATGATAAGTGGCAGCTTATCATTGATGCTATGAATATCTTGAATCAGAAGACGTATAATTACACGCTTGCTGATAGTGAGAAGTTTACAAAGAGTTACACAGCGTATAAAATTAGGCCGAGGAATATTCTTATAAGTTTGTTTTACAAATTCTAAGAATCTTTTCTTCTTTGCCAGAAAAGAATTAATTATACCCTGGATTCTGCAACAGGTTTTGATTCAATGCCATCACATCAGCAGGGATAGGATAGATGGTGGTGTGACCATCGGTCTCATCTATGGCATCGGGACCACTATAGAGGCTTTGGAACTGACCAAAGCGGATGAGGTCTTGGCGGCGCCATCCCTCCCAGCATAGTTCCAGCAGGCGCTCATCGAGCAGATTCTGCAAGGTGAGCTCACGCGTAGGCATGCCAGCACGTAGGCGCACGGCATCATAATCGGCTTGACCATCGCCCCCACTGCGCAGCAGGGCTTCGGCACGCATCAGCAGCACATCGGCATAACGGAAGAGCACAATGTCATTGTCCATAAGCTTACCATCTTTCAAGGCATTTTTATCTACGGCGTACTTTTTCATGCGCGCACCAGCCATCTCTACATAGGTACTGCCACTGAGGTCCATCTCTACCTCCCAAGGATAGTAAACCAGCGGATTACCTACACGATCGGGCACCACGTTACCATCAAGATCGGTCACCGTACCTGCCCAGTAGTTCAGGTCGAAACGAGTATCTTGGACAGGGGTGTCATAGCCAAAGACCTGCAGGGTACGCAAAGTGGCACAACTGCCATTTTCGGCGGTGAAGCCGTAGGCGGCTGCATGGCGATAGTGATAGCTGCGATAGAGATTCTGCTGCTGGTTGCTGTAGAGGTTCTTATCCATAGGGATGGTCCAGATGTTCTCTGTCGACATCTCGTTGTATACGGCAAAGTTGAATGCATAGTCGCTCTCCAGCTTGAAGCCCTGGTCTTCTATCAGATCGCAGTAGTACTTGGTTTCTTCCCACATAGGGGTGCCACAATAGACCTCGGCATTGAGCATCAACTTAGCCAGTACGAAATCGGCCACAGGCCGTGTGACGCGTCCGTAGTAGTCGCCAGGACGCACGCTGTTCTCAATGCAAAGCCACTCTGCCACCTCTTTCAACTCTTGCACCACGAAGGTGAAGATCTCAGCGCGCTCGGACTGCTGCACATCGTTCATTGACACATCAGTAGAGGTGATAAGGGGCACACGACCGAAGAGGTCGAGCAGTTGCCAATAGTAGATAGCTCGCAGGGCACGCACCTCAGCCTGATAGGCAAGTAAAGTCTCTGAGTCTATCAGATGGCTATGACTGAAAAGCTGCTCCAGAGAACGGTTGCACAAAGTGATGACCTTGTAGAGATAAAGCCAGGAGTTCTTGGCCAAATCGTGACCAGCCGACCATGAATGCATATACATGGCTTGCCAGATACCACCGTCGTACCAGTCGCCGCCACGGGTGGGGAGCATGGCCTCGTCGGACCCAAAGGTCTGAAGATCATACACGCCACGACAGGTGCCTTGTAGCCCTTGTCCATCAGAGGAACCACCTATATAATTATAGAGCGTAGCTACTGTATTCTGAAAAAGTTCCTCGGGGGTGGTATAGACCATCTCCTCGGGAATCTGGTCACGCGGCTCCTCATCAAGGGAGCAAGCTCCAAGCAACGCCAAACCAATAAAAACGATACCGATATGCCAATATTTCATAAAGTCAGTTTTTTTCATTGTACAACTTATTCTGTTAGAACTGTATGCTCAACCCAAAGGTGTAGCTGCGATAGACAGGCATGGTGCGCTTATCATCCACACCCAGAGAGCCATCTATCACGCTGGAGTTGATCATAGGCGTGAGACCGCTGTAGCCTGTAAAGGTAGCCAAATTGTTCACAGAGGCTGAGACACGCAGGTTCTGAATGAAACGTGAGCGCAATGGCACTGTCCAGCCTATGGTGAGGTAATCAATGTTAACATAGTCGCCACGCTCCAACCAGTAGTCGCTGATGGTCTGATCCTGAATATTCTGCTGGGGAGCACCCTGCATCACGTTATAGTTGGGCAGCGAAAGCATGTTCATGTAGGTGAGGGCCGAACCATTGTAGATTTTATGTCCGAAGGCTCCGTTTACCTGCATGGTAATATCCCACTGGCGATAACGGAATGCGATGTTAGAGCCCATCATGGCCTTAGGTGTGGCTTGTCCACAGATGTATTTCTCGTCGGTCACCAGATAGTGTCGGGAGCCATCGGCATCGGTGACAAGGCCCTGACAATGGGGCAGATAGAACACACCTAGGGGCTGACCAACGATCTGCATCACCACATCACTGGCACCGTGGAAGCCTGCGCCCCAGAGCGAGGAGATGCCCTTCATGCTGGGAGCAGTGAGGTACTGGCCATTGTAATAACCATTGAGGGAGAGCAGCTTGTTGCGCTCGAACGACCAGTTCATATTCACGCTGAGCTGCATGTCACGTGTGCGCAGCGGCGTGATGCCAAAACCTATCTCAAGTCCGCTATTCTTCATGGAACCCATGTTGGCCAAGAGCTTATCATAAGTAAACGGTGGAACAGGCACATCATACACATAGAGCATGTCGCTTGTGCGAGATTTGTAATAGTCCAGCGTCAAGGCCACCCTACCCTTCCACAGCTGTACATCCAAACCCGCATTGAAAGTGCGCTTCTGCTCCCACTTCAGGTCGGGATTGGCATTACGAATCACACCCAGTGTGGTAGCTACTGCACCAGCCATGGGCACTACCCCATTAGGTTGCATCAGCTGCATGGAGTTATAGGAGTCTATACCTCCTAAATTGCCAGAGAGGCCGTAACCCACACGCAACTTGGCACTGGAAATGAGCGTGAGCGGCTTCATCCAGGCTTCCTCACTGATGATCCATGCTCCACTGACCGAGGGGAAGAAGCCCCAGCGATGATTCTTTCCAACTTTGGAGGAACCATCGGCACGGGCATTCACGGTAAGTGTGTATCTGTCAAGCAACGAATAAGAAGCACGTAGGAGGAACGACTGCATGTGGGCATCGGTCTTGTAAGAGTCGGTACCTTCCCACAGGCGGGATGCACCTGCCGATAGCTTGTGATACCCATAGGCATCGGTGAGCAGGTTGGTGGTGGTGGTATAGAAGCCACTACCGCGCTGGCTCTCCCCTTCGGCCAGTGCCAGCAGGTTGAGTGTCCCAGCATGGAAGTTGAAGGTCTTCTCCAGAGAGATGTTTCCCAGCAGTTCCTCATTCTTGTCATCACCACGATAGGCTTCGCCATGACTCCATACAAAGGTGGGATAATAATGGGCATTGTCTACGGTGTTGTAGCTGTAGGATCCAAATATGCGGAGTTCAAACTGAGGTGCCAAGGTGGCAGTTGCATTCAGGTGCACGTTGAAATGGGCGTTATCCTCGTCTTGCTTCATGCGGAGTAGCGAGTTGGGATTATTGATCCACAGCGCCTCTGTTACCTGATAGTAGGAGCCATCGGCATTCATACCATCGGGGAAGGTGGGGTTAAAGGTATCTGCCGAATAAAAAAGTTTCTGTTTAAAAGGCAGATAGGACGCTTTCTGCAGAGAGCCAAAGAGACCTAGATCTACGGTAAGCAGGTTGTCGAAGGCCTTCTGTGAGATATCGAGCTTGGCAATGTAGTTGCGCAAGTGATAGGTCTTCACCACCCGCTGATGATCCATCATACCCAGTGAGGCACGATAGTTCGCTGTCTCTGTACCCCCTCCGAAAGCCACATGATGGTTCTGCACGAAGCCCGTGCGCTCTATGCTGCGATGAAAGTCGGTATCGGCCCCACCATCGATATAATCCAGTCCCAAGGCAGTAGCAGCATTTCTAAACTGCGGTCCGCTAAGCATCTGCATGCGTTTATACACAGACTCGAATCCCATGGATCCATCGTAGGAGATGTGGAACTGCTGACTACGTCCTTTCTTGGTGGCCACCTCGATCACACCTGCAGCCCCACGACTACCATACTGCGCCGTCTCTGAGGCATCTTTCAAGATGGTGAAACTCTCTATGTCTGCAGGATAAATGGTGGAAAGTGTGGCCAGGTCGGATGTTACGCCATCGATGATGACCAGCGGGTCGTTGCCACCAGTAAGCGAGGTGGTACCTCGTACACGAACGGCAGAGACCATAGCCTCCTGATTTCCACCTGAGGTGACTTGAACACCTGCAGCTTGTCCGCTCAGTGCATCGAGCGATGAGGTAATCAGACCCTTGTTCATGCGCTCTTCTGTGACTTTCTCTACAGCACCAGCCACAGTGTTTTGGTCGCTATAACCCACACGTACTGTAGTGACGGTAGTATCACGTTTGACAGGCTCCTGCGCCCAAAGGGTACCAGAGGCCAACAGACCTGCCAATAAACTAATGGCATACTTTCTCATAGGTATTAGTTTTGCTTAGACCACAAATATAGTATTTTTTTTCTTGAATCACTAATTTGAGGTTGATTTGTCGCTTTCAGCACTAGAAAAGGGTATTTCGTTTTCCTCTAGGTAACGAAGGCGAAAATCACAGACATTTGTCACAAGAAGTTGGATGGTGTGATGACAAAAATGTCTGGCATCAGCACCATGGAATAATGCAGCTATATGTACAACGGAATAAATGAAGTAAAAAAAGGGATGCCTAACAGCACCCCCTTTTTTAATAATATATTGATTAATTTATTAATTCTGAGCAGGTTGTTCAGTAAGACGATAGCTGACAAAAGCCAGGTAGCGACTATCAGGCGCCCATGAATTTACATTAATAGTACCCTGACCACCGAAGAGAGACACTAACTTAGTAGGCTGTCCACCTTCGGCAGGCATCAACCACAGTTCTACGTTCTTGTTGGCTACATGCTGGTTAGGCTCCAAGTCACCCTTGTTGTAAGTGATGTAGATCACCTTCTTGCCATCGGGAGATACATGTGGGAACCACGCGTTGCGTGTCTCGTCAAACGTCATCTGTGTCTGCTCGCTGCCATCCGCATTCATGCGCCACACCTGCATCAAGCCACTGCGTACGCTGTTGAACCAGATGTGCTTGCCATCAGGAGAATACTCAGGACCATCGTCCAGATCATCCGCCGTGGTCAGTCGCTTCTCAGGACCCTTACCCTCTACGTCCATCGTATAGATGTCGCGAATCTTGCCGCCATCGCGGAATGCACAGTAAGCCAACGTCTTGCCATCAGGGCTCCAGCCATGCAGATAGCTAGGGCTAGAAGGAGTCACCATGCGAGGCAGTTCCTTGCCATCGAGGGAGATGATATAAACATAAGAGCCACCACCGTTGGAACTTGGGCTCGTACTCACTGCGATATACTTACCATCAGCACTCAGCACATGGTCATTGTTACAGCGAGACAGATAATGTGTGTTTACCAGCTCCACCTCCCCTGTGCCGTCAGGAGAAATGCGATAGATGTGTCCGCCACTATTATATACCAGCCACTTGCCATCCTTGCTCCAGTTGGGCGCCTCGATGGTGCCATTAAATTCACGTACTACACGGCGTGCACCCGTCTGGGTATCCAACACTTCCAGGATGCTCGTCACGCGAGGTTGCTGCTGTTGCTGCGCCTTCAAGCCCAGAGTCATAGCAGCCAAGGCCATCACTAATAATGTCTTTTTCATGATAAGAATGCTTTATTTGTTAATACTTAATGCTGCAAAGATACGTACATTTTTGAACTACCAAACCTTTTTACTCTTTTTTTTAGTTATTCTGATATTTCTCGTTTTCACAGGCCACTGGTAAACCCGAAGGCTATGGCAATCGCTGTGAATGTGGTGAGCGGTATAATTAGTTTAGAGTTTTGGGGTTGTTCAACGTTGACAGCGCAAAGGTACAACATGAAAATGCCTGTCGCCAAATTATTCTTTCATTTTGGGACGTTGATTTTAGTTAGTACAGTAATATCAGTCATTTTCTAACTTGTTAAAATATGTTTAAATTGGCAAAATGGGCAATAGTAGTCGCGGAAACAATAAACATTAACGATGTAGAGTCAATCTCATCTAAAAGGGATTGGCAAAGTCGCATTTCATGCGCAGCCAAAATGGTCATTTTAATCTTTCTAGTTAGGAAAAAATATTTTTCTAGTTAGAAAAAAAATAGAGCATGTTTTGAGAGGGTGCAAGAGTGGGTGAATTCCTGACAGTACTGACAGTTGACAGTTTTATTTTGGCGTATGTATCCACTTTGGAAAATTTCTATATTATATATTTATATATATATAAATAATAATATAAATATAATAGTAATAAATAGTAACCAAATAACGAACAAAATAATACCGCAAAAAATAACTGTCAACTGTCAGTTCTGTCAGCTCAGTGTACTTCATTGTTCAATA
>JAEEGH010017895.1_pt1 | contig 15039 bp, 9 predicted proteins | sample 9134181 | NCBI WGS metagenome assembly JAEEGH01 (sample SAMN16246544, study PRJNA631951) | gut metagenome | biome: gut microbiome; feature: rumen; material: DP-attached | host: Bos | place: Iran: Karaj | collected 2018-10 | reverse complement strand
AGACGTTTTCAAAAAGGCGGGCGTTCTTTCGGGGGGAGAAAAGGCAAGACTTACGTTTGCAAAGCTAATGCTTCAGAAAAGAGATATGCTGATTTTGGACGAGCCGACAAACAACCTCGACGCGCCGTCGAGAGAGGCGCTCGAAAAGGCGCTGCTCGAGTATAAAGGCACAGTTTTTTGCGTGTCGCACGACAGATATTTCATAAATAAACTCGCAACGCGTATTCTTGATATGAGGGAAAACGGATGCTTCGACTATAACGGAGACTACGAAAGCTACCTTGCACATAAGGACCTGCTCCTGACGGAAACGGAAAACCCGGACGGCAAGGGCGATGCACTTCAAAAAGGCAAGGCCGGATACATAAAGGGCAAGGAAGAAAAGAGCAGAGCGAGAAAGCTTGAAAGACAGATAGAGAATACGGAAAGCAGAATCGCCGAACTTGAAGCAAAACTTAAAGAAAACGAAAGAATGCAGGAAGAAAGCGCGACGGATTACGTAAAAGTAGGCGAGCTTTTCGGAATGCATGAGAAAATCCGGGAAGAACTGGAAGAATTGTACGAAAAACTTGATAATTTATTGTAAAAAACGACAATAGGTCAAAATTTCCAACACGTAGAAATTTTGACCTGTTTTTTGTGCAAAAGCTACAAAGAAATATGAATAAAAAGACAATAAAAAGAGGAAAAAACAAGTAAATAAAAATTATGCGTCAAAAATAACGGTTTTAAGAATTTATACTTTAAATGAAAAATACGGGATTTTGAGGGTTTTAAGAAAATGAGATTAAATTATAATCAATTATATCATCAAAAACTATACATTTTTACGAAAAAATAAATTTCAGTCCCCGAAAAACCGCAAAAAACGGCAAATGCATTTTTGATTTTTTCGGAGTCGTAAAATGGAGCCATATATAATATGTAAGACTTGACAAAAAAGGCCCGAAGTGGTATGCTATGCTTATCTAAATAGGTGTTTTGCGCCTTTTTTTAGGGGCTTTATTTTTTTCTCGAAAAGCCGTGAAAAATGTCGCAAAACGCTTGTTCGTTAGGCTAAAACAATCAAGGCAGGAGGAAAACAGCATATGAGCATGCTAAAGCACAAGAACAGACTTGCCGCGCTTATATTGACGGCAGGAATGCTTGTACAGCCGCTTTCGGGCGTTGCGGTCAATGCCGAAACCGCAGAATCCGAAGCAGGCAAAACGGTTGACGACACGTCATATACTTTGAACTCGCTCGCGGATATGAAGGACCTTATGGTTTCGATAAACTACGAGCAGTACCTCAGCGAACATGAAAACGTTCCTGACGCGAAAAAAGAGATAGTAATCGACGTCGCCGACTATAATAAGGAGCTTTCGAAAGGCGAAATCACCGTAAACAATAATGATACCGTCGTAAGAGACGGTAAGGAAGTAAAGGCTTCCACGGTTACAACGACCGACGAAGGCAGACTTATCTACGACGTTGAAATTCCCGAAGAAGCGATGTATTCCGTTACCGTGGAATATTATCCCGTAGAAGGCAACGGCGCGACGATAGAAAGAATACTTCTTATCGACGAAAAAATACCTTTCAGCGAAGCGCGTTACATGAACTTCTCGAGAATCTGGAAGGACATCGAAGAAAAGGGATATTCGAGAGAAGCAAGAACGTTCAAGGTTGATATAAACAGAAACGAAATGAGACCGGTAAAGACCGAAGCGCCCGAATGGTGCACGCTTACGCTGTCCGACTCTCAGATGTTCTACGTTGAACCTTTCAAGTTCTGCCTCGGAGAAGGCAAACATACGATAGGCTTCGAATCGGCGAGCGAACCTCTGAAAATCGCGTCGATAAAGCTTCATGCCGTTGAACCGATTATGACGTATGAAGAATATCTCGAAAAATATAAGAACGTTCCCGACGCAAACACCGACGAAATCGTAATGATACATGCCGAAACGCCCCTTACGACGTCAGAGCAGGTTATATACGCGATGAACGACAGAACGTCGGCGATAACCATCCCGCAGGCAACCGACGCTACGCTGCTCAACACCATAGGCGGAAACGGCGGCGACAAGTGGAAGACGCAGGGACAGTGGATAGAGTGGACGTTTGAAGTTCCCGAAACGGGAATGTATTACATAGTCCCGAGATTCAAGCAGACCATAAACGCGGGTCTTTTCTCCTCGCGTAAACTGTATATCGACGGAGAAGTGCCTTTCCTCGAAGCAAACGACCTGCAGTTCAAATACAGCTCCGACTGGCAGACGGAATGCTTAAACGACGGAAGTACAAAATTCAAATTCTACCTTGAAAAAGGAACCCATAAGATAAAACTGGAAGTTGCGCTCGGCAAAATGGCGGAAATTTTACGCACAATAAGCGCAAGTACAGACAGGCTTAACGGATATTACAGAAAAATACTTATGATAACGGGCTCGGATCCCGACCAGTATACCGATTATCAGTTTTCGAAGCTTATTCCCGACGTTCTGAGAGGAATGAGAGAGGAATCGGCAAAGCTCAAGGAGGTTTCCGCACAGCTCGAACAGACCATAGGCGGAAAGGGCGAGAATACCGTAATACTCGACAGAGTATCGTACCTGCTCGATATTATGGGAAAAGACCAGGATAAGATAGCGTCCAGCCTTGCAAACTACAAGAGCTATATCGGAAGCCTCGGCACGTGGCTGCTTTCGACAAAGGCGCAGCCCCTGCAGCTTGACTATATAGTGGTTCAGTCCGCTTCAAACGATAAAATGCCCAAAGCGGAGGCCGGATTCTTTGAATCGGTCGCTCACGAGGTAAAATCGTTCATAATGTCTTTCTTCGTTGACTATAACTCCATGGGCGCAAGCACGAAATACGATAAGGACAATCCGAACGCGATAGAAGTGTGGATTACCGACGGACGAGACCAGGCGACGATCATGCGCCAGATGGTTGACGACAGCTTCACGGCACAGTACGGAATATCCGTAAACTTAAAGCTTATCGCGGCGGGCACGCTTCTTCCCGCAACGCTTGCAGGTTCGGGTCCCGACGTATCGATGGACCTTGACCCGGTAGGATACGGTATAAGAAACGCCGTAATTCCGCTAAACTACTTTGAAAATACAAATAAATATATGGGAGAAGAAATACTCGGCTTCAGCGACGTAAAGGCAAAATACTTCGATAATAACGAAGAATTTTTCGTTCCGCTGACCGTGCTTGACCCCGACAGAAGAGAGTTCGTCGGAAAGGAATACCCCATTTACGACGATGACGACGCGGAATTTGCGGTAGTCAACGGAGTTGAGAGAAACGGCGTCGTAACGTACGGACTTCCGTCGAGACTCGACTTCCCGATGCTCTTCTACCGCAAGGACGTCTTCACCGAAATGGGACTTGAAGTTCCCCAGACGTGGGACGACGTCGAGACCATGATAAGAGCGCTGTCGGAAGGCCAGCTCGAAATGGGATTCGCACAGACGCTCGCACAGATAAGAATGTATCAGACGGGCGAAGAATGGTATAAGTCGTGCTACGACTATGAAGACTACGAGGGCGAAAAAGACCTCCAGAGCAGAGAATATCTGAGAACCGTCGGAATACAGACAAACCTCGACAGCAACGGAGCGCTTGATGCGTTCCAGAGAATGACCGAATGGTTTACCCTGTACGGACAGCCGATAGCATACGATTTTGCAAACCGTTTCAGAACGGGCGAGCTTCCGATAGCAATACAGAGCTATACGCTTTATAATCAGCTTAAGGTATTCGCTCCGGAAATCAGCGGTCTTTGGGAATTCGTACAGCTGCCCGGCGTTGAGCAGGAGGACGGTACGATAAACCATAATTCACCTATTACGATTACGTCTATAATGATGATGAGAAACGCGGCGGACGACTTGAAGCCCGGACAGGACGTAACGGAATCACAAAGAGCCCAGAACGCATGGAAATATATGCAGTGGTGGGTAGGCACCGAAGCACAGGAACGTTTCGGAAAAGAACAGGTAGCCATCATGGGAACCGCGGCAAAATATAATTCCGCAAACGTTGAGGCACTCAAGGGCCAGTCGTGGACGGCACAGGAAAAGAAAAACCTCAATCAGCAGTTCAAATCGCTCAAGGGAACGCCGATGTCGCCCGGTAACTACATCGTGGCAAGATATACGAACTTCGCGTTCTATAAGGTGGTTGACGAGGACGAGGTTGCGTCCGAAGCAATGCTCGGATACGTTGACGATATAAACAACGAACTTACCAGAAAGCGTAAGGAATACGGATTCTTAACGCTCGACGAATACAAAGAACAGCTCGAAGCCAAAGGCATCGGCAAGAAAACTGATTCCGAATAAGATCAAGGAGTGAATTCAATGTCAGAAAAAGTTAATGCGGCTCAGGCTCCGAAGTTGCGTAAGGACATGACGAAATGGCAGTGGATACGCAGGGAAATGAATAAAAATAAGATAGGATACCTTATGGTAGCGCCCTATTACCTCGTGTTCCTTACCTTTACCGTCGTACCCGTATTCGCGTCTCTGTTTTTGAGTCTGACACAGTTCAATATGCTTGAACCCCCGATATTCATAGGGGTTGATAACTATATCAGATTGCTGCTCGACGACGATATCTTTCTTCTTGCATGCAGCAATACGCTGATATTCGCGACAATGACGGGCCCGGTATCATACCTGCTCTGTCTTATGTTCGCATGGTTTATAAACGAACTTACGCCGAGAATAAGAGCGGTCGTAACGCTCATATTCTACGCGCCGAGTATTTCGGGCCAGGTATACCTCATCTGGCAGACGCTTTTCTCAAGCGACCAGTACGGATGGATAAACGGTACGCTCATGAAGCTCGGTATTACGGCGGGGCCGATACTGTGGTTCCAGGATAAGCGGTACATAATGACGCTCGTTATAGTGGTTGCATTGTGGACCTCGCTCGGCACGTCGTTCCTTTCGTTCATCGCAGGCTTCCAGGTAGTTGATAAATCGCTTTACGAGGCGGCTGCGGTTGACGGAATAAAGAACAGATGGCAGGAACTCTGGTACGTAACGCTGCCGGTAATGAAAAACCAGATGATGTTCGCGGCTATCATGTCGATAACGAGCTCGTTCGGATTCGGCGCGATAGTAACGGCGCTGTGCGGATTCCCAAGCGTGGACTACGCGGCGCATACGATAATGCACCACCTGGAAGACTACGGCGGACAGCGTTGGGAAGTGGGATACGCGTCCGCGATAGCGACGATACTGTTTGCTATAATGATAGGATGCAACCTGCTTGTAAATAAAATCTTGTCGAAGGTAGGTAAATGATATGAAATTTAAGATCAAAAGACGTTCATTTAACCGTTCCGTCGGCGGAGATATAGGAATAAACATACTGCTCATAGTTTTCGGACTTTTCATGTTCCTGCCTATGGTCTACGCGATATCACAGTCGCTCAAACCGCTTGACGAACTGTGGATATTCCCGCCGAGATTCATAGTAAGAAATCCGAGTTTCGCAAACTTCAAGGAACTGTTCCGACTCATGAGCGAAAGCTGGGTTCCGTTTTCGAGATACATATTCAATACCGCGTTCGTGGCGGCGGCGGGAACGTTCGGACACCTGTTCTTTGCATCTCTTGCGGCATACGCCATGACAAAGATAAAGTTTCCGGGCAGACAGGGCATGTTCAAGCTCGTATACTACTCCTTGATGTTCAACTCGACGGTATCCGCGCTTTCAAACTTCATAATCATGTCGATGTTCGGCTGGATAGATACGTATCTGTCGCTTATAATCCCGGCATTCGGCTCAACTCTCGGTTTTTACCTTATGAGACAGTTCATGGAATCCACCGTGCCCGATTCGGTGCTTGAATCGGCGCGTCTGGACGGAGCAAAGGAACTTCTCATATACTGGCGCATAGTAATGCCCATGGTAAAGCCGGCATGGCTGACGCTTATAGTTTACTCGTTCCAGGGACTGTGGAACAGCGGAACTTCGATATACATATACAGTGAAGAGCTTAAAACGTTCAACTATGCGATACAGCAGATACTTGCGGGCGGTATAGTACGTTCTGGCGCGGCTGCCGCGGCGACGGTAATCATGATGCTCGTTCCGGTAACGGTATTCATCATCACGCAGAGCAACATAATTGAAACGATGGCAAGCTCAGGCATGAAGGATTAAGGAGGAGAGAATATGAAAAAGATAACGAAAATACTTCTCCTCGCGCTTTGTGCTCTGATACTGTTCGGAAGCATCCCGACCGGCGCGATAGTGCCTTATTCGACGTATACGTACGATATCGACGGAAATTATATGAAATCTCCCGACGCATACGTGCCGTACGAAGTGATAAACTCGGCAAGCATAGGACTTGAAGAAGAACTTTCCGAACCGTTCGATATGTGCGTCGGAAAAGAACTTGTAAAAAATACGGAAGACGATACGTATTACACCGTCTGGGATAAAATGATATATATATCCGACATAGGCGAAAATCCGAGGGTAATAGCGGTTGAATATGATGAAAATACGCATAAATACAGCGTAAAATACATATTGAAATCGTTTGTGAATAACTGGGGCGTTCCGGACGAAATGACCTCACCCAGAGGACTGTACGCAACGGAAAACGAGCTGTACGTCTGCGATACCGACGCGGCGAGAATACTCGTTTTCGCGGCAAAGGACACGGACGAGTATAAAACGGGCGATTTTATAAGGATAATAGAGGAACCGCACAGCGAAGTGTTCCCCGAAAACCATATTTATAAGCCCGTCGCGGTTGCAGTCGGAAATTCGGGATATATATACGTAGTATCATCGACAACGTATCAGGGAATTATATCCTTGAATAACGACGGACAGTTTACCGCGTTCCTCGGAACGCAGACTCAGTCGGTATCCCTTATGACAATGATCTGGAGAAGATTCCAGACGGCTGAACAGAGAAAAAAATCGAGCACGGCGGTAACGCTTGAATTCAATAATATAAATATTGATGAAAAAGGCTTCATTTACGCGACAACTTCCGCGATAGACGATAACGACCTTCTTAACGCAATATCGTCAAAGAGCAAGGATAACGCATATTCACCCGCAAAGAAATTCAATCCGAGCGGCGAGGACGTAATGAAACGCTCGGGCTTTTATCCTCCGTCCGGTGAAATAAACGTAATGACGGAAGATACGATAACCCCGAACTATTCGATATCCGGTCCGTCCACGATAATCGATATCGCACTCGGTCCGGAGGGAACCTGGTCCATAATCGACCAGAAACGCCAGAGAGTGTTCACCTATGACGAAGACGGAAACCTCCTTTTCGCTTTCGGAGATAAGGGAAGCCAGCTCGGCAATATAACGCTTATCCAGGCGATAGATTATGCCGGAGACAATATGCTTATTCTCGATAAGGATAACGATAATATAACGGTATTCAAGAGAACAAGCTACGGCGATGAGCTTATAAACGTTTTAAAACTTCAGAGAGACAGAAAATACGACGAAGCGGCAACGAGATGGGAAAAAATACTCCAGAGAAACTCCAACTTCGATATGTCGTACATAGGAATAGGCAAGAGCCTGTACCGTCAGGGAATGTATAAGGAAGCAATGAAGTCTTATCAGTATGCGTACGATACCGAAAACTATTCGGAAGCGTACCAGCAGGTAAGAAAAAACTGGGTTGAAAAATACGTTATCGTAATTCCCATCGTTGTAGTCGTGTTTGTAATACTTCTTTCGAGAATATTTGCCTACGCAAAGAAGAAAAACCTTGCAGGACAGGTTACAAAGGAAAAGCGTACTCTCTGGGAAGAATTCATATACGGATTCCATATACTGTTCCACCCGTTCGACGGCTTCTGGGATATAAAACACGAAAAGAGAGCGGGAGTCAAGGGAGCAACGCTGATACTGGCGATTACGGCGGTAACGTACGTGTATTCGGTAATCGGTAAAGCGTATCTGATAGACCCGCATCCGAAAGAGACCAACGTGCTCGTTACGGTGATGTCGCTGCTGCTGCCGATAGCACTGTGGGTAGTGGCGAACTGGTGCTTAACGACGCTTTTCGACGGCGAAGGAAGCATAAAGGATATATATATCACGACTTGCTACTCGCTGTTCCCGCTTCCGGCATTCTTCGTTCTCACAACGCTGCTGTCGAATATAGTAACGCTTAACGAATCGTCGCTTCTGACGCTTGCAATGGGCGTGGCGTTCTTCTGGACGGGATTGCTGCTGTTCTTCGGAACGATGGTAATACACGATTACACACTGTTCAAGAACGTGCTTACGACAATAGTATCCATCGTGGGAATGGCATTCATAATATTCCTCGGAGTGCTTTTCACAAGCCTGATAGGAAAACTGATAACGTTCATTGCGGGCATTATCAGTGAAATATCGTACAGAATGTAGCGAAAGGAGAAGATAAAAATGAAAACAAAAAGAATAATGAAATATCTTCTTTCGCTCGTTATGATAGTATCGATAATCTTTTCGGCAGCGGTTATCGTAAACGCCGCCGAAGAAGAGGAAGACGTTGTAAAGGACGCGACGTATTACCTTACGACGCCTTATGGAAGCGCGGAAGAAAAACTTGAAACGATGACGCTGTATTTTGAAAACGGCGAATATGAGATATACGGCCTCGAACAGACGGGAGAAGTGGGAATAAGAGTCAAGAAAACGGGACAGATACTTCTCACCAACCCTTATGACGCGGCGTCGTCAAAATCGTCGGATTCCGTAAAACAGCAGCTGCTTTCGCAGATATTGCTTTCGTATACGGACGTCTCGGGCGCTTCGGGAACGAAAAATACCTTCAACGACGCGGCGTTTGCGGCGGAAGATACAAAACAGATTGTGATGAAGAAGACAAAAACGGGTCTCAGAGTCGAATATACGATAGGACGAGAAACGGTAAAATATCTTGTTCCCCGCCAGATAGAAAAAACGGCGTTTGAAGAGAATATCATGAGTTATTTCGAAAAAGGAACGAGATCATACGATAAAGTAAACTCGTATTACGTGCTTTACGATATAAACGACCCGTCAATGTCGTCCGCGGCGATAGAAGCTGCAAAGACGAAATATCCGATAACCGAAAAATATCCGATATACGTGCTTGACGCGGGAGTCGGAAACAGAGAGCTTCTCGAGCTCGAAGGATATATAAAGAATACGTACTATAACGATTACGAAAAAATCGAAGAGATGTACGAAATGCTCGATTACGTCGATACCTCAACGGCGCCGGCGCTCTTCAGATTCGCAATAGAGTATAATATCGACGAAAACGGTATTGAAATATCGCTTCCGTCAACGAGCATAAGATACGATTCCGCAAACTATACCTTAAAGAGCGTACAGCTCCTGCCGTATTTCTGCGCAGGCAGCAATACTAATACGGGATTTACGCTCGTTCCCGACGGCTCGGGCGCAATAACGAGATTTGAAGACATAGCGTCCAAAGCGTTCGTCCTTACGGCAAAGGCGTACGGAAGAGACTATTCGTACCACTCGATTTCGGGCAGTTATCAGGAAAAAATAACGCTTCCCGCATTCGGAGTTCTTGAAAATAAGGACGGAAAAACGCAGGGCTACGTAGGATATATGACCGAAGGCGACTCCTTGAGCGAAATTACCGCGGATCACGGCGGAACGCTTCATAAGTTCAGCTCGGTATATACGGTGTTCTATCCGAGGCAGAGCGATACGTACGTGCTTGAAGGTGTGTCGTCGACAGGAAGCGCCACGTGGACGGTGCAGAGCGACAGAAAATATACCGGAAGATATACGATGCGCATTTTCCCCGTGTACGGAGACGACTGCGACTATAACGATATGGCGGCAAAGGTGAGGGAATATCTCGTTGCGACGGGAAAACTCACCAAAAAGGAAAAATCAGACGATACGTCGGAAAACGTTCCTATATATATAGAAACCTTCGGCTCGCTGAAAACCTCAAAGAAGATATTGGGCTTCCCGACGAAGGTTCAGACTCCGCTCACAACCTTTGCACAGGTAAAGGAAATGGCCGAAGAGCTGAAATCCGAAGGTCTCGAAAACATCAATTTCCGCCTTACCGGCTGGTATAACGGAGGCCTTGAGCATACGGCGCCGTCAAAACTCAACGTTCTCGGCGTTCTGGGCGGTAAAAAAGGCCTTGAAGAACTTACCGAATACGGAAGAGAAAATAACGTGGGCATATATCCCGACCTCGATTTCGTTTACGTAAGCTTCCTCGGTTCATTTGACAAATTCGACTATAAGAAGCATACCGTAAAGACAATAGATAACAGAAGCGCAGCGTTCAGAGAGTATAACGCTCTGTATCAGGGCTTTGAAGAGGGCGGAGCGCTCATAATTTCGCCGAACGCAATGACGAAATTCTATGAAGATATAAAGGATAAGTTCAAAGAGCTGGGAGCAACGGGCATGTCCGTCGCTACGCTCGGCTCGGAGCTCAGCTCCGACCATAATCCCGACTTCTCACTCAACAGAGAAGACGCAAAGATGACGATTGCAAATCTTCTTGCCGAAATCAAGGAAGATAATTCAAGCGTAATGATAAACGACGGAAACTCGTACGCAATTCCGTACGCAGACCACATACTTAACGTTCCGCTTGAAAGCAGCCTGAATATTAACGCAAGCGAATCGATACCGTTCGTCGGCATGGTGCTTCACGGAAACGTAGATTTTTCGGGAAGACCGATAAACCTCGACGGAGACTTCGACTACAGCGTGCTTAAAGCGATAGAGAACGGCGCAAGCCTGTATTTCGTGCTCTCGAAGGAGAACACGTCCGAGCTCAAGCAGTTCGAGCGCTTCAGCAGATATTACGCGATAGGCTACGATATCTGGAAAGAAGACCTTGTAAACGTATATAAGAAATTCAACGAAGCAATGAAGAAGGTCAAATACTCGTACATAACCGACCACGAAAAGATAGACGATAAGGTTTATAAGGTCGTATACGACGGCAAGACCGAATTCATTCTCAACTATAATACGCACGACGTAGATGTCGACGGGCAAACGGTTGAAGCGATGAGCTTCCTTGAGAAAGACGCATGAAAGGGGTGCAGTGAAAATGAATAAAACAGTAAAAAAGAAAAAGATTGCATCTCTTGACGCAAAAAAAGCGAGAGCCGGCTGGTTTTTCGTGCTTCCGTTTGTGTTGGGCTTTGTGCTGCTGTACATACCGATGCTGTTTCAGTCGATTGAATTCAGCTTCAGCGAACTGAATATCATAACAAACCCCGGAGGCGGCGGAGGCGGATACGAACTTACGTTCGTCGGACTTACAAACTACAGCGACGCACTGTTTTCAGACGCAAGCTACGCACAGATACTCGTTTCAAGTATAAGACAGCTGCTGCTCGACGTGCCCGCGATAGTAATATTCTCGCTGTTCATGGCGATAATACTCAATCAGAAAATGGCGGGCAGAGCCGTGTTCAGAGCGATATTCTTCATCCCGGTTATTCTCTCCACCGGTCTTATAGATAAGATCGACCAGGGCAATGCGGTAATGAACTATATGGAAACGGCAGGCATTGACACCGGAGCGGCTGACGCACTCGGTCCGGGAGGCGGAGGAGGAGCCGGAGGGCTCGGACTTGTAAACGCACTCGATATAACGGGCTTTCTCGGAAATATAGCAATCGGCTCAGAGCTTGTTTCGTACGTTGTAAACATAGTAAACAACATATTCAACATAGTAAACCGCTCGGGCGTACAGATGCTCATATTCCTCGCAGGACTGCAGTCAATATCCCCCGCAATATACGAATCGTGTAAAATCGACGGTGCAACGGGCTGGGAAACGTTCTGGAAGATTACTTTCCCGATGATAAGCCCGATGATACTTGTAAATACGATTTATACGGTTATCGACTCGTTCACGTCGAAATCAAACGAAGTTATGGCGTATATCGAGGCAGTGTTTGAGGGAACGTCAAAACAGTCAAGAGTACTTTCGTCGGCGATGTCGTGGATGTATTTCGGAATAGTACTGCTGCTTATATCTGCGGTAACGGGCATAATTTCACTGTTCGTATTCTATCAAAGAAGAGATTAAAGGAAGGAGGACGCACTTATGGATCAGCAAAAAAAGCTTACCAGGAAAGAAATGAAAGTTGATTTCGAAGGAAAAATAGGCAAAGTTGACCGTTTTAAACAGCACGTGTTTTCAAAGACGTTCCTCACGAAATTAATCTGGGGTATTTTCCGCTATATTCTTCTGATAGGAATATCATACATAATAATATATCCGTTCATAACGAAAATTGCGGCGTCATTCATGACGACGAGCGATTTCACCGACCAGACGGTAAAGCTCATATCGAAGCACCCGTCTCTTGACCAGTGGATATATATAATAAAGGAAAATAAGTATTGGCAGGCGCTGTTCAATACTGCGAGAATAGCAGTGCTTTGCGGACTGTTCCAGACGATGATCTGCGCGATAATCGGATACGGATTTGCAAAGTTCAAATTCAAGGGCAGAGGTTTGCTTTTCATAGCGGTTATAATAACCATGCTTATTCCGCATGAAACACTGATTCTTGCAATGTTCATGAAGTTCAGATATTTCGATATACTCGGAATATTGAAGCTCTTTACGGGAGATTCGATAAGCCTTCTCAATACGGAATGGCCGCTGTATATTCTGTCGATAACGGGCCTTGCTTTCAAAAACGGACTGTATATATTCATATTCAGACAGTTTTACAGAGGAATCCCGGATGAACTTGAAGAAGCGGCGTATATAGACGGAACGGGCGTTTTCGAGACGTTCTTCAGAATAATCGTTCCGCTGTCTCTTCCGATGATGACGACGGTGTTCATGTTTGCATTCTCGTGGCAGTGGACGGATACGTTCTATACGGCGTCCCCGTTCTTCACGGCAAGCGCAAGCCCGATGCTTGCGAATATTGTAAGTAAAATTCCTCCGAGCCTTAAGATGGAATACGCGGCTACGACTCTTTGGGAATCGGCAATCAATAATACGAGCGGTCTGCTTGTAATATTGCCGTTGTTCATAATATTCCTGTTCGCACAGCGCGCATTTGTTGAAGGAATAGAACGTTCGGGTATAGTAGGATAATAATCTTTAAGGCGGCAAGGAAAATCCTTGCCGCCGCTTTAAAAAAGGGGAGGTAAGAGAGGTGAAAATAGCATACGTCGGAATAGATTTGCTGTACGGCGCGCTTTCATACCTTTCCGGAACAGAGCATGATATAATGAAGATTTTTACGTGTAAAACCGATAATTTTACGGAATTCAATACAAAAATCATCAGTTTTGCACGGGAGAATAATATCCCGTGTACCTTGGACAGAATAACAGGAAAAGACGTGGAAAATCTCGTAAAAGACGGCTGCGAGCTTCTTGTTTGCGCGGGATACTATTTTAAAATACCCGTAAATAAGCATTTAATGCAGATAAACGTCCACCCCGCACTTCTGCCGAACGGACGCGGCCCCTGGCCTATGCCGTACGATATTCTGGGGAAAAAGAGGGAAAGCGGAGTAACGATTCATAAAATCGCAGACGGCTTTGACGAGGGAGATATCGTTTTGCAAAGAAAATTTGAGCTTTCGGACAGCGAAAACCTTGAAACGCTCATGTATAAGGTAAATAATATTCTTCCCGAAATGCTGTCCGAGTTTTTGAAGTCCCCGAAATCGCTTTATGAAAACGCAAAACCGCAAGGCGCGGGAACTTACCTTAAAATGCCCGAAAAAGACGCTTATACCGTGTCGGGCGACACACAGTTTGAGACTGCAGAGCGCATTTTGAGAGCATTTTACGGCTATGAGTGCTTTTATCGCACAAATGACGGCGAAAAATGCCTCATAAAAGCCACGGCAAAAAGGACTCTCGACGGTATAAAGGACGACGAAACCGCATTTGAACTTAAAGACGGATACGTCGTTTGTAAAAAAAGTAATGTTTATGATGTATAGGTAGAAAATATGTGGGATATAAAGATTGTAATCATATATTTAATAATAATTTCGGCAGTTTCCGTGATAATCACGGTGTTCGATAAATATGCGGCGCGCCGCGGCATGTACAGAATCTCCGAGAGGGCGCTGCTTACCGCCGCCGCCATAGGCGGCAGCGTCGCAATGTACGTAACCATGCTCGTGATACGGCATAAAACGAAGCACGCGAAATTTATGCTCGGAATACCGGTCATAATCGTGCTCCAGATACTTCTTTTCGTGTTTTTCCGCGATAAAATATTGAAGTAAATATATAATATTGTAAAAACCCCGTCTTTTGAAAAAAGACGGGGTTTTTTTATGCGCCCGAAAATAAAAACATAAAATGAATAAATTGACGAAAAACGAAATAAGACTTGAAAAAAAGAGAAAAATTGAATAAAATGCAAAAATTAAGAATATAATTATAAACGGTTAAAAAAATATAAACAAAAGGCGAAAAAATAACAAATTTCGAAAAAAAGGTTGACAAATAAAAAAAATTATGATAGTATTTACGCTTGCAAAAAAAGAAAACCCGCAAAACCCCGAAAAAGAAACAAAGGAGCGTAGCGTATTTGTGAATAAATTGATAACAAAACTGCCGGAATTTGCAAAGTACCTTTTCATTTCGGCAATAACGGCGGCGCTGCTTGCCATGCCTGCGTTCTGCTTTTCAGAAACCTACGGCAATATGCCCGAAGACGCGGAAAACACGGTAGCCGAAGCGGTAAGCGGTCCTGTTGATATAACGCTTGTAAAAAACGGAGAAACTTATAATTATACCTATTTTCCCGTCGAATGCGGAGAATTCCTGCAGTTTGCGGGAGTAACGCTTTCCGAAACGGAAAAGGTAAGCGTACCCGAAAACCTGATACTGTACGACGATATAGTAATAGACGTGTCGTCTGTTCAGTACGTTGAATATACCGTCGAGCAGCAGATCGATTACGGATACGACATAACGGAAGTCGACACCATACCCAAGGGAACCATGAACGTAATTTACGAGGGCGCGTACGGAAGAAAGCTCGTAACGTAT
>JAEEGH010017891.1_pt1 | contig 15041 bp, 14 predicted proteins | sample 9134181 | NCBI WGS metagenome assembly JAEEGH01 (sample SAMN16246544, study PRJNA631951) | gut metagenome | biome: gut microbiome; feature: rumen; material: DP-attached | host: Bos | place: Iran: Karaj | collected 2018-10 | reverse complement strand
CCTCTATGGGATGGCTTCCCGCCACTCCATAAAACTGGACGGCGCCACTATGGGCGTTGTGGGAGTGGGCCATGTGGGAAAGCGCGTTGTGGAAGCGGCCCGCAAACTGGGCTTCAATGTCCTGATGTGCGATCCGCCCCGTGCGCTTAGGGAAGGCCCTGAAGACTTCCTCCCTCTGGAGGAACTTCTGGCCCAGTCCAACGTGGTGAGCCTTCATGTTCCGCTGGACGAAACAACCCACGATATGGCAGGGGAGAACTTCTTCGAGGCCTTGAAGCCCGGCGCGGTTCTCATCAACACCTCACGCGGGGAAGTGGTGGATGAAAGCGCACTCCTGCGGGCGCGTCCCAAACTGGGCTCCCTCGCCATCGATACATGGTGCAATGAACCCTTTGTGAACCACAATCTTTTGGACGTGTGCGACATCGCCACGCCCCATATCGCCGGGTATTCCTACCAGGGCAAACTCAACGGCACCCAGATGGCGGTTCGCTCCATCGCCCGTCATTTCGGGATTGAAGAGCTGAAAAACTATACCCCGGAGCCGGAATCGGCCGACCTTACTCCCATCGGCCTGGATGTGACGGGCAAGTCCCAGGGAGAGATAACGGCGCTGCTCCAGTACAACTACCCCATCTTCACGGACGATTTCCTGTTCAGGATGGACCCGGACGGCTTCGAGCGGCTGCGTATCGACTATAACTACCGAAGAGAATACTACATTATATAATAACACTATGTTCAGCCAAAACGACATTCAGCAGATCGAGGGGCGCGGCTCAACGCTCCGCGATGTAAAACATCAGATTGAATGCTTCAAGAGCGGCTTTCCCTGGATGAAGATCGTGGGGCCGGCAACTCCGGACCGCGGAATCATGGTCCTTGGGGAAAGCGAAGTGAAGGAGGCGGTGGCCTATTATGAAAAGGCCGACGTGAAGGGGAAGAGCAAATTCGTTCCCGCTTCGGGCGCCGCTTCCCGCATGTTCAAGGACATGTTCTCCGGCCTGTCGAAGCTTGAGGCCGGGGAAGACCTTGCCGACGGCACTCCGGGTTCCGTCCTGGCGGCCCACATCAAGCAATTCGCATTCTATACCCCGGAGATGTTCGGTGAACCGGAGGACAGCGCGGCCTACCGCAAGGCTACCCTTTCGAAGCTTCTGCGCGAGGACGGCCTTGCCTATGGCTCCAAGCCCAAGGGCGTTCTCAAGTTCCACCGTTATCCGGATGAAGTGCGCACTTCCCTTGCGGAGCATCTTGTGGAGGCTCAGGAGTATATGCGCAACGCAGACGGCACCTGCAACCTCACAATCACCATCTCGCCGGAGCATCAGAGCCTCTTCGAGCAGGCTATAGCCGAGGTGAAGCCCGCCTACGAGAAACGCTACAACGTAAAGTACAACATCAGTTTCACCTTCCAGGACAAGGCCACTGATACGGTGGCTGTGGATCCATCTAACAAACCTTTCCGTAAGGCCGATGGCTCCCTCCTCTTCCGTCCCGCGGGCCACGGCGCCCTCATCCACAACCTTAACAAGGTGGAAGACGAACTGGTGAGTATCAAGAATATCGACAATGTGGCCCACGAGAAGCTCCTTCCCGCAACGGCCCTTTACAAGAAGGTTCTGATGGGCAAGGCCCTTATGCTGCGGGACCGTATCTTCGGATACCTCCGCGCATTGGACGAGAATCCATCGGCCCAGCTCCTCAACGAGATAGAGAACTTCCTGGACAAGACTCTGTGCGTGCAGATGCCACTTGCCCATAACGCCCGGGAGCGGGAGGAAATGCTCCGCGCCAAGCTCAACCGTCCCATCCGCGTCTGCGGCATGGTCCGTAACGAAGGAGAGCCCGGTGGCGGCCCCTACATCATCGCAGGCAAAGACGGCTGCACATCGCTCCAGATCCTGGAATCGGTGCAGATCAATCCGGCCGATGAAGGCGCGATGGCGTCCATGAAACGCGCCACCCACTTCAATCCGGTGGATCTGGTCTGCTGCCTCAAGGACTATAAAGGGCGCAAGTTCAACCTTCTGGAGCATGTGGATCCCCAGGCAGGTTTCATCAGCTCCAAGAGCTTCGAAGGCCGCGAACTCAAGGCCCTGGAACTCCCGGGCCTGTGGAATGGCGCCATGAGCGACTGGAACACCCTCTTTGTGGAAGTACCCATCGAAACATTCAACCCGGTGAAGGTGGTCAACGACCTTCTCCGCCCCGCACATCAGCAATGAATACAGCAAGCGCAGGAACCCTGGAATCGGGAGATATCCTGATCCAGATCGCCCCGTCGGAGGCCCCCGGCATAGAGATAGAGCTCCAGAGCCCGGTGGCTGCCCAGTTCGGCAGGCAGATCAAGGCCGTGATAGAGGAAACCCTCAGCGGCCTCCAAGTTAACAACGTATACGTGAAAGCGGTGGACAAAGGCGCCCTGGACTGCACAATCCGTGCAAGGGTGAGTGCCGCCGCAGTTCGTGCAACAGGCAAAGACGTATGGAAAGACTAAGGCGTACAATGATGTTCGTTCCCGGCAACAACCCGGGAATGATGGCCGATGCCCACATCTACGGCCCGGACTCCATAATGCTGGACCTGGAAGACTCGGTTACAATGGCGGAAAAGGACGCTGCGCGCTTCCTGGTGCACAACGCCCTCAAGAGCATCGATTATGGCTCCACCGAAATGGTGGTGCGTATCAACCCCCTGAACACCCCTTACGGCAAGAAAGACGTTGAGGCGGTGGTGAAGGCCGGAGTTGACGTAATCCGCATGCCCAAGACGGAAACGGCCGATGAAGTGCGAGAACTGGAGGCCGAGATACTCAAGGTAGAGGAAGAGATAGGCGCAGTGGGCCGCACGCAGATCATGGCGGCCATAGAGAGCGCTCTTGGCGTAGTGAATGCCTATGAGATTGCAACCGCCTCCAAGCGCATGATGGGCATAGCCCTCGGCGCGGAGGACTATTCGGCAAACCTCAAGACACAGCGCACTCCCGGCGGAGCGGAACTCCTTCTGGCCCGCGAAACCATAGTTGTTGCAGCCCGTGCGGCCGGCATCTGCTGCTTCGATACGGTATATTCCAATCTGGACGATATGGATACCTTCCGCGCAGAGGTGGAACTCATCAAGAGCCTTGGCTTCGACGGAAAATCCATCATCAACCCCCGTCAGATCGAGGTTGTGAACGAAGTGTTCGCTCCCAAGCCCAAGGATATCGAGAAGGCCCGCAAGATAATCGCCGCAATCCGCGAAGCCAAGGAGAAAGGCTCCGGCGTTATCGCCGTTAACGGCAAGATGGTGGACCGCCCGGTGGTTTTGAGGGCAGAGCGCACTATCGCCCTTGCAATCGCATCCGGCATTATAAGTGAGGAGGAAGCGTTATGAGAAATTCCAAAGTAGTAACTCTTGAAGAAGCCATCCGCCGCAGCGGCCTGCACGACGGTTGCACGATATCCTTCCATCATCACTTCCGCGGAGGCGACAAAGTGGTGAACATGGTGGTGGATAAACTCGCCGAAATGGGCTTTAAGGACCTGCATCTTGCTGCGTCCAGCCTGTCGGACGTACATGCACCGCTCATTCAGCATATACAGAATGGCGTTATTACCCGCATCTCCACATCTGGCCTTCGCGGGGAACTGGCAACCGCCATTTCCCACGGCCTTTTGAAGGAGCCGGTTATCTTCCGCTCCCACGGCGGCCGCGGCAGTGCAATCGCCTGCGGGGAACTCCCCATCGACGTGGCATTCCTTGGCGCCTCATCGGCAGACCCTCTGGGAAATGCCTGCGGCTATTCCCGCAGCGAAAACGCCAAATCCATCTGCGGCTCCCTGGGCTACGCCCTTCCTGATGCCCGCTACGCAAAGCACGTGGTGGTGATTACGGACGACCTTGTGGATTACCCCAACATGCCCATGAGTATCGCCGCATCGGACGTGGAATCCGTGGTGGTTGTGGACTCGGTGGGGGACAGCTCGAAAATCTCCTCCGGAGCCATCCGCGACAGCAAGAATCCACGCGATATCTTGCTTGCGAAACAGGCTGCTAAAGTGGTGATTAACTCGGGTTACTTCGAGGACGGCTTCAGCATCCAGACGGGTACCGGCGGCGCCTCCCTTGCGGTGGTGAAATACATCCGCGAGAGCATGCTCGAGAAGGGCATCAAGGCGTCGTTCGCCCTGGGCGGAATCACCGCCCACATGGTGAAGCTTCACGAGGAAGGCCTCATCGGCAAGCTCATCGACGTGCAGTCCTTCGACAAGGTGGCTGCGGAGAGCATAAAGGACGATATGTTTCATCAGGAAGTGTCGGCGGTAGACTATGCCAGCGGAGTACACAAAGGCAGCGCCGTGCATGCCCTGGATATCGTAATCCTTAGCGCCCTGGAGGTAGACGTAGACTTCAACGTGAATGTTCTGGTGGGCTCGGACGGCGTAATCCGCGGGGCCATCGGCGGCCACCAGGATACAGCGGCAGACAGCGCCCTCAGCATCATCGTATGCCCGCTTCTTCGCGGCCGCATCCCTTGTGTGGTTCCCAGGGTAACAACCCTCATCACTCCCGGCAAGAGCGTGGATGTGGTGGTAACGGAATACGGCATCGCCGTTAATCCTTTACGGGCCGATATCCGCGAGCGCCTGGAGGCCGCGGGCCTTCCCCTGGTGGACATCCACTCGCTCGCAGCCAAGGCGGAAAGCATCATCGGCAAGCCGGATCCGCTTCCCTTCAAGGAGCGCGTGGTTGGCATCGTGATGAACCGCGACGGTTCGGTTCTGGACGAGATTCACGAAATCGAGTGAGATACGCTCGGCCCCGGTGGGGCCTCGGTATGACAAGGCAAAAAAATGGCGGCCCGGTGAGGGTCGCCACTTTTTTTGCCTTATCAGAGGAACTAGAGGACCTTGACGTCGAAGATGTCCATGATCTTGAGGAGTTCCTTATCGTCCTTGCCTGAGAAGAAGGCTACGATGGCGTAGTTTTCGTCGTACCAGGCGAGGATGCCGCCGGAGAATGCGTCACCGTATGCGGTGCCGGAGAAGGACATCAAAGCCTGGGTGTCCGTTCCGTCGATGTCACTCTCGGAGGTGATCACATAGTCGTCCGACTCTGTTGAGGAAGTGTACATGTTGTACACCATGTTCTGCAGGGATTCTTTGAGATCCTCGCTGGGCATCTGGGCCAGCTGGTTCGCATCGAACTCGTAGACCTGGATGTCTGCGGAATTGCTGAGAACCTTCTGGTCCTGGATGTACACGAATGAATCCAGATCCTCTACTTTCCAGCTTGCAGGATAGGTGATCTGTACACCGTTGAAATCGTAGGTTGCGGTTTTCTCCTCGCAGGCCGTGAGAGCCAGAAGGGCGACGGAGAGGGCGATGATAAGTTTTTTCATAGGTTAAGTTGGTATGGGTTGGGTTATTACTTCATGATGACCTTTGCCATCTCCAGCACCTTGTTGCTGTAGCCCCACTCGTTGTCGTACCAGGCGCAAACCTTAACGAAGGTAGGATCCAGCTGGATACCGGCCTTTACGTCGAAGATGGAGGTGCGTGCATCGCCGCGGAAGTCTGTTGCAACAACTGCTTCGTCCGTGTAACCGAGAACGCCCTTGAGTTCGCCTTCGGAGGCGGCCTTCATTGCGGCGCAGATTTCATCGTAGGAAGCGGGTTTCTCCAGTTCGCAGGTGAGGTCTACGAAGGAAACGTCGCTGGTGGGAACACGCAGGGACATGCCGGTGAGTTTGCCGTTGAGTTCGGGAAGAACTTTACCCACAGCCTTTGCAGCGCCGGTGGAGGAAGGAATGATGTTCTCCAGGATGCCGCGGCCGCCGCGCCAATCCTTCTTGGAAGGACCGTCAACGGTCTTCTGGGTTGCGGTTGCAGCGTGAACGGTGGTCATGAGGCCGCGCTTTACGCCGAAGCTGTCGTTCAGGACCTTGGTGAGGGGAGCGAGGCAGTTGGTGGTGCAGGAAGCGTTGGAGATGATGGTCTGGCCGGCGTAGGTCTTGTGGTTAACGCCATAGACGAACATCGGGGTGGCGTCCTTTGAAGGAGCGCTCATGATAACCTTCTTGGCACCAGCCTTGATATGGGCCTCTGCAAGTTCTGCAGTGAGGAAGAAACCGGTGGATTCCACAACAACGTCTACACCGAGGGCACCCCAGGTGATGTTGACGGGATCCTTCTCTGCGAAGACCTGGATCTTCTTGCCGTCTACGATCATGAAGTTGCCGTCGACCTTGATGTCGTGGTTGAACTGGCCGTGAACGGAGTCGTATTTGAGCATGTATGCAAGATAATCTGCATCCAGGAGGTCGTTGATACCTACAACCTCAATGTCTTTACCGAAGTTCTCCACAGCTGCGCGGAAAACCATACGACCGATGCGGCCAAAGCCGTTAATACCGAGTTTAATCATAGTTGTTTGAATTAATTTATTGTTTGTTAAACGTTTTTTCGCTTTAAAAGCGTCGCAAATTTACGAAAAAAAACTGACAAATTTTACATTCGTCCCTTATTTTTTGTAACTTCGCACATTATGAAAATTCTTGTAAGCAACGACGACGGATTCACGGCCGGCGGGCTTGTCACGCTGGTAAATATAATGGCCAAATTCGGGGATGTTACGGTAGTGGCCCCGAAAGTCCATCAAAGCGCAATGTCGATGGCCGTATCACTGGGGTACAGGCAGCTTGCCTATAAACCGCTTCCCCAGTTCAGCCCCGGCAGCTGGCATTATCTGGACGCCACTCCCGCATCGTGCGTGAAGTTCGGGCTTGAATATTTCTACGAGCACCGAAATCCGGACCTGGTGATCTGCGGAATCAACCATGGATCCAACGCATCGTCGGCCGCCAACTACTCCGCCACCCTGGGTGCAACGGAAGAAGGCGCGCTGAACGGCTGCAAGGCCATCGCCGTTTCTATTTGCGACTACTCCAGCCAGGCGGATTTCTCGGCGGTGGAAAAACGGCTTCCCGCAATTGTGAAAGACCTTCTGGACAACTGGCCGGAGGATAGCTATGGGCTTTTCTACAATATCAACTTCCCCAAACTCCCGGACAGCGAAATCAAGGGCGTGAAGTATGCCCGCCAGGGCCGTGGCCACTGGGTGAAGGAGTTCCAGGAGTTTGACGCGGAGCGGCTCACCCACTATGACCCCACCAACCTGTTCGGCCGCCTCCAGAGGTTCTCTCCCCTCGAGGAAGGTGAAACCGGCTATATGATGATTGGGGATTTCGTAGACGACGAGCCGGACGGAGTAGCCGAGCATGCAGACCATAGCCTCATCGAAGACGGCTGGATCACCATCACTCCCTGCCGGATAGACCGCACTGACTATAAGGAACTCTCCCGTCACGTATGAAGTACTACATCATAGCAGGTGAAGCGTCGGGGGATCTGCACGGGTCCAACCTGATGAAAGGATTGTACGCGGAAGACTCCGAGGCCGATGTCCGCTTCTGGGGCGGGCCTCTTATGGATGCCGTGTATCACGCCAATCAGGAAGGGGAGGGGCTTGTGGTGGATTACAACGAGGGCGCGGTGATGGGCTTCATGGAAGTTTTCTCCATGTGGAAAAAGTTCTTCCTCCGCTATAAGATGTGCCGGAAGGATATACTGGAATGGAAGCCGGATGTGGTTATCCTTATCGACTATCCCGGATTCAATTTCCGCATTGCCTCGTTCGCCCATCTTCGCGGGTTCAAGGTATTCTACTATATCGCCCCCAAGGTGTGGGCATCCAGGGAAAGCCGTATAGCCAAGCTCAAGGCCAGCGTGGACAAACTGTACATAATCTTCCCCTTCGAGGTGGATTATTTCACGCGCAAGGGCGTTCCCTTTGAATACTGCGGCAATCCGCTGATGGATGCCATCCTTGAGTCCGATGCCGTCAAAGAGGACGGCGAGGCTTTCCTGAGCCGCAACGGCATTCCTGTAAAGCCGTACATCGCCCTTCTTGCCGGCTCCCGCGGCGGCGAAATCTCCACCATGATGCCAACCTTCATGGAGTTCGCGTCACGCATGCGCGAGATTCCCGCCTACCGCGAGTATCAGTTCATTCTTGCCGCCCCTCCTTCCCGCAGGAAGGCGGATTACGCGAACTGGCTGGAAGGCCGCCCATGGCTGCATGTGGTAGAGAACCAGACGTATTCGGTGATGCGCCATGCGCAGGCCGCCGTAATCAACTCCGGCACCGCCTCGCTGGAAGCCGCCATTCTGGGCGTGCCCCAGGTGGTGGGCTACAAGACCTCGCCCATAACCTATCTGATCGGCCGCAATATCCTCAAGATAAAATATATTTCGCTTGCGAATCTCATTATAAATAAGCCTGCTTTCAAGGAGTACCTGCAGGAATACTTCACATCCGGAAACCTTGTCCGGGAGGTTCGCCGCATCCTTGAAGACGAGCGCTATCGCCAGGGTATGATTGCCGACTATGACGCCATTCGCGAACAGTTGGGCGGAACCGGAGCGTCACGTTCGGTGGCCAAGGCTATGATTAGGGATATCAAGGGTTTACTCTAATCACCGAAAGGTCTGAATAGCCCGGGGCTCCTATCACCAGGGCTTTGTCGGTGAACTGCCATATCTTCCAATTCGACGTTTTCGGGGGCTCGCTGTTGTAGCGGGCTATCCAAAGGGGATAGTTGTCGGTGATGTCGGAAGACAGATAACTGCGGGCAAATGAGTCTGAGGTATATACGATGGGCTTACGGCCGTAATGCTTCTCAATTATATCCAGCCAGGTAAGAACCCTGTCGTTAAGCAATTTGCGCGTGCATCCCTTGTGGATAGTCTCCACGTCCAGGATAGGGGGGAGGTCCGTCTTGCGGAGTTTTACGCGGGCGATGTAGTTATCCGCCTGCACGCGCGGATCCTTGCTGCTGCGGAAGAAATGATATGCCCCCCGGCTGGTGTTTATCCTGCCCGCTTCCGCCCAGAAATCCTGGTACCGGTCGTCCACCATCTGCTCGCCTTCCGTGGCCTTCACGACCACCCATCTTACGGGCAGAATTCTCTTGGCGTGAAGGACGCTTCTTGTGGTGTATCCGCGGGGGTCGATGGCCACCTTCAGGGAGTCCCATTGGATGGCTCCGTTGTAGTGCGAAATGTCAAGGCAGAAGTAGTCGTAACCCTCCGGCACGGACGAGCCCTGAGTGGCAAAACGGCCATGCTTTATATAGGGCCAGGCAACGAAGACGGCAACTGAGGCGAGGATGCCGAGAATTCCCCAGACACCAAGCCGGAATTGCCTCCTTTTTGCCCGTTTTTTGCGCTTAACATTTTTGTTAGCACGCATAACTAACGTGTTTCATTATTTGGTTTTCAGCTTCTTACAAAAGAGCCCGAGAAAAACGTTCTCCAGGATGTAAAAAGCGAAGATAAGAAGGATTGCGAGGCTCCAACGAAGCGAAAATACCACTGTAAAGGCCACCGCAAGGAGGGCAAAACCAAGGAAAACGATGCGTTTCCCGTCCAGCAGTTTATGCCCCTTTTTGATCTTCATTCCGAACATCGGAAGCTCCGATACAAGCAGTGCCGAGAGCACCAGTGCGAGCGCCGGAATGAGCCAGAAAGACGAGGCTGCAAACTGCGAGAAAGAGGTGGCGGGAGAGGCTTCCATGAAGTGCGAAAGAGCACCCACAAGAAGGGCGGCCGCAGGGGTGGGAAGACCTATGAAATCGCTCTCCTGGCGGGTGTCCAGATTGAACTTCGCAAGCCTTAATGCGGAGAAGGCTGCAAGAAGCAGCGGAATCACGTGTACATACAGTGGCGCGCCCTTGGGCATAACTACCCAAAGCATTACTGCAGGTAACACGCCGAAACTCACTACGTCTGAGAGTGAATCGAGTTCCTTGCCTATGGGCGAATGGGCGCCGAGGAGCCTTGCGGCGAGCCCGTCGCAGAAGTCGAAAACAGCCGCCGCCAGCATGCATATGAATCCGGCGGCGGGGTTTCCGCTTAAAGTAACAATCACTCCCGCGACCCCGGACAGGAGGTTCAAGAGAGTGATTGTATTGGGAATGTGCTTAACTATGGACATTAGCGTATGCCCAGCTTCTGGGCTATTTCAGCGGGAATGGCGTCCTTGTGGACGACGATGTTAAGGGCCTTGGCCATGACGAATCTCTCCGACATGTACCAGGTGCCGTGATATGCACCGGTGTCTCCCCAGGAGTTCTTGATGAGGTAGTACTTCGTGCCGTACTGGTCGTGCGCGGTACCGTACAGGTGCATGCCATGGTCGTCCGTGGAGGTTTTGTTGTCGAACATCATCTGGCGGATTTCCTGGGTTACATCCAGTTCTTTGTACACCTGGGGTTCGGGGCGGGCCTGGTCTGCAGATCCGGTCCAGCGGGCCTGGTCCGAGCCGGCAGTGCTCTTGTTTTCCGTATCCAGAAGGATCGCGAGGCCGTCACGGGTGAAGCCGGGTTCGGAAACGTCGCCTCCCCAGAGCACGGTGTAGCCGTTCTCGATAGCATTGTCGACGATGGCCATGTATTCGTCCAGGGGAACATTCCAGCTGGGAGTCCAGCGCCAGTTGTCTTCCACCTCGATGGCGAACTGGGTGTAGAACGGATGATGGGTGTAGGAGGTGAAGCCGATATAGTCGTCCGGATTGATGCCCATGGCGTCCCTGTAGGACTTAGGGGAATAGGTTACGCCATTGTAGCTGAAATACTCCGGAACGGGTCCGAGGTATGCATCCAGGATGCCCACGAGACCTTTGGGCCACACCGGGGTAAGGGTGCGGTTGGGGTTCTTCACCACGGCTTCCACATAGGCCTTGAGCACGGCGTCCAGCTCTCCCTGCACGGGAAGTTCCGTGCCGTAGTTCATGCCGGAATATGCCTGCTGGGGAGCGAGGCCTTCCTCACGGATCACATCCATTACGTCACCGAAATCGCTTCCGGCGGCCATGTTCAGTTTGCCGTCCAGGCGGACGTATTTGATACCCCTGTCCCTGTAGGAGTAGCGGACGATGAACATTTCGGAAAAGTCCGGATACAGATTCTCGTCCGTTATGCCTTTCTGACGGATTACTTCCGACTCCAGGAACGACAGGGTGGAGAAGCACCAGCAGGTGCCGCTTCGGTACTGGTTTTTCACGGAGGTTACGGGAATCTCCTTATCCGTTGTGAATGTGTAGTTTGCGGTGGAGGGGCGATTGGCCTGCTGGGCCGATGCCGCCATGGGCAGCAGGATTGCCAGGGCTATTGCCAGAGTTCTGAATTTCATCTGATCTAAGATTTAAACATTTTGACAAATATATGCTTTTTCACCAAAAAATGCAAAACGCCCCTCTCTTTTGCATATTTTATAGGAAATGACTAAATTTGCAGGTTATGAAAAGACTTGCAACCATACTGTCGATAGCGGCTCTCGCTGCACTCGTTTCCTGCCGTGAAACCGTATTCACGCCCCGTCCCACAATCCCTCTGGTGTATGAGATCCTTCAGGATACATCAGGGCTCAACGGCGTTGTGAAGGGTTACCGTTCAGTCATCCCCGGTGGCAGCATCGCAGTCATCGGCCCGTCTGAAAAGGCCATACTCCTGTCGGAGAGCCTCCTCACGGCGGATTTCGTGAACAATATCGACGGTTCGCCCAGGGAGGATCTTCTGCCGGATTTCTCCGGGGAGCACATAGACCTTCTGCTGGACCCGGTGAACGATCCGTATGAGAAGTTCCTTCCGGAGAATCCGGATGGCCTCCGGGAAGCTGCCGTGAGGCTGTCGTTGTTCGCGATGGACACGCTCTGCCGCCTGAATCCGTACAGTGCCGATAATCTCAAGCGCAAGAGCAGCGCCAAGGTGCTGGTTTTCGCTTCGTCGCTGGTGTCGCAGTGGGGGCAGTTCGATGTGGATACGCTCATCCAGCTTTCGGGCGGGCGGCCGCTCACCATTTCCCCGGCCCAGGCGCTTCTGGAAGAAGCCCTCATCGGCGGGGATAAGGTGAACATCGGAGTGTGGGCATCGGCCCCGGTTGCAGAGAGCGGGGTATACGAAGCGGTGCATGCGGGGATGAAGTCGGCATCGGCCCTGAGAGTTCTCACTCCGCGTGAGGGCACGGACGAATCCAGCCAGTTCCGAAGCTTCCTGTCGCAGTACCGGAAGGCGGGGTTCCCTCTGCCGATGCACGTGCTTCTTCTGGACGAATTCGGAGTTTCCGCCTCCGAAATCATGGCCACTGCAGACAGTATCCGCGTCGGTTTCTCCGAGGAGGATATGGCCATGGCGAAGGTCCTCGCACCGGATTTCCGGGTGGTGGAGGCTACATCGGCCTTATGCCATAGCTGCTACAGGATGCTCCGCAGGGAAAACCTGTTCACCCATAACATCGCATATCCTGGGGCATCGCTCTACCGCACGGAAAAGGATCACGACGGCACTATGGTGCTGGTGGAACTGTCGGACCGATATCTCCCGTCGTCCCTTGCAGAATTCATAGACTCATTCGCAGTTAATATCCGCCGCTTCTATGTATCAGATAACGATTAGTGCAGAGGAGATAGGAGCGCTTCCGCTGGCTTCCTTTCCGGGGAAGATCCAGGTGGTGGATAAGCTGGACGACTCTTTTTACCAGGCCGTCCGCTATCTGAAGAAGCAGAAGGTGCTGGGCTTCGACACGGAAACCCGTCCCTGCTTCTCTCCCGGGCAGCGCCAATATTCCACAGCACTGATCCAGCTGAGCGGGGAAGATAGGGCATATTTGTTCAGAATCAATTTGATAGGCATACCCGCTAAGCTCTGTTCCATCTTGGCGGATCCGGGCATATTGAAGATAGGCGCGGCTACCGGAGGAGACATCACCGGGCTATACCACCGTGCCGGCTTCCATGCCGCAGGGTTCGTGGACCTGCAGAAGATGGTGTGGGAATGGGGCATCCGCGACAAGGCGGTGAAAAAGATGGCTGCCATCATCCTGGGCGTAAAGATTTCCAAGGCTATGCAGCTTTCCAACTGGGAGGCCGATGTGCTCTCGCCCGCCCAGCAGCTCTATGCCGCCACCGACGCGTGGATTTGCCGGGAAATGTACCTGAAGCTCCAGCAGGAGGAGAAGCATCCCTTGACTTTGGAGCAGCGGGATCCGGAGCATTACGCCGCGCTTCAGGCGCGTAAGGCCAGGATTGAAGCGGAAGAGGAAAGGCTTCGCGTCATGCGGGAGAAGAAACTCGCGGCGAAGGCGGCCCGTATGGCAGCGCACGAGGCTGCTGTAGCCGCCGCAAGGGCACAGAAGAAAAACGGGCGTCACAGGCGCCGCCGCAAAAAGAATAAGGCCAATGGTGAAAATATATCTTAAGCAGGGGAGGGAGGAATCCCTTCTGCGTTATCATCCCTGGGTGTTCTCCGGTGCGGTTGCCCAGATCGTGGGCAATCCCGCGGAGGGAGACCTTGTGGGCGTTTTCTCCGCCAAGGGGGATTTCATGGCCTACGGGCACTACCAGATTGGCTCTATTGCCGTGCGGGTGCTCAGCTTCGACGAAGACCCCACAAAGGCGGATTTCTGGGAAATAATGCTTTCCAGGGCCCTGGGTCTTCGCAAGGCCTGCGGGCTCCACGGGGGCGCATCGACCAACTGCTATCGCCTTGTTCACGGAGAGGGCGACGGCCTTCCCGGCCTCATCATCGACTATTACGACGGGGTTTGCGTGATGCAGGCCCATTCGGCCGGAATGTTCAGGGCCAAGGGCGCCATTGCCGATGCGCTTCAGAAAGTGTACGGGCCTTCGCTGAAGGCAGTATACGATAAGAGCTCCGGCACTGCGCCGTTCAAGGCCGGGCTGGACCTTGTGGACGGATATCTCTATAAGGCCGATGGTTTCTCGGAGGACGAGTCCGTGGTGCTGGAGAACGGACACAAGTTCCTTGTGAACTGGTGCGAGGGCCAGAAAACGGGCTTCTTTCTGGACCAGCGGGACAACCGCCGCCGGGTATGGGAGCTGGCCAAGGGCAGAACGGTTCTGAACCTTTTCTGCTACACGGGAGGTTTCTCCATTTACGCCCTGGCGGGCGGGGCTTCCCATGTGGACTCCGTGGACAGTTCGCGGCGTGCCATGGACCTTGTGGACCGTAATGTGGCGCTTAACGGGTTTGCCGATAAGCACGAAGGTCACTGCTGCGACGCGATGGAGTTCCTGCGGGACATACCGGAAGGAAAGTACGATCTGCTTATCGTGGACCCGCCGGCATTCGCCAAGCATCGCGGAGCGCTGCGTAATGCGTTGCGCGCATACCAGAGGCTCAACGCTGCCGCCATCTCGAAGGCCGCTCCGGGCTCGTTCATATTCACCTTCAGCTGTTCGCAGGTGGTTGACAAGGAAGCCTTTGCGCTGGCCGTGTTCTCCGCCGCGGCGGAAACCGGCCGCAGCGTTCGCATCCTTGACCGCCTGAACCAGCCGGCAGACCATGCTGTGAACATTTATCATCCGGAAGGAGAGTATCTTAAGGGACTATTGCTATATGTGGAATAAGAATTACATCGTGGAAGACTGCGATCCCGCAGCGATTCAGACCGAAATCCATAATTACACCGGCCGCTGTCCTACCCTCACTTACGAGATTAATCCCGTGCAGGGCTGCGGAATCGGCTGTATGTATTGCCTGGTGAACGACGGCAAACATCAGCCTGTGATTAAGGCATATCGCAACTATCACCTGTATGTACGCAGGCTGCTGGATGAGATGAACGGAGTGGGCAGCGAAAACCAGAACCACTATTACTATTTCTCTCCCAAGACCGAGGCCTTCCAGGCAGCAACCCTGGAGACCGGTATCGCCCACAGGATTCTGCGGGAATTCATCGACCATTTCAAGCGCTGCCCGGAGTCCAAGGCGAGGCTTTTCATAGCCACCAAGGCCGGTAAAAGCGACCTTACTGTTGTCGATGAAGGGGAGTCCGTCCTGGACCTGTTCAAGCAGCTCAAAGGCCGCATGCAGTTCAACACCAGCGTGTCGATTATGCCTGCTGCATTCCGCAGTATCATAGAGCCTTACGCCGCTACTATTGAAGAAAGACTTGAAGCTGTGAAGTTCTGCCAGG
>JAEEGH010017890.1_pt1 | contig 15042 bp, 12 predicted proteins | sample 9134181 | NCBI WGS metagenome assembly JAEEGH01 (sample SAMN16246544, study PRJNA631951) | gut metagenome | biome: gut microbiome; feature: rumen; material: DP-attached | host: Bos | place: Iran: Karaj | collected 2018-10 | reverse complement strand
GACATCGGTGGACAGGATATGAAGTGCCTCCGCATGAAGGACGGGGCAATCGTTAGCATTCAGCTTAATGAAGCCTGCTCATCAGGTTGTGGTTCCTTCCTCGATAACTTTGCCAACACAATGGGCATGGACGTAAAAGAGTTCGGTAAGATTGCCCTTATGGCTCAGAAGCCTGTAGACCTCGGAAGCCGCTGTACCGTATTTATGAACAGCCGCGTTAAGCAGGCTCAGAAGGAAGGTGCTTCTGTTGCAGATATCGCTGCAGGTCTTTCTTATTCTGTAATCAAAAATGCCTTGTTCAAGGTAATCAAGCTTCGCAAGGCCAGTGATATTGGTGAAAAGGTAGTAGTTCAGGGGGGTACCTTCTTTAATGATGCCATTCTTCGTGCCTTTGAAAAAATTGCAGGCGTTCAGGTTTACCGCCCGGACGTTGCAGGCCTTATGGGTGCTTACGGTTCTGCCCTTATTGCTTACGACCAGTGGCAGGACTTAATGATGCCAAAGCCTGGCGAGCCGGAAGATACAGTTCATGATGTTCGCTCTGGAATTGCAACTCTTGAGCAGCTTAATAACTTCCATGTAGATCTTGAACTTCGCCGCTGCGGTAAGTGCCAGAATAACTGTCTTCTTACTATTAATACCTTCTCAACCGGAGATGAAAAGCGTACCTTCATTACAGGTAACCGCTGTGAAAAGGGTGCAGAAATTGAAGGTACTGTAATCGATGCAAGCAACAAAAAGAATACAGGACTTGATGATGATGATGCAGGTCCACTTCCAAATCTTTTTGACTGGAAATATAAGAGACTTTTCAACTACGTGCCTCGTAAGCCGGAAGATGCTCCTATGGGAGACGTTGGTATTCCTCGTGTACTTAATATGTATGAGAATTATCCTCTCTGGTTTACCTTCTTTAATGAGCTTGGCTTCCGTGTAATTTTGAGCCAGCGCTCCAGCCGTAATGTTTACGAAAAAGGTCTTGAAACAATTCCTTCTGAATCTGTCTGCTACCCTGGAAAAATCAGCCATGGACACGTGGTTTCACTTTTGCAGCGCGGCGTTAAATTTATTTTCTATCCATGTGCCCCTTACGAGCATCAGGAAGATGCGGGTGCCGGTAACCACTATAACTGTCCTATCGTAACAAGCTATCCGGAAGTGCTGCGTAACAATGTTGACGAGCTTCGTCAGGATCCGACCGTTACTTACATGGATCCATTCCTTCCGATTTATGACAAGGAAGCACTTGCAGAACGTCTTTGTGAAGAAATGCTTCCTAAGTTCCCGAAACTTACCCGCGAGGCAATTAAGGCTGCAGTAGAAAAGGCCTGGGCTGAGCAGGAAAAGTTCCGTGAAGAAGTTCGCCAGAAGGGTGAAGAGGCTCTCGAAGAAATCATCACAAAGGGCGGAAGCGGTATTGTTCTTGCCGGTCGTCCTTATCACCTGGACCCGGAAATTAACCATGGTATTCCAGAGATGATTAACGGTCTTGGACTTGCTGTTCTTACAGAAGACTCTGTTGCTCATCTTGGAAACATAGAACGCCCGCTCAGAATTATTGACCAGTGGGTATATCATAACAGACTTTACCGTGCCGCTCAGTTTGTAAGCGAAATGCCGTCGCTCGAACTTGTGCAGCTTACAAGCTTCGGTTGTGGTCTTGATGCTGTAACTGCAGACCAGGTAGACGAAATCCTGCGTGCCAAGAGCCGTATGTACACTCTTATCAAGATTGATGAGGGAAGTAACCTGGGCGCGGTTCGTATCCGTATCCGCTCTCTTATTGCAGCCGTTAAGGAACGCCGCCGCAACAAGACTAAGCCTGTTATTAAGTCATCAGCTTATAACCGCGTAGTCTTTACAGAAGAGATGCGTAAGAACTATACAATCATTGGACCTCAGATGTCTCCTATTCACTTCAGAATTCTGGAGAAGGCATTTGCTGCCTGCGGCTACAACTTTGTTGTTCTTGATGCCGTAGACCCTAAGGCTGTAGAAGCAGGTCTTAAGTATGTAAATAACGACGCATGTTATCCGTCACTTCTCGTTGCCGGTCAAATGATTTCTGCTCTTGAAAGCGGTAAGTATGACCTGGACAGAACAGCCCTGATTATTACTCAGACTGGTGGTGGTTGTCGTGCAACAAACTATATCGGCTTTATCCGCCGTGCCCTCAACGATGCAGGCTGGGGCCACATTCCGGTTCTTTCCCTTTCAGCACAGGGCTTTGAAAAGAACCCGGGCTTTAAGATTGATTTCCCTCTGATTGATAATCTTGTTAAATCAATTATGGTGGGCGATGTCTTCATGCGCGTGCTTTACCGCACCCGTCCTTATGAAGCAGTTCCGGGCTCAGCAAATCAGCTTTATGAAAAATGGAATGCGCGTGCAGAAGCACTTTTCTCTAAGCGTGTTTCTAATCACGACTATAATAAGCTGATGAAGGGAATTATCCGCGACTTTGATAATCTGCCGCTCAAGCCTATTAAAAAGCCTCGCGTTGGTGTAGTTGGAGAAATCCTTGTAAAATTCCATCCTACTGCAAACAACCAGATTGTTGAGACAATTGAACGCGAAGGTGCTGAGTGTGTAATGCCAGACCTTGCAGACTTCTTCTTCTATTCATTCTCTGATGATATTATCCGTCACAGAGATTTGAAGTTCACAAAGAAATCTGCTCTTATTGCAAGACTTCTTGTATGGGGCCTGGACCTCTACCGCAAGAAGATGATTAAGTATCTTAAGAAGAGCCGACGTTTTGAAGCTCCTTCTTCGATTTACGAATTGATGAAGGGAGTTGATGATATCGTACAGCTTGGAAACATGACCGGTGAAGGCTGGTTCCTTACTGCAGAAATGGTAGAACTGATTCATGAGGGTGCTCCAAGTATTGCCTGCGTTCAGCCATTTGCATGTCTTCCAAATCACGTAACCGGAAAGGGTATGATTAAGGAATTGCGCCGCCGCTTCCCTGAGGCAAATATCAGCGCAATCGACTACGACCCGGGAAGTTCAGAAGTAAATCAGCTTAACCGCCTTAAGCTTCTGCTTTCAAATGCGCCGGTTGGAAATCATCCTGATGAAGTTGAAGATAATATGATTCGTATGCCGGACGGTTCTCTTGTAAAAGCCGAGATTCGTCTTGCAGCGGGTGCAACAGACACTGACCCTGCCGGAGAAGCTATGAAGGCTTAGCCGGTTTTGGGTGGGGAGGAAAAATTGAAAAAACTGATTTGTCTGCTTACGGCATTTTGTCTTTCGTTGCCATTTTTTGCAGCGTATAACAGGCTGGGTATTCCAGATTCTTCAGAAATCCGCTCTGGACTCGAAGAAGCCTGGTTTACCGCACCTTTGAGTGTCGTTCGGCAGAATGCCCCGGAAATCCGTGCTAATAACAACGGAGAAAAATTTCAGATTCGTCTGGAAGAAAATGAGACAACTTTTAATATTTTTGTTTCTCCACGTGCCCTTATAAAAGTAAATATTTTTTCTGACAAAGGAATGTACAGCGAAGAGCAGGAACTGTATCCTGGAGATGCCGAGGGCAGCTGGGTTTTGATTCGTGATAAAAGAACCGGAAAGCCCCTGCGCATCCGCTATTATTTTGTAAAAAACAGTGAAGTATTCATTCAGTTCACACCTCAGGGAAAGATTGCCCTTGCAGACCTTGTAATCTTTGGAAATTATGCAGCCCGCGGTGTTCCAACAGGAATGTCTTTTGAAAAGTTTTATTCTGCATCTTTTGAAGATGTAATGACAATTACAGAAACAAAGCTTCCATGGAATTATGTTCTTGTAGATCCGCAGATGTATCACAGTATGAAGCAGATGTCTGCTGTAATCCGCGAAAAACTTCCTTTTATTTCTTTTGTTGATGACGCTATGTATGATGAAAATCATGAATTAGTGCATATTTCTACAGGAAAAAAGTTTGAAAATATTGAAAAATCAAAAGATTCTGAAAATAATCTGTTGCTTTCTTCTGCCGGATTTGTTAAATGGATAGCGGATGGTCTTGTTGAGCCGGTTTCTGGAGGAGTTCTGAAAAGAGATCCTCTTATAAAAGAAACTGTGCAGATTAAAGACAACGGAAGACAGGGCGTACTTTCTCAAAAGTATGATCTTTTCTTCTCGCTCAACTGGGTGCGAAATCTGGCTTCTGCAGTCGTTTCTGTATACTCGGGTAAAACTTATCTGTTTAATCAGTCGGGAGTGGATGTAACAATTAATCCTTTTGCTTCTTCTATTACAGATAAGGGTGTTGCCAATACAGTTACCTTTGTTGAAAACTCAGGTCACACAGTTGCGGTACTTCCATCTTTGCTTTATGTGCTTGCAGCAACAGAACCGGGTACCTTGTATCTGGGTGCCATCAGAGGAAGTGACAGAACAATTTCACCTGAGATTATGGCCTTTAACGAATGTGTAGCATTCTTCCCGTATTTTCAGGATGATGGCGGCTTTGCCTGCAATGTCTTTATGAACGGAAGGGAAATGACTTTGGAAAATTTCTGTTATTACTATGCGGATGATTTTGTTTATCTTACAAGAGTAAAATCTTCTGAAAGTTTCTTCCCGCAATAATGAATGACTGTAATCCCGAATTTGTTTCGGGAGCTGTTACCAGATGCTGAAACAAGTTCAGCATGACATACATATGTAACTATGAAACGATTATTTAATGTTCTTATATTTTTTATAACTTCTGCTCTTTGCTTCGCCCGGGCAGATTCCGATATTCAGCTTTATAACGAGCTTCGTCAAAGTTTTTCTAACGGATTTTATCCTGGAGCAGTTAGTGCTGCAGAAGAACTTGAAAAATCATTTTCAGATTCATCTTTGCTTCCTTCGGCCCTGGCCTGCAAAGGAGAAGCTCTTGTTTATATGGAAAACTATGAGGAGGCAATACAGGCCCTTGGAAAAGCAGCAGCCTTAATGCATTCCGGTTCTCCAGAAATTATCCGCTGTAATTATTTTATGGGCCGTTCATATTTTGCCCAGAAAAAATATCAGCCTGCTCTGGAAAAACTCCATCTTACCTGTAAGCTTGCCCTTACAAATAAAGATATGGAGTTTTATGCGCCGGCTATCCTTTACTCAGGCCGTGCCTTTTACCAGCTTGAAAAGTGGAGTGAAGCAGGGGCGCTTTTTGAATATGTAGCTTCCAACGGCAGGTCCTATGAAAGCTTTGAATATGGAGAAGCACTTCAAAAACTTTTTGTCTGCTATAACAAAACTGGTTCGGAGACAAAAACTATTGCTCTTTTTAATAAACTTTCAGAAGATGATTTTGAGCACCAGATTTATATGACACTCTGCTTTTATTACGGAGATGCCTGTGCTTCTCTGAATAAAAATAAAGAGGCTTATGAAGCATATTCAAAAGTTCTTGATGGGGGAGAAAAAGCTTCTCCTCGAGTTAGTTTATTCTTACTCCGTCTTGCAGCTGATGAGTTTAATGCAAAGAACTATGAAAAGGCAAAAGAATATCTTTCTAAAATTGAAGAGCCTGAAGAAGGCCAGAGCCCGGATTCAGATATCATTTTTATAAAGAAACTTTACACTGCAAAGATCCTTCTGGAAAAAGAGCAGGCACAGGAAGCAGAGAAAATGCTTTCCGGTCTTGAGTCTTCTGCTAAAAAATCAGAAGCAGAGGGGGGCCTGGATTCTTATTATTCAACCTTGCTTCAGTGCAAGATTCAGAATGAAAAATGGGAAGAGATTCCAGGCCTTTACGGAAAGATAAAGACACCGGGCTCTGCAGATATTTTTGCTCTTTCTTCTTATTATTATAAAAAGGGGCAGTTTGAAAAAGTTGATTCTTCCTGTGGAGAATTGTATGCCTCTTCTTTGTGCAGACTTGGTAAATACGAAGCTGCCTGTGCAGAGTATAAAAAACTTTCAGGGCAGAAAGGGCAGGCAGAACAGTCATCACAGTCAGCTCCATTTGATTATGCTCTGGCACTTTTCCGCTGCGGCCGTTACGACGAAGCTGTAAAGCTTGCCGATGCCGGTAATGCTCCTGAAAAAGATTATTTATGCGGTCTTTGTTTTATAAATCAAAAGTCCTGGAAAAAGGCCGCAGAGCGTTTTGCCTCTTATATCCGCCAGACTTCGGGCAAGCAGAACTTTAATAAGCTTTCAATTTACTACAAGGGCTATGCAGAATATAACCTTGCAGAATTCAAAAATTCATATTCTTCATTTGTCCGTTTTTGCATGGAAGAAAATGGAGATGGAAATGCAGTTGTCGGAGATTCTGCTTCCTACCTTCTGCGGGCTTATGAATATGCAGTAAAATCAGCTTTGCAAAGCGGTGACTTTAAGAATGCTTCTGTGCAGGCTGCAAATCTGGTTCGTTATTCTCCGGCCGGAGAACAGAAGCAGAAGGCTGTAGTTTTGAGTGCAGAAATATTTTCTGACTATAAAAATTATAATGCTGCAATTGAACTTCTTGCTCCTTATACAAAGGGACGGGATAACTTTGCGGCTCAGACAATTTTTATGACTGCAAAGCTTTATGAACGTCAGAATAAAATTGATGCCGCAGATGAACTTTACCGCCGTATTTATGAAAATCTTTCCCGCTCAGAATATGCCGAAGAAGCAATGTACAGGTGCGGAGAAGTTTATTATTCGAGCGGAGATTATTCAAAAGCCTATTCAAAATTTAATTCTTATGTATATAAATATTCAGCCGGCCGCTTCAGTGATGCAGCGTTTTTCTATTGTGCAGACTGCGCTCTGAGACTTGGAGAAAACGACCGTTCAGTAATGCTGAACAAAACTCTTTTACAGAAGTTCCCGTCTAGCGTTTATGCCTACGGTGCAAATAAAAATCTTCTGGAAGCTTATTACAAAATGGAAGAGTATTCTCAGGCTCTTTCTGTTGCAAGAGAAATGCTTAAGAATTTTGCAAAACAGGCAGCTGATGATGATATTGGGAAGCGGGCTAAAGAACTGGAAAAAATCGTAAGCGGAACAGACCGCCGTGTTGCAGAAAAGGAAAGCGAATTTGCAAGCCTTGGTGGAGTTGGAAGTCTGGCAGGGCGCGCTGCAGGTTCTGCTCTGGTCCGTCTTTATGCAGAAAGTCTTTCTACCCAGAATGAGGCTTATGAACTTGCAATGAAGATTTATGCCCGCCAGCTTTCTGCAGGGCTTAATGAAGAAAGAGCTGATGCGGCTTATAATGCAGAGTTTATTGCAGAGTATAATAGAAGAAACGGAAATAATAAAAAGGCAGCTGAAATGTATTTAAAGGCTGCAGAATATTACAGAAGTGTAAAAAATGAAAATGGAGCTGCCGCTGCTCTTTATGGTGCGGCAGAAGCCTTTGCAGCAGAAGGTCTAAAAGGAGATGCCCGTGAGACTGCGGCTTTGCTAAAGGAACTTTATCCTCGTAGTATTCAGGCAGAACGTGTAGACCGTGTTACCGGTGATGCCAGAAATTAGGAGTCATTATGAAATATATAAATAAAAAAACTGTTTTGTTAATTGCAGGTGTTTTTGCTGCAGCCGGAATGTGGGCTCAGAATATTGAGCTTCCGGAAGTAACTACAGTAATTTCCGGAGATACAGAAAAGGCTGGGGCAGATACTCTTCCTGATTTTAGCGATGTGTTAAAACTACCTAAGGGGAGCGGTGGAGTAGAGCCGGTTTTACCCGAAGTTCAGGCTTCTGATGATGCGGAAATTGCTGAGGGAAAGGCAAAGCCGGTAGAAAAATCAGTTTATGCCGAAGGATTTATTGGCGGCGGATATCCTGTGTTTTTTACAGGAAATATTTCTGTGGCACGAACTGTAGGTGCAAATCCATTTAAATTCAGCTTTGAACATGATTCAACTCTGGGCTATGCAAATCATACAGTAACCGAAGGTTATAGTGATAGAAATACAAAACTCAGTGTTGAAAAAAGATATAAGAAAAATAATGTGGAAATGGGCCTTTCCGGTTATTACAAATCTTCTGCCGATGGTCTTCAGGGAAATGTCGTTGAAGGCAGTTCAGAAATAGGTCTTTTCAACCGCGACTTTTACAATGCTGCAGGAAATATTTCCTATACCTTTAATAATGGTTTTTCTCTTGGCGCCGCAGCAAGCTCAAATCTTTATAACCGTTATCCGGAAATCACAAGTAACTGGATTGAAAAAGCTTCCTTCTTTAATATCGAGCCTGAATTGTTATTCCGCTGGGCAGGTTATGGTTTTGATACAGGCTTTACCTTTGATTACGATTATGGTGCAGAAATTAATAAAAGCCACCGCGTAAAGTTTATGGTAGATCTTCAGTGGGAAAATGATTATATAAGAGCTTATGGAAATGCTGCTGCAGTAACTGGAAGCAATGTTATGGAAAAATCTGTAATAGTTCCATTTACTGTTGGAATTGAATCTTCATTCCCGGTTTCTTTTGCAAACAGACGTTTTGCAATTTCTGCTGAAGGTGGTATTGATTCTTATAAACCAAAGGTTGGCCAGGCGGAAGAGCTTTATAAATTTACGACAGTCAAAACAAATCTTACAGAAGTTTCTGAATGGTATGGCCGCTTTAATATGAATGTTCCTGTTAAGAATTCCTTTGCTGTTTCAGCTGGTTTTGAGTATCGTCAGACAGCTTACGATAATGGAAGATGGAATCCTTTATACGATAATGTTCAGTCTATATATGATTATGGTCAGAGTGATTTCAGAGGACTTTCAACGGATTTTGGCCTTACATATCATCAGGGAATATTTACTATTAGCGGAAGCTGGCATTCTAACTGGATTGATGTACCAGCCGATGAAAATGCTTATACTGTAAAACTTGATGTAAACTTTCAGGATGAAAATTCAAAATGGGGAGTTGATGTAAACTTTGAACTTCCTATAAACGAAAGAGTTGAAACTCCTGTTTTGAGTGCAGAAGGTTTTGTGCGTGTAACTCATGCAGTCAGGGCTGTGCTTAGCCTTAATGATTGTATAAAACTTGTAAAAGGTGAAACCCGCCATTATGCGGGAAAATATGAGGGTAAGGGTGGCTCTGCTGCTTTACTCTTAAAATTTGTTTTTTAAGGAGAATGAAATGTTTCAGACATTAAAATCAGGTGGACCGCTGATGTTCCCGATTATCATTTGCGGTATTATTGCAACTTTTATTATTATTGAGCGATGTATTTATTTTTTTAATATCAATAAAAGAGACCAGAAGCTTATGAGCGACCTGGATGGTTCTCTTGCAGCCGGAAACTTTGAGGCATGTGCCGTTGCCTGCGCTCAGGCAGATACTCCGCTTTCTCAGGTTGTAAAAAAGGCAGTAGACTGCCGCCGCTACGAAGAGCATGATTTGCGCGAGGCTGTTGAAGCAGAGATGGACTTTGTTGTTCCACGCCTTGAGCATCTTTTGACTCCTCTTGGAACTATTGCAAATATTGCAACCCTGCTTGGACTTCTTGGTACTGTAACCGGTAACATTAAGGCCTTTGGTGTTCTTGGTGCCGGCGGTTCTATGGGAGATCCTTCACTTCTTGCCGGAGCAATTGCCGAAGCTCTGGTTACTACTGTTGCAGGTTTGTGTGTTTCTATTCCGTCTGTAATCTTCCATAACTATTTTGTTTCACGCGTGAATAGAAGACTTGTAGAAATGGAAGCAAGAGTTACTTCTGTACTTTTGCGTTTGACAGGTAGAGTGCGATAAATTGCTGGTGATTGAGTAGGCCGCAGGCCGTATCGAAATCACCATCAGGAGTTTATATGAAATTTAAGAACAAGAGGGAAGGTATCCGCTCCAACGTGGATATGACCCCAATGATTGATATTGTATTCCAGCTGATTCTCTTCTTCCTGGTTTCTACAACCTTTGCAACCCTGCCTGGAATAAAACTGAATCTTCCTCAGAGTCATACTGCTGAATCTACCAGCATGATGGGAATTACCATTACAGCAGACAGCAACGGAGCTTTGTATTTTAATGATAAGGAAGTTTCAATGACCAGCCTTGGAGAAGAGCTTTTGACCTTTGATACCGGCACAACAAAGAAAGAAGAGTTTCCGGTTTCACTCGAAGCAGATTCAGAAGTAACAAACGGAACAATCGTAAAGATTTTTGATGTAATCCGTGAAAGCGGCTACTGCGTCATCAACTTAAGGACAACCTCAGAAAAATGATAATTTATAAGGGAAAGCCTCTTTTGGGCGAAGACAGTTCAGTTTCCAACACCAGCGAATTTTTCGCAATTGCAGGCACCATACTGTTCTGGCTCATATTTTTGATTTTCTCATTCGTAGTTAAGCCTCAGCCTAAAAAGCAGTACAAGGAAGTGCAGATTGTGCTTTCAAGTACACCTCTTGTTCAGAAAACTGATGATGCCCCCGCTCCTGCAGAGGTAGCGAGTGCAAGTGCGCAGAGTACCCAGAGTCAGCTTGTGGAAGAAAGACCTGCGCCAGAACCAGTTCAGAAGACAGTTGAAAATCCTGCGGCTAACAAGGCAGAAACTCAAAAGCCGGGGACAAAAAAAACTGATTCTGTAAAAACTAAATCTAAACAACCATCGACAGTTGCTCCTACACCAATTTATAAAAGTAATGAGGAACTTTTAGAGGAACAACTGAGAAATAAAAAAACTCGTGATGATAATTATGATCCATGGGCTAATGAAACTGATGAAGTCGAAATACAAAATGATGAAAAAAGAAATGTTGTAAAAGGTCAAAATACAATAGATGGAATAGCTGGAGACGCTGTGGATAATGTTAGTGATAATAGAGTAAAATCAGAACAAAAAACAAACGAAACTAATAATACTGTAAATTATAAAGAAAATTTTAATGCAATTCGTGATACAAAAGAAATTGGCTCCTCTGACACTGGTGCGGGAAAAAAATCTGAGAAATCAAAAGGAAACAATAAAAATTCGGTTATTTGGACAGAAGGAACGGGAGAGCGTACTTTTTACAGTTTGGATACAGAGTTATCTCAAAGGGCAAAAAGTTCAATGCAGGTTTCTAAACCAACTCCATTTACTATTACTTTTTCAGTTGATGCTGATGGAAATGTAATGCCAACATCGATAGAAATCAAAAACGAATTTATTCTTTCAGATATTATGCAAAAAGAAATGAAAGAAAAAATTAGTAGCTGGAAATTTGGAAAAGGGTCTGGCATTTCTAAAGCTCAATTTGACTGGATTTTAAGTCCAGGAAATTAATATCTTTAAGGTCATATTTTTATTTCTCGCATTATTCAACAGTTTGTAATATAATGTCTTTAGGAAACTGAGATGAACGATAAGGCTTATCTTTCGAATGAAGGACAATATACAATTTTCTCTTATGGCGACAACAGATTAAAATTTATTGCTCCGTATTCTCTGGAAAAATATGAGTCTGTTGTGCAGTGGGATAATGGATATCTTGTTGTTATGGCAAAGTATGCTCATAATAAAGAGTCTGAAGAAGAGTATATTGATTTAATTCCAATTTTGAAAAGTTTATATATTCAGCCAGATGAGTTTCTAAAATCAATCAAATCAGTAGAGGTTCAGTATGCCTGATTTAAAACAGATTTCAGATGATGCAGATATGATTGTTTGCGGATTTGCCTATAAAAAAACTGATGAAGGAATTCGTGTTTTTGATTTGAATAATGGTAAAGGTGCAGCTGTAATATCATCAGATGGAACTCTAATAGAAACTAATATGGATGATATAGAGTTTTCTATTGCCCAGAAATACTATATTTCAAATGCAAAATATATGGAGGCATAAAGGTGCCGAAGTATTATTCTTTTAAGGTTTGTGGATATTTTTTGTATTTTACTTCTAAATGTATTCTGGAAGCTATGCATGTTCATGCCAGTGATTCAAAATTAACGGAAGAAGGTTCTGCAAAATTTTTTGTAAAGGGAAATGGTGATTCAATACTTCAGGAAAGGGGAGTGCTGAATGACCGGGAAATCAATAAAATCCAGTCTTTTATAAAAGATAATTACCAGGAAATGTATAATAAATGGCAGGAATACAGTAAAACTGGTTTTTATCTTGGAAAATAACATTTAAAGTTAGCCAACATATTTAAAGTTGACTATATATAATTTTCTCGTAATATAATCCTTATGATATTAGAATGAAGGAGGTCGCTATGTGCAGAACTTCTATTTATGATGCGCGCAATAATTTTTCGGCGCTGGTTAAAGCTGCGGAAGAGGGCGAGGTTGTTGAGCTTACCCGTTATGATAAGCCTGTGGCGGTGATTATCAGTTATGAGGAGTATGAAAAGAGAAACTCAAAAAAAGAAGATTGGCTTGGTAAATGGCGGGAAGAGTACGCGGATGTTCTTGATGATAAGGGCTTTGATATTACGCCGTCGCGTGAGTGTCCGGATTATTCAAAAGATCCTTGGGCTTAATTCTAAGAGTTTGGAAAATGAAAAAGACTTATTTGCTTGATATAAATATTGTATATGAATTTGTTAAAGATAGTCCTGATATGCAGGTTATAGATTTTTATAATGCCAAAAGAGATTTATGTGCAATATCTGCAATTACCTGGCAGGAAATAATTCGGGGTGTAACTCGGATGCCTGAATGTAAAAAGAAAAATTCCCTTAAAAAATTTATTGAATCCCTTGAAGATAATATAGAGGTAATCTCATATGACAAATATGCTGCCCAAATTTGCGGCGAGCTTCAGGTTGCTGCAGAAAAAGATGGTAAAAAAGTTCCTTATTATGATTCTCAGATTGCGGCTACTGCCATTTCTAACGGAATGGTGCTGGTAACACACAATACTTCTGATTTTGAACAGTTCAAGGAAAAAACATTCCTGCATCTGGAAGACTGGTTTACAGCCTGATTTTTCTAAGAGTATCTCCTTAATTTGTGAGTTGTAATACTAGTATGCAAGTATTTTAGTTGATAAATCGTTTTAGTAGTGGTATACTAGTTCACATAGAATGCTTCAGCTTCGCCTCTCAATTACGGGGGCGTTGCGGGGGTGGCCCCCGCTAGAAGGGGTAGCGCCCAACGAAGTGGGCGCGAGGGGAAGGCTTTCCCCATAATTAAGGAGATTTTTTTATGGAAATGACTTTGCGCTGGTATGGAACCGGCTTTGATTCAGTTACTTTACAGCAGATTAGACAGGTGCCGGGAGTTCACGGTGTTATCACCACTTTGTACGATTCTGTTCCTGGTGATGCCTGGGAGCTGGCTGCTATTCAGAAAATCAAAAAGGAAGTGCAGGACGCTGGCCTTAAGATTGCCGGAATTGAAAGCGTAAACATTCACGACGACATTAAAATCGGTGGCGGCGACCGCGATAAATATATCGAAAATTACATTAAGACTTTGGAGCGCCTTGGACAGGAAGATATCCATATGGTTTGCTACAACTTTATGCCTGTTTTCGACTGGACTCGCTCGGAACTGGCCCGCGTTTGCGAGGATGGTTCTACTGTTCTTGCTTATAACTCAAAGGCAATCGACGGTGTAAAACCGGAAGAAATGTTTGCTTCTATCGACAAGGATTCAAACGGCTTTATTCTTCCTGGCTGGGAACCAGAGCGCATGGCCCGCGTAAAAGAGCTTTTTGAAATGTATAAATCAGTTGACGAGGAAAAACTTTTCAACAACCTCGTTTACTTCCTTAAGGCAATTATGCCTGTCTGCGATAAATACAATATTGATATGGCAATTCATCCGGATGATCCTGCATGGCCTGTATTTGGTCTTCCACGTATCATCACAAGTCAGGAAGGTGTTTGCCGCATGCTTAAGGCAGTAGACAACCCTCACAACGGTTTGACCTTCTGTACTGGAAGCTACGGTACTAACCGCAAGAACGACCTCTGCGAGTTTATTAAGGCTGCTCAAGGCCGCATTCACTTTGCTCATGTCCGCAACCTTAAGTTCAATACTGCAATTGATGATCCTGTTCTCGACTTCCAGGAATCTGCTCACCTTTCAAGCACAGGTTCTTTTGATATGTTCAAGATTGTTAAGACTCTCTACGAAACTGGTTTTGATGGTGTTATCCGTCCTGACCATGGTCGTATGATCTGGGGCGAAAAAGCAATGCCAGGTTATGGTTTGTATGACCGTGCTCTTGGTGCAACTTATCTCCAGGGACTTTGGGAAGCCTGCGAAAAAACAATTGACCGCAGCAATGTGAAATTGTATAGATAAGGTCAAAGAGGGGAAGGCCTTCCCCTGCGCCCGCACTTTGTTGCGGGCTACCCTTTCTAACGGGGGCGGCCGCCCCCGTAACGCCCCTGCTTTATTTCTTTCTTTTATGCTATAATATATCCATGAAAACAATAACTTTAGGTTCAACGGGAATCACTGTTCCTCAGAATGCATTTGGGGCGCTTCCGGTTCAGCGTGTTAATATGGATACTGCTGTTCAGATGTTGCGAAAGGCTTATGACGGTGGCATGCTCTTTTTTGATACAGCCCGCGCTTATTCTGACAGTGAAGAAAAAATGGGCGAGGCTTTTGGCAAGTGGGATAGTCCAAAACGTGACCAGATTTTTATTGCAACAAAATCAACTGCAGAAACTCCGGAAAAACTTCGTGCAGACCTTGAAACTTCTCTTCAAAATCTGAAAACTGACTACATTGATATCTATCAGCTTCATTGTGTAAAACAATGCTACCGTCCGGGTGATGGTACTGGTCTTTACGAAGTTTTACAGGAAGCAAAAGCCCAGGGGAAAATCCGCCACATTGGAATTACTGCTCACAAAATCGGAATCGCAGAAGAAATTGCAGAAAGTGGCCTTTATGAAACTCTTCAGTTTCCTTTTTCATATCTTGCGACTGAACGAGACATTGCCCTGGTAGAAAAGTGCCAAAAAAACAATGTGGGCTTTATTGCAATGAAAGGGCTCTCAGGTGGTCTTTTGACAAACTCGCGAGCATGCATGGCTTTTATGCTTCAGTATCCGGTTTTGCCAATCTGGGGAATCCAAAAGGAATCTGAACTTGATGAATGGCTGAGTTATTTTGATGCTGAACCTGAAATGACTCCTGAACTCGACACCCTTATCAAAAAAGATCGTGCAGAACGT
>JAEEGH010017889.1_pt1 | contig 15043 bp, 14 predicted proteins | sample 9134181 | NCBI WGS metagenome assembly JAEEGH01 (sample SAMN16246544, study PRJNA631951) | gut metagenome | biome: gut microbiome; feature: rumen; material: DP-attached | host: Bos | place: Iran: Karaj | collected 2018-10 | reverse complement strand
GAAGTAGCAAAGCTTTTAACTAAAGGACCAAGCCTTATCAGTGGATATACATCCTATCTGACAGAGGCTACAGGCAAGATGATGAGAGCAAAGGCTGTTTTAGCCTGCGCCATGGATGAAAACGACATGGTGCCAAGGGATGCAATTATTTTTGCAGCAGCTGTTGAAACTCTCCATCTGGCCACATTGGTTCATGACGATATCATGGATGATGCTGATACCAGAAGAGGTCAGATAACTCTTCAAAAGAAATCCGGCAAGCGAAATGCTGTGATTTGTGGAGATTATCTTTTAGCTTCAGCTATTAGAGAAATTGCCAGTGTAGATGACACAGATAAATACAAGGATTTTGATTTTTCAAAATATGTAGAGGCAATTGCTCTTGGTGAGCTTCGTCAGAATATCAACAACAGAAATTTTAGACTTGGAACTTTTAGATATCTATCTATTATAGATGGCAAAACAGCCGCACTTTTTGAGGCATCTTTCCATGCCGGTGCTATGGCTGGAAATGCCACAGAAAAAGAAATAAAGCTTTATCGTAGGCTTGGTCGATATACAGGAATTGCATTTCAGCTTACAGATGATTGCATCGATTATGAAGTGAGTGAGGATACAGCATTAAAGCCAGTTCAGTCTGATTTTGAAAATGGAGTGGTAACACTTCCTCTTATTCACACATTTGAAGAGGATGCATCACTTGCTGAAAGAGCAGAAAAGGGTCTCATTTCTAAAGAAGAAATTTTGGAAGAAGTATCTAAGCATGGCGGAGTTGAATATACTCACAAGACTGCTGAAAGATACTATAAAAAAGGCGTTGACGCCATAGAAGCACTTCAGCTTTCAGGTAAAAAGAGAGAGATTTTGGAAGGGCTTATCACAAAGGCATATGTAGGCCTAAAAAAATGATATTTGGGTGGTTTCACTACCAAATATATATTTCATCAAAAGTTATTTAAGGAAAGGAATGAAACGATGAAAAAGAGTTTAGTAGCACTTATGTGCGCAGGTGCTCTTTCAGCTTCATTATTTGTAGGCTGCGGCTCTACAGATGAGGCTGCTACAGAGCAAACTCAGGCAACTGAGACAACAGAATCAACAGAGACAGAGGCAGCTCCAGCTGCTGTTGCTGCAGAAGGTGAGCTTCTCACAGGTATTGGTACAAGCGTAGCAATCGATAGCTCAGCAGACGCTACAGCAGATGCTGATGGTACAGCACAGGTTGACGCAACAATCGCTGCTGTAACAGTTGATTCAAATGGTGCAATCGTTGAGTGCGTAATTGATATCGCTCAGACAAAGATTGGTATCAGCGCTGACGGAAAGATTACATCTGACCTTGACGCAGAGTATCCTTCAAAGAGAGAGCTTGGCGATGATTACGGAATGAAGGTCGCTTCTGTAATCGGTAAAGAGTGGTATGAGCAGGCAGATGCTTTCGCTGCATGGGCAGTAGGTAAGACAGCATCTGACATTAGCAACATGGCTATTACAGAAGGAAAGGCTGGCGATGCTGATCTTGCTGCTTCTGTATCAATTCATGTAACAGGCTTCCAGGCTGCTGTTCTTGAGGCTATGGATTCTGCTGTAGCTGGTGGGGCAGTTGCAGGAGACAAGCTTGGTCTTGGTCTTACAACAAACATTGCAAAGTCTACAGACGCTACAGCAGATGCTGATGGTGTAGCTGAGGCTTACACAACAATTTCTGTTCTTACAGTAAATGGTGAAGGCGTAATCACAAGCTCACTTATCGATGCTGTTCAGGCAAAGGTTACTTTCGATGCTAAGGGTGCAATCACAGCTGATACATCAGCAGATGTTCCTAGCAAGAATGAGCTTGGCGATGGCTACGGCATGAGAGCTGCTTCTGCAATTGGCAAGGAGTGGAACGAGCAGGCTGCTGCTTACGCTGAGTACACAGTTGGAAAGACTGTAGACGAAGTAAACGGCACAGCTGTTGAAGAAGGACGTGCAACAGATGCTGATTTAGCAGCTTCTGTATCAGTACACATCACTGATTTCAACACAGCTATTACAAAGGCTGTTGCAAGTGCACAGTAATTAATTTACAATTTGTAATGTAGGGAGTGTATTTACTACACTCCCTCTATTTTTTTGTGAGTGAGTATAATATGGATAAGAAAAAGTTATTTGGATGTTTAGCAATAGTCGCATTGATTGCTTTTATAGTATTTATAAAGAAGTTTGGAGGCGATGGTCAGGGCAATGCTCTTACAGAAAAGACCAAGTATAATGCCACATTCTTAGATATATTCGATACAAGAACGGAGATTGTTGGTTTCGCCGATTCAGAAGAAGAGTTTGCCAAGATGGCCCAGGAGCTTAAGGACCAGCTTATCATTTACAACAATCTTTATGATATCTATAACGATTATGAAGGTATAAACAATATAAAGACAATCAACGACAATGCAGGCGTTGCCCCTGTAGAGGTTGACCAGGCTATCATCGATATGCTTAAATTCAGCCAGGAGATGTACTATGAAACTGACGGCCGAGTTAATATAGCCATGGGTTCAGTGCTTTCTATCTGGCATCGTCACAGAGAAATTGGTATGGATGATCCTGAGCGTGCTACACTTCCTGAGATGGAAGAGCTTCAGGCTGCAGCAGAGCATACTGATATCAACAATCTCATTATTGATGATGAAAACAACACTGTATATCTTTCTGATCCAGAAATGTCACTTGATGTGGGAAGTACAGCAAAGGGGTATGCCGTACAAAAGACTTTGGAATACGCCAGAGAGCAGGGTATGAACAATATTCTTCTTAGCTTAGGTGGCAATGTCCAGGGCATCGGTGGTAGAATCGATGGTACCAATTTTAAGCTTGGCATTCAAAATCCAGATTTGGATGGTGAACAGGAATATATCAAAACTGTAGAGATTCAGGATGGACAGTGTGTAGTTTCAAGTGGTGATTATCAGAGATTCTATGAAGTTGATGGAAAAGTTTATTGTCATATTATCAACCCCGACACACTTTTCCCATCTGATACATTTGGACAGGTTTCTATTCTTACAGATGATTCAGGCAAGGCAGATGCATTTTCTACCGCAGTGTATAATATGACATTGGAAGAGGGCCTGGAATTTGTAAATAGCCATGACGGAGTAGAGGCTATGTGGGTAGACCACGAAGGGAATATCTATTATTCCGACAATTTTGAAGAAAGTATTGTAGAGTAATTATGAAGAAAAACGATTTAAAACTAATAATAACAGTACTTGCAATAGCTGTAGTATTTTGGCTTGGAATGAGTCTTTATCAGAAATACAACACAGCAAATCAGGCTTATGTATTAGTTACTATAGATGGTGTAGAGTACGGCAAGTATCCACTTAATGAGGATACTACCGAAAGAATAGAATTTGAGGATGGTTCTTATAATGTCCTTGAGATAAAGGATGGAGAGGCTCAAATTTCTGAGGCAAGCTGTCCAGATCAAATCTGTGTAAATCATATGCACATTCATTACTCGAAGGAAATGATAGTTTGCCTTCCTAATGGATTGATAGCTGAAATTGTTAATGGTGAGGAAAGAGATATTGATGGTTCAACCCATTAATAATCTTGAGGTATAGATTATGAAAACAAATAAGGTGGCACTACTTGGTTTATTTATTGCCCTTGCTTTTGTCCTATCTTATATAGAGTTTTTACTTCCATTTAGCATTGGTATTCCAGGCGCTAAAATCGGCCTGGCTAATCTTGCGGTGGTCGTAGCTCTTTTTATCATTGGAAAAAAGGACGCTCTAGTTTTGTCTATCATAAGAGTGTTATTAGTAGGGCTTACATTCGGCAATCTTGCTATGACCATGTATTCAATTGCGGGAGCAGCCCTTTCGTATTTGATGATGCTGGTAGGCATGAAAACAAAAAAGCTTTCAATCACAGGCGTTAGCGTACTTGGTGGCGTTTTCCATAACGTAGGTCAAATCATCGTTGCAATGCTTGTTTTAGAAACTTCTGGATTAATTTATTATTTACCATTTTTAGTAATCATTGGAACTATTTCCGGTGTAGTAATCGGAGTTTTGGCAGGTATGATTGTAGAAAGGTTACGCAGAAACCTCAGGTTTTAAATCTGAGGTTTTTTTGTTACGCAAAAGATAGTATAATATAATATTATATAAAATATTTTAAGGCGGTCTTATGAGATATATTAACATGTCCCAGATAGAACCAGGTATGAAGCTTGGTTCGGAAGTATTTGATTCCTATGGGCGAGTTTTGTTAGGTGGAAAAGCAGAACTTACCAAGGAATACATAGATAGATTGATATCACTTGGATTTGACGGATTATACATATCAGATGAGCTTTCAAAGGATATCGAAGTAGAACCAATCATCTCGCCAGTCTTGCGAGGTAAAGGTATAGATTGTGTCCGTAGGCAGGATATTGATGGATGTATGATAGTTGCCAAGGAAATGGTTGATGAGATTCTTGCAAAGGCGTCTATCACCATTGATATGAATGACTTGCGTGAGACAGATGACTATACATATTCTCATTCAGTCAATGTAGCATTGTATTGCTCCATTATTGGGCTTTCTCTAGGCTATGATGAAAAGGCTCTTGAAGAGCTGGCTTTGGCTGGACTTCTTCATGACCTTGGTAAAATGGCTATTCCTAGTGAAATCTTAAATAAAGAAGGACGATTGACTCAAGAAGAGTATCAGATAATGAAAAGTCATGCTCAGATGAGTTACGACATGCTGAAAGAACGATGGGATGTCACTCCTAATGTAAAGGTGGCGGTGCTTTTCCATCATGAAAATGTGGACGGTAGCGGTTATCCTAGAGGAATTACAGCTGAGGACATGACGGACTACACTAAAATCATCCATGTGGCAGATGTATTTGATGCGCTATTATCCAAAAGACCGTACAAAAATCCTTATTCTGCATATGAGGTTTCTGAATACATGATGGGAGCATGCGGAATCATGTTTGACAAGAATGTGGTTATGGCACTTCTCAAGCATGTTCCACTTTATCCTAAGGGTACTGAAATGATTATGTCAGACGGTAGACATTGTATTATTGTTGAAAACAGTGGCTTCCACAATTTACGACCAATCATCAGACTTATGGATGGCACCACAATCGATTTGACCGAAAAGGATTACTTAAATATTACTTTGGTTGCGGCAGCAAGTGCAGATTCTTTCTCTCGAGAATCAGAGGAAGAGCGTAATGTTATGATTCAAGCTTACAAACGTTATAAGGTCATGGTAGTAGATGACATGATGACTAATCTCCAAATGGCGAGGGGAATTTTGGAGTACTTCTACGACTTGACTCTTTTAAAAAATGGCAATCAGGCTCTAAAGTATCTGGAAAAGAATGAGCCGGTTGATGCCATTGTTATGGATGTTGATATGCCAGGACTTGATGGTGTTGAGACAGCCAGAAGAATCAAGGAGCAGTTACACTTGGATATACCGATTCTGTTTGTTACTACTCTAAATGATAGTGAAACAGTAAAGAGGTGTAGAGAAGTGGGAGCTGGTGGCTATATAGTTAGACCATTCCAGCCTACATTTATCAAATCCGAGTTGAAGAGAATTATCACAGGACGAGGAGATGCTGAATAATGAACGGGGTGTTTACTTTATCATACCTACTTAATGTGGTATGTGTAGCAATTGGGTTTTTCACATTTATTAAGCTGGTTTCAAATGACGTATATCTTAGCAGACACAGAATCCTGCCAACTATAGCAGGAATCATCACAGTGTATGATTTCTATTTGTGTATTATTCCATTTGTGCATAGTCAGGATACAGTGGATTTCTTACATTTGCTATGTGATATGTGTGCATTGGTCATCATGTTTATGATGTTTTTCTATTTCTTGTTTATAAAAACACCAAAAAATGTGGCCGTTATAATAACAATCGCAGTTACTATAATGATTTCATTATGTGTATACGATTTTATAGAGTACTATTTTGGAATTCCAAAGCAGGTTGATGGTGACATGTTGGCTGTACTTTTTGTATTCATGTCTTCTGTAATAGTTGAGTTGAAAACACCATCAAAGACATATTTTGACAGAATTGATATCATCGTTGGAAGATACATGCTTTTGGCGTTTATAGTTGCTATTACAGGCTATGTTCTACACGACTATTTCCTAGGAATGGATGCAATAAGATCTGTAGCATTTGCTATTGATTGCGTTATTTTCTTCTGGCTTGCTATGTCAAACAGAATCGAGGACACAGCAACAATTCTCAAATCTACAATGTTTGACAGAACAGAGCGCCCAATAGCTCTTGTGAATTCAGAGTTCTATATTATTGATGCAAATCAAAAGGCAATGGAGCTTTTTGCTGATGGTCAGGGAATTGGTTTTGCTTTCGAGGATGGAACCTCAGAAAGCAAATTTGTTCTTGCAGAAAACATGGTAAAAAGAGAACGAAATGACAGCGAGTATTATGCCGGTGAAAGATGGTATAGAGTACATTACGCACCTGTTGCAGAAGGACAGGAGGTAAAGGGATATATCATTTCGGCTGTAGATATTACTCAGGAACACAAAGAGGCTACAAATGCCAAGAAAGAAACAGCAAGAAAGAGTCAGTTCTTGGCACAAATGTCCCATGAGCTTAGAAGTCCTTTACATGCCATTATGGGTGTAAGTGATATTCTTGCCACAAAGAAGGATATCTCAGAAAAGAATAAAAATCTTATTTCTAACATTAAGAGGGCTTCAGAAAACTTGCTTGAGCTTGTAAATGCAATTCTTGATTACAGTAAGCTTGAGGCAGGAAAGTTCGAGTTTACAGAAAAACAATATGATGTGAATGCCAATATTGAGGATATGGCATATGCCACACTGTTAAATTTACAGTCAAAGCCTATAGATTTTAATTTAGCAATCACATCATCTTACCCTAGATATTTGTTTGGAGATGCAATTCGCGTCAGAGAGATTTTCCAAAATATCTTATCTAATGCGGTTAAGTTTACTGAAAAAGGAAACATTCATGCTGAAATTTCCTTTGATGAGTTAGAAGATGGCAGGGTGCGAATAGATTTTTCAATTGCAGATACAGGCCAGGGAATGTCTCCAGAGCAGCTTGAGGAGGTATTCAATGAATATGTATCATCTGCAGATGGAGTAGATACAGAAGGAACAGGACTTGGTCTTGCTATTACTCGTCAGATTATTGCAAAGCTTGGAGGTTCAATCACTGCAGAAAGTGATGGTATATCAGGCTCTGTATTTAAAGGATATTTCTACCAGAAGCAGTGCGGCGGCGAGCGTTTGATGGAGCGTGTTCTCAATAGAAGAACTCTCCTCAATCCAAATCAGGGATTCCATGGATTGCCAGATAAGGTTGATTACATCTATCCTAGGGCAAGAGTTTTGGTGGCTGATGATATGCGCATTAATCTTGAAATTATGCAGCAATTTCTTGCACCATGGAAATGTGAAGTTATCACCATGCCTGATGGTGTATCTGCAATAGAAGAAGTTAGTAAAAATCATTATGATTTAGTATTCCTGGATCAGATGATGATGCCAATCAACGGTTCTGAGGCATGCAAGAAAATCCGTGAGTTTTCAAATGTGCCAATAGTTCTCGTTACCGCAAATTCCGAAGAAAATGCGAGACATGTAGTGGCTGAATATGGTTTCAGCGATTTCCTGGCCAAGCCAATTCTTGGTGTAAAGCTTCAGGAAATCATAGATAAATATATGCCAAGGGATTTGGCAGAAAAGAACGACAGTGAGACAGTTGTTTCTGTTGTAAAGAGAAATCGTCAAAATAGCAGTGTATACCAAAAGACATTGGATACATTTGTAAAGGAAATGCAACCACTTCTGCTGAATTTACCTAACTATCGTAAAAACGATAAGGAAATGTTCAAGGTAAAGGTACACGGCATAGGTGGTGTTAGCAAGCAAATCGGCAGAGAGACTTTTGCAGAGCAGGCTCAGATTATGGAGATGGCAGCAAAGTCAGAGACATGGAGCTATGTTGATGCGCACATGGATGAATTCCTTAATGCATTGTGCGAGGTAGTAGAAGATGCTACAAAGGAGCTTACTCAGCTTGCACCAAATGGCATTGAGGAGCAAATCGAAATAATAGACAGTTCTGATGAAGATGTGACAGATATTCTAAAAGAACTGCTAACCGCTTTTGATAAATATGATTTAAACGCTATTGAAGAGTCGCTTGAAAAGCTCGATAAGAGCGAAAAGAATCAAGAAATAATGGCGCTTTATGGCACTTTAAGGGAGGCCTACGACAACCTGGAATACGAAGAGGGAACCCAGATTTTGGAGGAATATCTTCAGCTAAAATAATTGAGCGTGTTGCAATTCAATAATGTGTTGCGTTATACTCAAACAGGTTGAAAATTATTTTATGGAATAGGATGGTTTATGGGAGATTTTATTATTAGCTGCTGTTCAACAGCGGACGTGACAGAAGAGTTTTTGAAGGAGAAGGACATTGAACATATCTGCTTTCACTACTATTTAGATGACAAGCCATATGTAGACGATTTATTCAAATCAATGTCTCCTCAGGATTTTTATGGTGCTATGGTAGATGGCGCAATGACAAAGACATCGCAGGTTAATGCAGATGAATTTGCAGCATATTTTAGAAAGTTTTTAGAGCAGGGTAAGGATGTTATCCATTTAACTCTTGCCAGCGGTATTTCGGGGGTTATCAATTCTGCTAGAATTGCGGCAGATGAGCTCAGAGAGGAATTCCCTGATAGAAAGCTTGTAGTGTTTGATAGCCTTACAGCTTCAGCTGGTTATGGTTTATTCATGGATAAGCTTGCTACACTTCGTGACGAAGGATACGGCTTTGATGAATTAGTTAAGTGGACTGCTGATCACATTCAGAATCAGAACACATGGTTCTTCACTACAGACCTTACATTCTTTATCAGAGGTGGTCGTGTATCAAAGATTTCTGGATGGTTTGGTACAGCTCTCAACATTTGCCCACTTTTAAATGTCAACGATGAAGGAAAGCTTATCCCAAGACAGAAGTGTCGTGGTAAAAAGATGGTTAAGAAGGCGGCTCTTGCAGCAGTAAAAGAGCGTATCGAAAATGGTGACGATTATGATCAGAACATCTTCATCACTCATTCCGTTTGCTACGATGATGCCAGAGAAATGGCCGATATGCTTGAGGAAGCATTCCCTAAGATGAAAGAGAAGATTCGTATTTTCGATATTGGTCCTACTATTGGAGCACATACTGGTCCAGGTACAGTTGCAATTGGTTTCTGGGGCAGAGAAAAAGAGAGATAAATTATGAAAGAGAAAATTAAAAGCTTAAGACTAAATATTACAATATCTGCATTACTCAGTGTTATTATTGGTATTTTGCTTTTGATATTTCCAGAAAAAAGCTTAATAACAATTAGCCGAGTTATCGCGTGTATTATTGTTTTGGCTGGTGTATCAGTGATAATCAGCCAGATTTATGAATTTGGAATGAATGCACTTGGAATAGTTGTTGGAGCAATTCTTGCAATAATTGGTGTTTGGATTTTTAAAGCACCATCTTCAATTGTTTCTATCATTCCTATTGCTATTGGTGTTATCCTGATAGTACATGGAGTAATGGATTTAGGAATGTCAATCGAAGCAACAAAAGCCCATGCCCCTCGAGTTTGGATATCATATATTTTTGCTGTATTAAAAATGGCCCTTGGTGTCGTTTGTATTATGGCAGCTTTTAAGTTGGTAACGGTGGCTGTTCAGGCTATTGGTATCATGCTTATCTATGATGGAATTGCAGATTTTGGTATTGTTCACAAGGTTAGAAAAGCAACAGGTCCTTATGTGGACGGAACAATTACCAGAGAGGAAGATATATAATGGGTCAAATGGAATTTAAAATGGAACGCACAGGTCTCCTTGATATAGGAGATGTGCTTTCCATCACAGAATACGAGCTGCCTAATTCATATTATTATGTATTAGGCAGGTCTTTTGCTATGTCGGCAAATTACACAACTTTGGAACGTATTAAGGCCAAAGAGGGAAAAGTGGTAGATGTAAAAGAGACCCCTAAGGGGTTCTATGTTACAGTTGAATACCAGGATTCTTAAGGAGATATATGAATAATCAATCGCAGAATGCAATAGATATTGTTCTTGCAGAAAGCTTAAAAGAACTTGCTAAAACAAAGCCTATTGAGAAAATTACAATTAAAGAAATCACTGATAAGGCAGGAGTTATTCGCCCTACCTTCTACAATCATTTTCAGGATAAATATGAATTGCTTGAATGGATTACTGTCAATGAATTGTTTATGCCTATAGATCCTCTTTTATCCAATGGTATGTTGAAAGAGGCAATCACTTTCGTACACACAACAATGGAAAGAGAAAAGGACTTCTATAAGCGAGCTGCGCAGCTTGAGGGACAGAATTCATTCAACGAAATATATAATCGATGCGTAGCAAATGCTGTTCAAAAGTATATTGATGTAGAAAGCCTTGTTCAGATGGCTGATTATAAATGGCTCTCCAAGGAGCTTGTGGCAGAGTTTTTAGGTCATTCAATTAGCTGGATTACAATTCAGTGGATTAAACGAGGCATGACAGTACCAGTTGAAGAATTAACAGATGTTTACGTTAAAATGTTCCATAATTCGCTGATTGAAATAGTTTCAAACAAGTAGAATACAAATATATTACATTGTATCTTGCTAACAAACATGGTTTGGTGGTTGAATATTTTAGTAAATAAAATTTAGAGATATTATAAAATATATTATTAGATATATTAGGAACGGAGTTAGGAAATATATGAGCTGGTTGGAAAACCTGCTGATGATAGCAGGTATTTTATTAGATGTATTTGCCGCTATGGAAATACAGGGAGCTATGATTGCTCGCATTAGAAAGCGTACTATTGTCATAGCCTGTACTGTTGTGGCAGGGTTGGAATTGATTTTTTACTTTATTGGTTTTGTTATATGTAGGCTGCTTGCACTGAATGGATATGTGTCAGATCCTATGAATTATGGTGAGATAGTAGCAGTCATAGTATTAGCTTTCCTTGGCATTCGTCTTATTGCAAAAGCAATCAAAAGAGAATTCATACAGGAAAAACGCAAGGATGTACTTAGAGTTTGGGACTACATCAAAATAGTTGTTGTCTCATGTATCTATACAGCAGCTGCAGGTTGTGCTTGTGGCTTGGTTGGAACAACAATCTGGCAGATTATAACCATCATACTTATCATATCTATATTGATGGTTTTGGCAGGCCTTTACACTGGTCTTCATTTTGGATTTGAAATGAAAACAATAGCTTATGTTGCTGGCGCAGCTCTTTTGTGGGGCGTCAGCGTAGAGATACTGTTACATAGAGTTATAGAGATTATATAAAAAGAGTGCTTACAGAAATTTCTGTAAGCACTTTATTTTATGCCAATGAATTATATGGATCGATTTTTTTTAGGATAGAATCCTTGAGAAGCATTTCGCTACTGGATACTTTGCTCTTTAAAAATTCAAGCTTTTGGTCCTGACCATTTTCTCTGTAATAATCAGCTAAGAGAGTGTAAGTTTCACTAATATCTGAGCCGACGCCAACTGCAAATTCCAAAACTTCAATTGCGTCCTTATGTAGGCCGGCTTCTTTAAGGATTTTGGCATAGGAATTTAGTAAAACACAAACTCTATCAAAGTCTTCACCAATTTTAGTCATGGTATCGAAATTAGGTACGCCATACTCTAGTTTTAGATCTGTATTTGATTTCCCAGTAAGGTTTAAAAGCTTATGTGTAGACAATTCTTGAAGTTCATTTTCGATTTCAAGAACTTTTGGGTCATCAGTAAAATTTAATGGAAATTTCTCTATTGGAATGGTAATATATCTTAGATTAGATATATCTTTTGCAGGGGTTATACTTGCGGCCCTTTCGCGGTCCCAAAAATCTTTCTGCGTTTTTTCTTGTTTAGCATCAAGACTCTTTATTCTAAAGGTCAGCCAAATTAAGAATATTAAGAAAAAAGGTAAAATTGGGAAGCCCATGGTTTCTCCTTTACATATTTAAGTGAGGTATTTATATGAAGCGTTCTAAGAAGCATCAAATAATCGCAGGAGCAATCCTTGTAGTAGTGCTTGTATGCATGGTATTTACCACATTTGCTGCTGCTATAATCTAAGTTTACTTTGCGCACAATCTAATGTAAAGAGGATTTTGTTATGAATAGAAAGAACATATTACCTATATTATTGGCAACAAGCATGGTTAGTGGTATTTTTGCAAATACTACATTTGTCGAGGCAGATGAAATAGAAGAATCCGAATCATCCGTATCTGAAGAAGAGATAGCCAATGAAGAGGCTGAATCAGCTGTTGCAGATGAAACAGACGATAGAATTATTCCAGATGGCATCACTATAGCAGGCATATCAGTAAGTGGCATGACAGTTACTGAGGCAGATGCAGTAGTAGCTGATTATTTTTCGCAGTATGATGATGTTGAATTCACTTTATCGGCTAATGATCAAACCATTTCCGCTACAGGGGCAGACCTCTGCATCGGAGCAAAGAATAGCGATGTCACAGAAAAGGCGGCCACATATGGCACATATGGTAATTTTGGTGAGAGGTTCAAGGCTTCACAGGATTTAGCAGAAGGCCGCACAAAGGATTTTGCTTTATCACTTGGAGTTGATAAGGATGGCGTTATCCTTTATTTGAATTCAGCATCTACACAGGTTAATGATGAGGCCAGTGATGATTATCTTACCAGAGAAAATGGGGAATTCGTTTTCCATGAAGGTACATCAGGAGTAGTTGTTCAAATAGAAGAATCAGCAGCTATCATTGTTGATTATATTGAAAACAGCTGGGATGGAAGTGCAGCCACAATAGCACTTGCCACAGAGGTCAAAGAGCCTAGAGGTAGCAAAGAAGAACTAGCTGAAATCACAGATTTACTTGGAAGCTACAGCACAGATTACAGCTCATCATCTGCAGCTCGCAAAAACAACGTTGCAAATGGTGTTGGATTTATAAATGGCACAATCCTTTATCCAGGGGATGAATTTTCAGTGCTTAATACAATCACACCATTCTCAGCAGAAAATGGATACATGCTTGCAGGATCATACGAAAATGGAACTACTGTAGAGACTTACGGTGGAGGTATTTGCCAGGTTTCTACTACTTTATATGGCGCAGTTAGAGTGGCAGAGCTTGAGGTTGTTACCCGCTCATGTCACTCCATGATTGTCACATACGTGCCACCTTCACAGGATGCGGCTATTGCAGAATCTGGTGGAAAGGATTTCCAGATTCGAAATAATAAAAATTATCCTATCTATATCGAAGGATATTGCGATGGCAACAATGCTTATTTTAATATCTACGGTAAGGAAGAGGATGATTCTGGTCACAGCGTTGAATACGAAACAGAAATTACAGGCGTGAATGTTCAGGCTACCACATGGGTTGCAGATCCAAATGTACCACTTGGAAAAATGACTACAACAGTCAGTGGACACACAGGATACACAGCGCGCCTTTGGAAGATTGTTTACGAAAACGGTGAGGAAGTAAGTCGTGATGTTTACAACAACAGCCGTTACAATCCATCCAACAGAACAGTTACTGTAGGTATTGCATCGGCAGATCCAAATCTTTCATATGCAATGCTTCAGGCGGTAAATACACAGGATGCAGCCACAATAGCAGCGGCTATTTCCTTGTATGCACCAGGAGTAGTTAATTCAACACCGTTTGAAATCACTCCAAAGTATTCTGTTACAAATCCTACATCGGATACAACAGATACCACTACAGACACTACAACAGATACAACAACAGACACTACTACAGACACAACAGTTACAGACAACTCAGAAATATAATTATGGAAATTGGAAAATTACCAGAGAGCGTTCTTAAACGTTCAGTTATCAAACAACTACATGTAAAAAGACCAGAGGTTGGCAATGGACCGGGAATTGGCGAGGACTGTGCCACACTGAGCGTTGGCCCAGATGAAGAAATCGTTCTTTCAACTGATCCAATCACCGGTACAGCATCCGATATTGGCGAGCTTGCAGTTACCATTTCTGTAAATGACTTGGCAAGTGCAGGTGCAGAGCCTATCGGCATCCTTCTTACAGTGCTTCTTACACCACGTATGCGAGAGGCAAAGCTAAAGGCAATTATGGAGCAGGTTGATGCAGCCTGCAAGCGCTATAATGTCCAGGTTATCGGCGGTCACACAGAGGTTACAGAGGCAGTTAATCAACCACTCATTTCGGTGACAGCAGTTGGCAAGGTCAAAAAAGGCCAAATGATTTCCACAGGTGGAGCAAAGCCGGGCATGGATATTGTTCTTACAAAGTGGATTGGCCTTGAAGGAACATCCATCATTGCAAAGGACCACGAAAAGGAATTGCTAGGGCGTTTGCCACAATCATTAATTGATACAGCAAAGGGCTTTGATCAGTACCTTAGCGTTCTTCCAGAAAGCCGCATCGCTGTGGAGCATGGCGTAGCAGCTATGCACGATGTTACTGAAGGCGGCATATTTGGTGCACTTTGGGAGATGGGAGAGGCCTCAGGCGTTGGCCTTGATGTTGATTTAAAAGCCATTCCAGTAAAACAGGAGACCATCGAAGTCTGCGAGTTTTTCGGAATTAATCCATACGAGTTAATTTCTTCAGGAGCGATGCTAATCGCAACCGAGGATGGCAATGGGCTTGTTAGAAAGCTTCGTGATGCGGGGGTAGCATCCGCCATTATCGGGAAGTCCAACTCTTCGAATGATAAGCGTGTAATAAATGGTGATGAGGAACGATTCCTTGAGCCACCAAAGACAGACGCATTGTATAACGTACATTAGCTAAGAAAGTTTAGGGGTGATTATAATGAGAGAAAAGATTTTAACTTACATTGAGCATAATAGCAGAATAGACTTAGAGGATTTGGCAATGATGCTTGGCTGTGACCAGGCTATAGTCGTAAATGAGCTTGAGGCAATGGAAAACGA